>ERZ795058.4835-NODE-4835-length-12749-cov-19.429967_pt1 | contig 12749 bp, 10 predicted proteins | sample MGYA00375142_ERZ795058 | MGnify/ENA primary metagenome ERZ795058 (study PRJEB30187, sample SAMN05720210) | activated sludge metagenome | isolation source: anaerobic digester from wastewater treatment plant | place: Japan | collected 2015-04-20 ...
CAGGGCCAAAGCGACCAGCCAATCCACACTTACCCAATCTGCCAAAAGAAACCGCCTCTCGCACCGAAATACGCAGCTGCCCCGAATTTCCTTCAGGCTTGTTTTGTGGGATATAAGCCAATTTTTTACGCGTTTCTTTGAATGTCGACGACATCGTATCGGTGTCAAGAAGCCGTAGTTCTCCACCTAACGGAGACAAAAGCCCAATACAGGTCTTGAGAAAGGTTGTTTTGCCTGCCCCATTTGGGCCCACAAATCCAAGGATATTCTTTCGTTTCTTATGGATAACTGTCGCATTGTCTCTGGCTGCAAAAGGAACTGGAAAATCGAAGCATATACCGCTGACAATTGGTAAGGCGTATCGATATCCTATGGAGAGATCCTTTGCCGATAATATTGGCCGATAATCTTGTGCGCTCCGTGCCGGCATCTGTACATGCATCTGCTCCTGCATCTGTGAAGTAGCCTTTTGTTGGGGGCTATCTGTCATTCTTGACGGCTCTTGACCCAATTCTTTTGGGATTGTTCGAAGCACTACCTTATCTCCCGCTTTGCCCGAGAATGGCTTTTTCATTGTAGAGAAATACATCCTCTATAGTGCGCGTGCCATCCTTTCCCGGGAAATTTATAAGGAGAACATTCGGGACACCGAGGCTTTCGGCTAAAGCTTTACCGCCTGGATTGTGATAGTTATCTAAGATCATCGCAGGCTTTTTCTTTATTAGATCGAGAACAACCGCTGGTGATGGCTCTCCAGGACCAAATGTGCCAACTACATCGAGTCCGAGCCACACGGCAAAGTTCTTGACATAAGCTTGCACGGCAACCCTTTTATCTGGCAGCGAAGCGACAATCTTGGCTCGCATGTCGTTTGTAAACGATGTGAATGATTGAGCCCATTTTGCATGCTCTTCGGTGGTACCCAAGGCCTCTGCGATTTTTTTCGACTCTGCGATGATATTCGAAGGCACATTGTCGGTATAGACGGCTATTATCTTGATGTTTTTATTTTGGGCTGTCTCAGCGAGCTTCTTTGCAAACTTCTCATAGCTAGAATAGATGATCAATGAGGCATTCTGCACCGCAACTAGGTCGGATGGTTTCATTTCATATTCGGGAGGATGCTGAAGCTCGAATGGAGCGATTGTTACTATATTTTTTGCTCCGGCGGCTGCCGCATATGCCTGCACCCATGAGGTGGAGGCAATGACAAGTTGTTCCTGTGCGGCAAGCGGAAGAGCAATAAGGCAGATAATTGCGAGGCATAGAAGCTCGCGAAGGCGTACTGAGCGAACAAATGCGTGTGGCGCTAGAGAGCCCTGCGCCTTATGATGAGAATACCTGATAGCCATAGAGAATCCTCTGGAAATGAAGAAAATTTAGGTAGGTTTCGAGCTCACCTTAGAGAGTGCTTCGTGCACTTCGATTTTCAATGATGCTCCAGGAGGCAACGCTTCTGGCCGCATTCATTTAGGGCCACTTTTAACAATTCAGCCCTCATCCATAAATTCGCAAGCATTCAATTTAGCTCGCATTCATTTAGGGCAAAATTCCATGTGCTCTGGCCTTCGGGCCAGTAGGTTCTTACCAGATTATTCTATTTACCTTTCTATCATATCTTCAAGTGCAAATCTTTTCTATTGCTTTTCTGGCTTATTTGCAAGGCTCTCATCTAGCTCGGCAACAAGAAGGTTCACCGCTTCCTCGATCAATTTCGAAAGAGGCACAGGAGATACTCCGGCGAGCGCGAAATGAGGCTGGCTCACGGGGAGCAATATTTTCTTGCCGCTCGCGCGCATTATGGATTGCGCCATCGTGGGTGTAATCTCGCCCATCAAGGAATCGGGCAATACAATGCCAATCGGGCCAAGAATGAATTGTGCAAGGTCTATGGAAACTTGTATCACGTTTTCTCCACTTGCTCCTCGATCGGCGCCAGCCCTTATCATCTTTTCAGTTGCTGTGGAATTGGTGCCAAGAGCCAAGATTTCCACGCGCTGCCCGAAGGCCTGACGGATTCTTGTGCAAAGTTGGCACCCAATTCCTCCTCCAAGTCCATCGATTACAGCAATAATTGGTCTATTATCCATGAGAGAAAGATAGAATCAATCGATTGATTTTGCAACAATAATAAGGCTATCCTCTTGCATATAGGTTTTCGCAATGACTAGCGACCTAAATGGAAGTTTATCGATGGAGTCTAATAGAAAAAATATCGATTACTACTCCTTGCATGGTATATGGGGAGCCTATGCTTCCTTTGTTCTTGGGCGGATAGGGCGCGGGGCCGGAGTAGTAGTCGGAGATGTCCGCCCTCCAGAGACAGGGTTGTTTGTTGGATATCGCGTTGGAACGGGGGAGACTTATCTTCTTCCTTTTTCTTCGGGGAGAAAATATGGGCTAGGCGTTGCAGCATATCTCTCTGGCGGATCATCCCAAAACATCGATGAACATTACAAGAAGGCCAGACGCTTTAATCCGCAGGAGATCGAACGGCAAATCTGTTTTTCAGGCGAAGAGTGGCGTGCGAAATCTATGAGTTTTCGAATATACTCTTTTTTTGGGGAAGTTCCTGATCCGGCCCTTGTTTCGCGAGCCTCTGCTCGTTCGGCTTATAGGCCATCTATCCTTCTTGAGCTTTCATTCGATAATAGCGATGGCAAGGAAGCGATGACAGGGCTCTTTGGCATGCAAGGCATTCGTCGCCCTCTGTCGGATTCCACTAATGGGGCTCTTCTCGGTATGGCATCTAACGATTGCTTTGGCTTTGGGATAAGGCCGGCCGCCGATGTGGAAGAAGTGATGTATTGGTCCGTTATCGATGCCACATTCAATTTCAGCTATCCACTGTGCCGTCTAGCCTCCGAGGGAGGTCTTCGCTTTACAATTCCTGCGCATTCTAAGGCCGAATATCTTATTGCGCTCGGGGTTTATCGCGATGGTATCATGACTTCGGGTCGCCGCGCCTCTGCTTACTATTCAAATCTCTTTAAGGATCTCGAAGATGTCATAGAGAATGCGCTCGACCAAGCCGAAGAATCTCTTTGTAAAGCCCAAAGGCTCGACGATATGCTGGAATCCTCCGGCCTCTCGGAGGATAGATGTTTTCTCATTGCACAAGCTGCCCATAGTTATGTAGCAAATACTGAACTTCTAAGAACTGAAGCCGGAGAGCCTGTTTTTATTGTCAGCGAAGGCGAATACCAGATGATGAACACTCTCGATCTTGTCATAGACCAAGCTTTCTGGGAGGCTCGTTTTTCGCCTTGGACTCTCCGAAATGAACTTGAGTCCCTAGAAGAGCATTCCTCTTATGAAGATTCCTATGGCCTTGCGTTTGCGCATGACCAAGGGGTAGATAATTGTTTTGCTCCAAGAGGCAGATCCGTCTATGAGATGCCCGGACTTACGGGTTGTTTCAGCTTTATGAGCTACGAGGAAACCCTAAACTGGACGATCTCGGCTTGTATCTACTCGAATCTTGCTGAAGATTGGAAGTGGGCCCTGCAAAAGCGTAAGGTTCTTAGTTCTTGCTTAGAATCTCTAATCGCTCGCGATGAAAACGGCGATGGAATCATGGATAGAGACTCAGATCGATGCGAGGGAGGAGCGGAGATTACAACCTATGATTCTCTCGATATCAGTTTGAGCCAAGCACGAAACAATCTCTATCTGGCTGTAAAGGCCTGGTCGGCATTCGTTTGCCTTGAAGCCCTTTTCAAGAGAATCGATGGAAAAGAAACAGATGAGTCGCGGACTGCCGCAAAAGCAGCGGACCTGGCAGCGTCTAGCATCGCAGCAAATATGGTAGAGCCCGATGGCTTTATCCCTGCTATTTTCGAAAGCGAAAATCGATCTCGTATCATTCCTGCTATAGAAGGATTGGTCTATCCAAAGTTCTGCGGTGCTCCTGAGGCTGTAGCTATAGATGGCCCATATAGAGAATTGGTGTGTGCGCTAAAGCGCCATCTGGAGCATGTTCTTGTTCCGGGTTTATGCATAGACAGCTATTCGGGAGGCTGGAAACTTTCTTCGACAAGCAAAAACACATGGCTCAGCAAAATATTTCTAAATCAATATATAGCAGAGCATATTTTTGGTATCTGCGATGATCGAGTGGCTCGAGATGCCATCCATGCTTCTTGGCTTAAAACTGGTAGCGCCGACTTTGCGGCTACCGATCAGGTCGATTCTATGAGTGGGAAGGACCTTGGCTCACGGCTCTATCCCAGGCTTGTCACATCGATTCTGTGGCTAGGCTCGATACCCCGGCAGACTAAAGCCTAAGATAGTTAGCTCTTGCTTTGCTTCCCTGTGCAGATGAGACTAGCATCGCGAAGGATGATTCTCTATGTGACTAACTATTTCAGATTTTCCTCGGTGTAAAGAGTGAGTTCAACCAGGCGTTCCAGAATTTCCTCTTTGGTCGCTTCAGGGAAGTTAGCGAGCACAAGTTCCTTAGCGAAAAGGCGGGTTATATATCGAAGCTTTGTCATGGGCTGGCGCGATGCGTAGATAAAATCCGCGTGGGCATTGTTGATTATGATAACCGAATTGTCGACATCGTATCTCGAGCGCCAGAGTTGACCCGGTGCCTTTTGATAGGTATAGCCAGGAAGCCCGCGCCGCATAGCTCCTTCCATCCCCACTGAATGTTTGATGAGCTCGGCAGTCACAGTGATAATGGCGCTTGCAGCGAGCGTCAGATCATTTTGCGTTGCGTGCAGCTCGATTCTCACCACGCACGGCTCTTCGGGCGCGACGTATTCCGAATACAGTGAATCGATGCCTTCGAGCGCGCCTCCGCCTTCGGCAATGCGCCATTCAAAGGCGATATCGTCTTCCACGGCGCGGCCTGCGCGATCTCGAGCCACCGCTTTGAGCTTTTTTCGTTCTCCAACGCGGATCACCGAGGATGCAGGCGAAATCATTAGCTTAAAAAGTGGGCCAGCGAATTCAAAAAATTCCTTTTGTGGTTCTTTTTTCTCAAGGGACTCAGGGATGTATTCTCCAAATTCAGCCGAAGAGGCGCTTTTTGGAGCTTTTAGGTCAGCTTCTGATGGCGCTTCTGGTGATTCGATCGCTGCTTGGGTTTTGTCTTCATTCGCGCTACCAGCCTCGGCGCTAGCCCCTGTTGGCCCCATTGTCTTTACGCCCTTGCTGCCCTTCTTGGGCTCGTTGATCCTCGCCGCGAGCCAGCTGTAATCCTCGCTCGGCAAATGTAAGAAAGCTTCGCGAAATGCGCGCGTCACGCGATGAAGCACCTGGCGGCTCGCTTCTTCCTCTTCAGCGCGGCGCTGTTCTTCGAGTAAGGCGCCGAGTGCAGCTTCAACAGGTTCCAGTGCGATGCACAAGGATTCATAGGCTTCATCCTGCACAATACCATCGCGAGTGCCAGGGGTGATCTGTAAAAATGTTACATCGATGAAGCCTTCGATTTGCTTTGTGTTCCAAGGCGAGCGCGCAAAATAATCGAGCTTTGTAATATCGGAGAGCACCCGTGTGCCTTGTCTTTGTAGACTAATCGCCGCTTCCTCTTGGGATTCCGCGACATAGAGCTCCAGATAGACTTCGCCAAAGGGGCAGCGGACCTCCGGGAGTTGGTGGATAAGGCGCCCTTTGTATTTGCGCGGTTCGACCGTGAGCTCGCGGCGAGAAGGATGATCGAGGATGCGAATCTGCACACCGCTTTTTGTGATTCGATCGCGCAACTCAGAAGCAAGAAAATTCTGAATCTTATCGCCCGAAAGCGAACGCACGCCCGGCAGCAGTGGACTTATGGTGAGCTCTGTCCCTTTGCGACCAAAAAGCGTTCCCACATCGCGTATCGCATAAGAAGGATTGCCCTTGACAAGTTTCATGCTGCGAACAGTCCCATCCTCGCCCATGGAGGTGAGAGTACAAGTCTCTCCGACTGTCCAAAACGAGAGTAGTCCAATGCCAAATTCGCCTTGAATACCTGCTTCCCCTTTGCGTTTGAGTTCGCGCTTCACCGAATCGCCGATATGGGTCGCCACAAAATGAAAATCCTTGATTCCATCGCCATCATCGATGACCTTGAGATAGAATTCGCTTTTTTGCTTTCCTCGGATGATGGTGACATTTTTGGCGTGTGCGTCGATCGAGTTTTCTACAAATTCAGCTATCGCTTTAAGTGGATTATTTTGTGAAAGTGCAATGATACTGATGACATTCCAATGGTCGCCAATTTTGAGCTTGCCCGATTCAGAATCGCCTTTTACCGGCATAATTTTACCGCCATAATTTTACAGCTATAAATTGTAAGATATGGCAGAAAGCAGTCCAGAACAAGAGCGGTGGCAAGGAGTAAGTGTCCACGAGTGTACCAAAGCTTGGAGAAGAGCATAGTAAATTTAGGCAAACGCATTCTGCATTCCTTGCTGTTTGATAGCGTGGTGCGACTTCTATGGTTAGAATATATAATGAGGTATTCCTTTCATTTCTATTGGATCTTTAATGAGTCAACGCGAATCCTTAACAACAGAAAAATATCGATAAATAATGAACTAAAGGTGAATTTCCATAAGAAGGTAATGATGGATTCTCAAAATTCACTTCCCACTGATTCACAAAAAGCAGAAAAATCGGACAGACTAGAAAAATCGGGGAAACCTGACACGCGCTCTCAGCGAAAGATAGAAACCATATTAGGCGTACTCAGAGCGAAGAGGTTTTTTTCTCACTGCGCTCCTTGATATCCAGCGTACCGGCGAGGGTGGATCCTAGATCTCCGATAAGGAGGCCATACTCATTGCCCGCCATTTTCACATGCCCATAGTTGAGCTCGATGGGGCAATCAGCTTCTACAAAATGTTTTCCAGATAAAAGCGGGGCCTCCATGTCATAAGGCTATACGATTCGCTGAGCTGTCATGTCTGTGGCTATCTTGATCTTTACCGGTATCTGCGCGAGAAGCTCGGCATTTCTGCTGGAATGACGACAAAGCATGACAAATTCACCTTGTAAATAGTCAACTGTCTTGGTATCTGCGACAGGGCACCAAACATGATGATCGACGACAGGCTAGTGAGTAGCTTTTCCATCAATGATATCGATGCTCCACTGGACAAGCTTCAGGAGGCTGGCCGATGAACACAACTATGTGCATAAGCCATTTTGCAGATGTGGAAGCTCCGCTCGACATGGGAAAATACCTGCGAGCAGGCGGCCTTGAAGGACTTCGTGCCGCAGTGAAAAAAACTCCCAAAGAAGCGCTAGGCATTGTCAAGCAGTCTGGGCTAAGGAGGAGGGGAGCGGCGCAACTGTCGCTATGAATACTACCGTGAATATGGTGTACGTACTCGCGGTGACCATGTGCTTTTTTGGCCAGGAGTTTTGTGACCAATGCTTCCCATGAAGGTATGGGGCGTGGCAGCTTGATTATATGGCGCATCAGATTGCTGTGGGTTCTGGCAAGGAGAATTATCTCGAGCTTATGAAGCAGATCGTCGAGATAATCGTGGGCGCTTCGTTTTGTCCCTTTGGGCAGTCGATCGCTATGCCACTTTACTCCCTGTTGAATGGATTCGAACAGGAGGTTCTCTCTTTCACAAAGCAAGAGGAATACTTCAAGGAGGCAGGCGCATGAGTACATTCTTGAGCATTGACAGGTATCGTGTCTCGGTTCCTGAGCATACGACCCTTTTAGCAGCAGCTGAAGCCGCCCACGTGCTTGTTCCCACTCTCTGCAGGAACTAGGACCTCGTCTCTATGGGAGCCTGTGGCATGTGCATCATTAAGATCGATGGTCAGGATGGTTATAAGCGCTCTTGCGTAACCGAGGCAGAAAATGGCATGTCGATCTTGACAAGCACGCTTAAAATCCGCCCAATCCGCAGAGGCATACTCGAATTGGTACTGGCTGCCCAACCTGCCGACTGCCTGCAGTGTATCAAGCCTGGTGAGCTGTACATAGGAGGAAAACTCTACACCGCTCTTAGGGCTATTGGTATGGATGCTGTCTATGATACCAATTTCTCTGCTGATCTCACCATTATGGAAAAGGGGACAGAGCTTTTGGAACGCATAAAAGGAGGAGGGCCCTTCCCTCTCATCACTTCGTGTTCACCCGGATGGATAAAATTTGGCGAGGCCTACTATCCTGAACTCCTGGAAAATGTCTCAAGCTGTAAGTCGCCCTAGCAGATGCTGGGCGCTCTCATAGAAACCTATTATGCAGCCCGAAAGTGAATCGATCCACAGAAAATAGTTTCGCTTTCAATAATGCCCTGTACCGCAAAAGAGTTCGAGGCAATGAGGCCAGAGATGAATGCATCGGGCTTTCGAGATGTCGATTTTGTGCTGACAACAAGAGAGATTGCGCGTATATTCAGGGAAGGGGGCATCGATTTTACCGAGATTCCAGAGAGCCTTCCTGACCCACTCCTGTCAAATTATACGGGTGCGGCGACGATTTTTCAGCGCGAGTGGCGGTGTCATGAGAGGCAGCCAACCGCTTCCCAACACCCTCGCCAAGCGAAAAATCCGCCAGGAAAGCTTATACGAGGAAGACAGAAATCTTCCCCTCCGAAAATCTCACGAGAATCATGAGATCAAGGGAATCTATACTGCATTTCTGGGCAAGCCCGGTAGTGAGGTAGCGTACAAGCTATTGCATACAAGGTACATCGACAGGAGCAGCAGCGCAAGCCCCCCAAAGAGAGCGCGCTCTCCAAAAAGGGTGGGCTTTTTTGAGAGTCCCCTCTCTAAAAAAGCGTAAGTTGAATATCCTTTGGCTTGGGAGGCATGCGGCGTTCGATAAGGGGTACGAGGTTTTCGATATCGGCGAGAAAGCGGCTTGGAGGTAGGCTAAGTTTGCGTCCAAAAAGGTGCCGCGAGCGGGCCCAGGAGAGATAGAGTCCAATGCGGGCTCTAGTCATAGCCACATATAGGAGCCTGCGCTCTTCTTCGATTTGTTCTTGAGCCTCAGTATCGGACTCGCAGCCCATCTTCGGCTGCTCAAAAAGTGTAAAAGGAAGGAGCCCATCTTCAAGGCATGGAACAAAGACATAGTCGAACTCGAGGCCTTTTGCAGCGTGGATAGTCATTAGAGAGATGCACTCGCTGTTCGCTTCATAGCCATCTTGAGGGTTTCCAAGGGCTAGGTCGTCTAGGAAGGATGAAAGGTCGTTATATAGCGAGGCTTGGGCTATAAGGCGCTCCAATGAAGACGAATACGAAGACTCATGATCAGTGAAGGCGGTTGCTTTGGATTTCTTTATGGTTTTCTTGCTATTCAGGAATTCTATTGCGAAGCGAACTGCATCTATTGGGTTTTTGATCATGCTGGCGTCTAGAGAATCCGTTCGAATCGAAGTTCGCAAGAAAATGAGCACTGATCTAGTGGGCTCTTCTTCCCACCAGGGTTTATCTCCTATAAATCGATAGGGTATGCCATGGTCAATGAGGGCTTTCTCTATAGGAGGAGCGAGCGCTGATGTGCGGATGAGGATCGCGCATTCGCCAAGACTCGAGAGGGTAGGATGCTCTCCTGTACCGGATATATTCGCGCGATTGCTGCTATCTGCAGAAGCAATTTCCGAAGACCCTGCGACGCCAGAATCGATTGCAAAAAAGCCAGTGCCTCCAATTAGGCGATCTATCTCGCGAGCTATGCTTTCGGCCTCCGATGCATCGGTTGGGAATTCGCATCTTGAAAGCGCAACTGCGGCTCCAGAGCCACTTAGCTCCACATGTGCAAGGCGGCCAGCTGCTGCGATAATTGCTGGTGCACAGCGAAAGCTTTTCAGAAGTCTATATACGGCGGCATCCGGATAGTCGATGATAAAGCGCTCGATGAATCGTTTGTCAGAGCCTCGAAAGCCATAGATGGCCTGGTTTGGGTCGCCAATTACATAGAGCTCTTTTGCATAGCGCTCTTCAGAGTTTTGATCAGGCACAAGAAGGCGTATCAGAGCATATTGAGCAAAGTTGACATCTTGATATTCGTCTACGAAGATGGCGCGGAATCGTTCGCGATACGACGCGAGCAAGGCTGGCCGAGCCGATAGAAGTCGAACGGTGCCGGCTACAAGATCGTCGAAATCGAGGGCGTGAGCTTGCTTGAGCTGGTCGCGATAGCGGGCATATGCGAGCTCCAGTTCGGGGTCAGGTCCATTAGATGGCGAACAGCCGAGTTCGGCAGCCAATTCGGCGAGGCCAGCCGGAGAGCTTGGACCAAGGCGTGGTCTCTCGTCGCCTGGAAGAAGGAGAAAGCGTTTGCGCTCTTCGACGTATGAGGCAAGGCGCTTTATTTTGCGGGAACGCAAAGCTGGAGTGGTAGGCTCGGAAGGCAAATTGAGGCCTAGAATATTGGAAGACGATGGCCCTCCTAGCGAGCTGCTGGCTTTTTTCTGCTTCTTGCCATCTTGATCGGATTCAACTGCCGATTTTAAAAAGGTAAATCTCTCTTCTTCATTTAGCACTACGAAGTCCTGCGGAAGAGAGGCCTCGGCTGCATGTTCTCTCAAAACTGAAAGACAAAAAGAATGAAATGTTTTTGTGTTGATCTGCGCTGCCTTCTCAGCTCCGACAGTCAGTTCTACGCGCTTTCTGAGTTCGGCTGCAGCCTTGTTTGTAAAAGTGATTGCGAGAATCGATGATGGGTCTACGCCCTGTTCTACAAGGCGAGCAATACGAAGAGCAAGGATAGCCGTTTTGCCTGTGCCAGGGCCCGCTACGACAAGGGCTGGTCCTCCATAGTGATTGACGGCAGCTTCCTGTGCCGGGTTGAGCTGGAAGGCTGTCTTGACGGAATGGCCACGATTAGAAAGATTGGGACCATTTTGTTTTTCCTTTTTGTCTTTTTGAGGGACGGAGGTTGTAGGCGAAGTCGTAGGACTTTCTTTGTTTTGTTCCTTTGCGCGTTTCTCGAATTGCCCTCTAGTCTCTATTCCTTCATCGAAAAGTTCTGAAGGTGCTTTTTCTTCGACGAAAAGGCTCTGTTCCGCCCTTGCTTCGATCCTCTCTCCGGGCGCAAAAACGTGGATTATCCCATATTCTCCATCGTATCCAGGCTTTATCGAGACTTTGCCAGCTCTCATGCGTCCTATGGAGAGCGCTAAAAGCTCGCCTGAAAGTCCAACAGTTTGAATTGCCTTGATTTCTTCTTCGCTCTTGTCCATGAGAAGAGCAAACTCGCTGCCAGCTTGTTCTACGATACCGCGGTAAGCAGTGGCAACTTTTTTGGAACCGCTTCCGGTGCCGAGAAGCTCAGCAAGCAGCTCTGGCAATGGTATGAGCGACCAGTAAGGTCGGCGATTTGTGCCTTCCCAGTTCGCAGGGCAGGGAGCATTTTCGTCCACTGGGCGATCGGCAAGCTCTGTGACCCGGCGCATGACTCCCGGCGTAAGAGGCTTGCCACAGACAGGGCAACGCCCATCAAGTTTTGTGCTTTCTTCGGGCGAGAGAAAAACCTTGCAAGCTCGGTGACCGTCGTAGTGATATTTTCCTTCCTGGGGGAAAAATTCTATTGTGCCTGCGACCGTCCCTGTGGGCGTCTCTGCAACTTTGCCTGTGACGGTCCCTGTAGCCGCCTCTATGCCCGAGCCTGCAGCTTGCTCTGAGATTTTGCTTTGCGCTTCCTCTGCGGTTGAGCCTCTTTTTGTGAGCGCCTCGTAAAGGCCAGCGAAAGATTCTTCCATGTCGATAATTGTCGCTTCGCGGCCCAGATTCTCTGGCGAATGAGCATCCGAATTGGAGATAATGGCAAATCCATCGAGGGCGCTCACCGCCCAGTTCATAGGAGGGTTGGAAGACAATCCTGTCTCTATTGCGCCAATTCGAGAGCTGAGATCTCCATAGCACTCCTCGATGGAATCGAAGCCTGAACGAGCTCCCAGCGCAGAGAACCATGGTGTCCAGATATGGGCGGGTACAAGAATCGAACGCTCATCCGCGTCCAGAAGCAAAGCGAAAAGGTCGCGCGAATCCAGACCGAGTATAGGTCGTCCGTCGGAAGAAATGTTTCCTATCCGTGCGAGTCGCGCTTGAAAGGCGGCCGCGGCCTTAAAATCCGGCAATATTACGACATGATGGACTTTTCTGGTTTTGCCATCTCTCGCGTAGATGGTGCTTATTTCGCCAGAAAGTACAAAGCGAACGGGGCGAATGGCGTTTACGACGGGCTCTAACGGTCTTGGCCTATTCCTATGCCCAGTCCGAAACCAGTTATCCGGCAAGGGTATATCTTTCGATAACGCTTCGCGCACATCAGGATCAGGCAGTCCAGCCGTCAGCGCCTCGCCCGAGTCGAATTCTTTCCTAACTGAATCCTTGAGCCGAAAGAATCCGCCTTCGGTAGGCTCGAGCTGCTCATTGAGTTCGCCGAGCCAAGCTGGGTGCGTGCAATCTCCTGTCCCTACAAGATTTATCCCTTTTATCTTGGCCCAGCGTTCAATGTAGGGCAAGGTCAGCTTAGGGCTCGTAGCGCGAGAATATCGAGAGTGTATGTGAAGGTCCGCAATTATTCTCATGCTTTAAAGAGGCTCCTCTCGGCTGATAGCTTATTAGGTAAACAGTCGGGCAATCGGGCAATTCGTCGATAAGTTGGGAATTGAATCACCACTTATTCAGTACATCTTCCGCAAGCCCTAGCATCTTGTCTATATGCAATGCGCGCCCATCGTCGAGGATAAGTTGCCCAGAATAATATCCAAAAAGCTGATTCTGTATAGAAGAAAGCATCAGAACTTTAAAATTGCTATGGCGATTCAGCACAGGCTCGAAAT
>ERZ795058.4840-NODE-4840-length-12742-cov-5.151021_pt1 | contig 12742 bp, 10 predicted proteins | sample MGYA00375142_ERZ795058 | MGnify/ENA primary metagenome ERZ795058 (study PRJEB30187, sample SAMN05720210) | activated sludge metagenome | isolation source: anaerobic digester from wastewater treatment plant | place: Japan | collected 2015-04-20 ...
CATGAGATGCCTCCCAGGCAACAAATCTCACAATTGCATATTTTTCCCCTTTTTTTACTCCTAAAATTTCTAATACAATTTCATCCGGAATAAAAACATTAGGATGTAAATATGCAAGTTCTTTATATCCAGGGAATCTAATTTGTTTCTTCCCATAGTTATATAAATATGTATCAGAAGTTAATATAGTATTAACTAAAATTTTTGTAATGTTATTGATGTAAACTGCACTTTCTGTATCTGAAAATACAATATGATTTATACCCATAAAGAATGACGAAACTATTGAATGAATAGAACCACGACTAATTATTATACAAGGTTTTATGTTATATAGTAAATATATATATTTTATTAGTAGCCATAATTCATATATTAATTTCATTAATATGTTATGCCGGGTTCTTCCAATAATAATATACGGTAACTTGTATGCATCAAGTAAATAAACAGTAACATCTTTTGCTGTTACTGTAAACAATGTTTCCCACCCTATATTATTTAGTTCTCTTACAATATATTTAAATAAATGAACATTAGCCGGATGTCCAATATCTATTATAATTTTTTTCACTTTTTTTACCTTTGTGATAGAAATTTATATACCATAATTCCATAAGCTATAAACGGAATAGGATCGTTTATATCCATGCATGCCTCTTGGAAATGTCTATAGGTTTTTAAGATATCTCCAGGGTTTTCAAGTTTCTTAAAGATATTCAGCAAAGAGTAAACCAAATCCGTATAAATATTAAGCCATATTTTATCTTTTAAATAATCTGTTGGCTGAGGAATCTTTTGATTATACACATAATCATATATAATTTGGGGGTAATTAACTCCACATTTAGCAGCAAGACCTACCCAAAGCCAAGTTCTGGCATTAATTTCAATGAGTTTAGGGATATTATCTCTACTATCTCTAATCCATTCAATTTCACAAACGCCAGTATAATTTAGTTGCTTAATTAGTTTTTTACTTAAATTCAACATTTCTTCATCATACATACTCTTTGCACAAGTAGCAGTACCAAAAGTAACAGGATGTTCTCGGAGTTTAACTCCCATCCAATATGTATGGACATTTCCCTTTTCGGCAAAAACAGTTACAGAAACAGTTTTGTGTTCATTGGGGATAATTTCTTGAATTATATATTCTTCTGGTTTTGCTTCTTTAAGTTCTTTATCCCAAATATTAACTAATTCATCCGAAGTTTTAATAATAACTGCCTTATGTTTAAAGCGTTTATAGAAATTAAGTCCTTGATTTCCTTTTATTAGAATAGGATATCTTAGGTCCACTTTGCTGGGATTTTTTATTTCTGGCATAATAGTTGCAGGAATAGGAATTCCTGCCTGTTCTGCAATTTTTAGAAGTTTCCTCTTATTATAAATATTATTAATAACCGCAATATCTTCTGTAATGATTTTGTAATATTGAGAAAGAGTATTTTTGTGTAATGATATATTATAAACTGCATGATCATTGGAGGGGAGCAAAAGCCAATTAGTTAAATTAAATGCTTTGTTTAAGCGGATCAAGAAATCAATAAAATCATCACTAAGATAATCGGGGCATTTATAAAATGCTTTACAATATTTTGAATATTTAGCAACACAATTTTCTTTATCTACGACAATTACAGGGATGTCAGCTTGTCCCAAAAGTCGGGTATTTGCTAATCCCTGAACATGCCCTTCAATAATTAAAGCACCAGGTTTTTTTTGCACTTTATATTCTACCTTATCTTTCTGTTTTAATCATAAAATATATAAATTACTTATCTCAATATTGTCTTTATTATTAATTTTATTTCATCCAAGACGATGATTGTTTCTCACAACTATAAAAAACTCCATTCTTGCTGATTTCAGATATACAAAAATGTATCCTCTATGGAAGATCGCTTCATAGATTGGCTTATATGAACTGTCTGATAACCATATTTTAGTTTCAGAACACCTCTAACTATTATACTATTTATTAAGAACATTCTCATAAATTTCTATGATTCTTTGGGCAATAATTGTGGAATCCAGTCCTAGCTGTATTAATTTCTCTCGTCCTGTAGTTCTTTTATTAAAACTTAAAGCTCTATGTAATTTATCTGCAATATCATTAGGATTTTGAGAAGTTATATAGCAGCCATCCACTCCATCAAGAAGCCATCTAACATCCCCAACATCGGTACATACTATAGGAATATTACACGCCTTCGCTTCTTTAATTATATTCGGTGAACCTTCCCATTTTGATGTCAACAAAAGCACATCACAAGCATTTAGATAAAGGGGAATAATTTCGTGTGCAATAGAACCTAGTGTAATCAATTCAATTTTCATTGATATAAGTTTTGGATCTCTTTCTATAAGCATATTATAAGAAGATTTTGCCAGTGAGAAATTTTTAACTTTTCTGTTGGGATCGGCACCAAAAAGAACGATTTTACCGTCCTGCTTCCAGCCAATTTTCTTTCTGCATTCATTTTTGTCCAATGGCTTAAAAATTTCCAAATCAACTCCATTAGGAATTACTACAATTTTATCAATTCCCAGTTCTTTTTTCATATCCTCGGACTTAGCAATTGTTTTCTGCCATTTATGCTTGATAAAATATCTAATTAATAATCTCCATAACCCGGATTCTTTTACATCACTTCCCATTAGTGAGCAAACAACTCGTTTCTTTGTTGATAATGAGCTTACAACTCCACAAAAAGAATAATGAGCATGAATAATATCATAATTACCCTTATTAATAAACCTTTTTAATTTGGGAATATTTGAGATATATCCCCCAATACCTTTCCCTTTAATAAGGTAATAATCTATTGTGTGCCCCAATTTTCTTAATGATTCTGCCTGTGCATTTATAAAAGGAGAAATATCAAACTTTGGAGAATTTCCGCTACATACAAACAAGATATTCATAAATATCGTTCTCTAATTGTATTTATCCAATAAGTTAGAGAGAGAATATCAGAAGAGAAATAAGATTCTTTCGGAATATTATTAATGTATTTAATTTCAGACGGAATGTTCCTTAACAGGTTATTATAAAATATATTATCAGTATCTCTCGTAAAAAAAGCATCTACGCTATATTTAGATTTTTTGATATATTTAAGGTAAAATATCTTCAATTTACCTTTTAAAGATAAATAATCTGCTATACTAAAACCTCTGGTTGAGGGGTAGACAGATAATGAAGGATAATTATTCATTACCAATTTTATATATAATTCTATAGATAGTTGTTTGGTTTTTAAAGATGGTTTTTTAAAAGGGAATAAATTTCCCGCATAGATAGTTGTTAACCAGGTTTTTATAAATTCATAATCTATAAAAGGAGAAAGGCATAATAAATAATCGTTATAACTACTAGCTTCATTGCCAAAATATTTTCTGAGATTTATTTCAAACCGGAAAGCCAAATATTTATCCTGTAATTGATCATAATCTTCAAACAAACATTTTACGCGATCAATTCTATATTTAAAATCTTTTAGACATTGCAAATTGGAAAAAACGGGTATTTCAAAGATTGGTGAATTTGTATAATTTTGCCCTACTAATTCACTGGAAAAATTACTTGTTATCATAGCTATTGCATTTTCGTTAATAACTGTGCCGCCTTTTGGTCTACCATATTTTAACACTTCGTCTCCGAAAATGCCTGTTAATAAATATTTTGAATGAATAGCTAAATTTTTAATTGTATATATATAATGAGTTCGTTTATAATTCCTGGTTCCGCTGGAAAGTTCAATTGTGTTCTTTGCTTCTGTTAGAAAGTTTCTTTCCAAATATTGATTATCTAAAATATAAGGTGTATATTGCAAGTTCTCAGCTTTGGTTATTAATTGGGGAACAATAATATCTAATGAATCTAATGATCCAAAAGAATAGCAATATAATTTATCTCTATAATCGGGCATCAAATATGATAAAACAACTCTGGAATCCCAACCACCAGTAATTGAGAAGGCAGTTTTGTTACTTAAAGAGGAAATTTTTTTTATAGCATTATCTAAGGCAAAATTAATTGCTTCAAAACTTTGATTTTTGGATAAATGACTTGTGTTATAATCGTTACCTATTTGCCAATACTTTCTCTGTTTCATCTTGCCATATTCAATTTCTAATAACGTCGCATTAGGAAGAGTAAACACATCTTTTATATATGTGTTATCAGTTATAGGATAACCAAAAAATAAATGTTCTGCTATAGTAACATTATCAAACTCAATTTTAGACATATAACCAGATGATAATATACCTTCTATTTTTGAACTGAAGATTAAATATTTATTATTATAATAATAGTATAGGGGATAAAAGCCAAAGCGATCATTAGCTAAAAGACATTTTCCGGATTTCTTGTCATATAAAAAAAGATTATAACTTCCATTAATAATTTCTAATATTTTATTGCCATAATTTTTATATAAATAGGGTAAATATTCATAATCATTATTTTTATTTAAAGTTGAGTATATAGTATTTAGTTCATTTTTCATTTCTTTCGGTATAAATATATAACCTTCAAGAGCTATAACTATTTCAAGTTCTTCGTTTATTATTAAATGATCTGGTTCAGATGATGATAAAGGAAGAACCGTAGCACAAAAAACATATAAGTCCCGGTATAATTCATATATTTGTTTTTTGTTAGTTTTTAAAATATCAATCATACGGTTAAGCATTTTCTCTTCTTTAAATAATAACTCACCTTTAAGCGATACAATTCCTATAATTCCAGCCATATTTATTAATTTCCCAATAAGTTAGCCATAGAATTCATCGTCCCAATCCAAAGTTTACCAGCTTCCCTGAGATCTGCTGCATATATCAATACAGACGGCATAACTTCTGAAATCGTCCAGGAATCAATAGAGGGATGGAACCAGATATGAGCAATTGTTTTTGTTTTAATCGCTTTATCAATCATTTTCTTGTATCTGTATATATAATAATCAGCTGACCAATTATAACTTTTCCCAAATGACGAAGTAGAAGGTGAAAAAAGTAAACCATATTGATCAATAATAGGATATGCAAGATCAAAATTCATATTCCTGCGATATATTTTAACATTGTGTTTCTTAAGAATCTCATAGTTTCCAGCTGTTCCCCCTGGGAATACAAAAGAATTTGGCTCCACCCCCCATTTAGAAGCAGCTTTTTTCCAAGCAGTTAATTCATCATCTAACACTTGAGGAGGACAGTTCTTATATGAACAATCAATATGAGAAAAGGTATGACACCCGATTTCATGTTTCACATCAGATTTTAGTATCAATTCCATTAAATCTGGAGCATACCAAGCGCTATCTTTTTGATAATTAGAATATGGATCATCATCAAACCAATCACCGGAAGAGAAACGCCAATGATCGTCAAAGTATGGAATTCTATGCATCCAATTATGATCGCCTTTATTACAGGATTCAAGCATAAGATGACCAACTGTCGCCCAAGTTATTGGCATATTATATTTAGCAAAAAGTTTTAGCAGCACTGGAATATTTTCTCGTTCTTTGTTTGCCATTTTCAAAGGATTAACTTTTCTTTTTGAATATCTGAAAGCCCAAGCCATTTCAAAATCGGCAGATATACATAATCCACCTTCAAAATCAGCAGGAAAATTATTATTTTCTTTTTCATTTTTTTTATAGACAAAAGGTTTATTAGAAAAAGCAAAAACAGCTTTGCTTAAATATGCTTTTTGTTCGCTCCCGATGTGAGCTCTTATAAATTTATAAATTTTTCTGCTGTCCTTCATAAGATAACCTAATATACAATTATAGCTTATTTTCAAAATACAATTTAAGTGCAATTTCAAGTTTTAGATCACAACAATTATTTTTGGTGAAATCACCCTCTTCAAAGGTCCAAGTTCCCTGATATTTAACAAACCTTCCTATCTTATCATTTACTTTACTTAAATAACCATAAGGTATCCCAAAAACACATTGTATTTCATTAACAAGAAATCCCGTGCCAGATTCAAAAATATCCAAACAAACGCAATTAAAATTATTCTGATTACATAAATCCTCTACAAAATCCATTACAGAAATATCAGGAAATCCAAATTGTTTTACTTTAGCACCGCTTGCTTTATCTTTAATTTTAATTTTTTTATGAGCAAAATAGAACTCACCTATTTTTACTATTCTCCATTCATAATTATGGGGAATGTAGGTTTGAAATATTACATATCCAAACTGAGTATTTCTATTTATCTCAAGATAATATTTTAATCTCTTTAAAAAATAACTTGGTTCTTTTATTGATTTTTTTGCCCATTTCTGAGGTGAACCTGTAACCCTGTTGGGTCCAAATCTTCTTCTAATTCCTTTACTTTTAAAAGCATCATTTATATATCGTAATGCTTCATTATATTTTCTAATAATTTTTACACCTGAGCCGGAAGCACCAATAGAAGTTTTTGCTACAAATGGCAATTCAGTATTATCTACAAAGTTTTTTGCTTCATCATAATTATAAAATATGAATGTTTCCGGATGTGGTATATTATGAGCATTTAAGTAATAACTAAGCATCTTCTTATTCTCATAAATAATACTTTCTGTAAAACTGGGAAATGTTTTTAATCTAAGCTCATTACAAATTATATACAGACGCTCATCAAACATTGTTTTAAATCTTTCATAAGAACCAGGAGGTTGTATTAGGTAAAAAACAAAATTATCTTTTCTCACTTGTTCCAACCAATTATTTGCGCTTAGATCAATTACTTGATAATCAATATTTCTATTATTACAAGCTATAATCCAATCATCGGCAGTATTGGATAGTTCATTTCTAATTATACCAACTTTTATATTTGTCATTATGTCTCCATATAGATTATTAGCTAATAAATGAGTAAAATCCTATGTATTTCTGATAAATTTCCTTTTTCCCATTTTCCAATATATTTTGAAGTTACTTAATAACTATGTTGCGGATTATATTCTCATAATTAGCAACCATTATTTCTGTAGTAAATCTTTGTTGGATTATATTATACGACTGATTTCCCATTAGGAACCTAAGCTCTGGATTTTGAATTAATTTTTTTAAACCACAATATAAGGAATTAATGTCTTTGTATTCAAATAAAATTGCATTATTTTTTACAATTTCAGAAGTTCCGCCAGTATTAGAAGCAATAATAGGTAATCCCATATACATCGCTTCCAAAATAGCATTTGAACATCCTTCTCCTTTAGATGAATGTATGAATATATCAGCTTGAAATAAGTATTTCTCAGGATCATCTACTTTTCCTAAAAATTCAATATTATCTTTTAGTCCCATATCGTTAACAGCCAAATCAAATTTTGACCTTAAAGGTCCATCTCCAATTATTTGGTATTTGAACTTATATCCTTCCTCCTTCAAAAGTTTCAATACTTTAAAAACAGTTAAATAATCCTTATAAGGAACTAAATTAGCGATAGAAATTAATATTATTTCTGCTGTAAAATTATTAGCTTGATTCCTATTTTTCCAACGACTTCTATCAAATTTTGGATCAACTCCATTATATAAAACATAACCTCTATGCAATCTATTTGCCTTTAATCCTGCGTATGAATTTGCAATTATATATTTGGATATATGTAATAAAGACATTCTTAAATAACCACTAAATGTTTTTTTGAATATACCGTGTCGTATACTACCATTAATAACTTTAGTAGAAGTGCCAATAATTGAAAATGAAGATATAATAAAAGGTAAAACACCCCAAGCATAAATAAAATTCGGCTTTACTGATTTGATAATTTTATGTAATTCTATAATTCTTGCTAAATTATATTTACTTTTTAATTTAATCACCTTATTATTAGTATCGACCAAATAATTACTCTCCAATTCATGTATAGTACATAAAATATTATTTATGCCTGTTGAATAATTTATTATCGTGGCCACTTGTCTTTCTGCTCCCCCTTGCTTAAGAGAACTTACGAAATGAATTACTTTATGCATATATCAATAAAATAATCCAAGAATAATTCTAATATTGATTATTAGGATGAACCAGATTTACATTAAGCAAATCTTTCAAGATAAAATATTGAGGCATATAATGCCCGCTGTGCCAGATTAAAGTTTTGTCCCAGTATCCTGGACACTTATATACAAGATGATCTACATAAGTATAACTAATTTCACAAATTACAGGTTTTTCATCATCATATAAAAAATCATAAGCCATACACTGAAATCCGCATTCCTCTGATGTTTCTAAAGCAATTTTAATCATTCTTTTATCAATGGAATCCATATCATAATCAATTTTTCCACTTCCAGAAGCTCTAAAATCCCTAGTACGATTAAATCTTCTATAAGCAAAAGCTCTATCTCCAATTACTGTTACCCTTGTATCAAAATTATTATTGGGCAAATATTTTTGGTAATATACATAGCTCTTACTTATCATCCAATATGAACTTGTGTCTTCTCTTAAAAGTTTTCTTTTAGCCCAAATCATTCTATTATGTATATATTTTTTTATGGGAAAATATTTCACTTTCCAAGTTCCAGGAAAAGATGAATCCTTTATTCCTTCTGAAAATGCTTTATTAATTAAATGCCTGGCTTGGTTAGGATTCCGTAATATGGTTACATTGGTAGAACCAGCACCACCTCGTAATTTCATAACCAATGGAAAATTTGTTTCTTTTATCCAGTTTATTGCTAACTTTTTGTCCCAAAATACCTTGGAATCAACAAATTTCAAATTAAAGTAATTAGCAAGATAATGTTGCTTAATTTTATTATCAAAATGCCATAAAGTATTAAAATTAGGAAATACTGGAATATTGATATAATTATAGATGATTGGCATAAATGAATCAGCTATTTGTAACATATCAGAAGTGTGCCCAACCTGAAAAATAAAAGCATCAAGTCGTTCAAATTTTTCCCAGAATTGATCATCTTGAATATCCATTATTTCAAAATCAATATTATTATATTCAAGAATATCTATATATCCTTTACTAAATGGTGTTAAACTCTTTTTATGATTAATATGAATACCGACTAGCATTTCTTTCTATTATTTATCATAAATAATTATAAACATTAATTGATGTTCATTTATTTACTTATTAGTTAATCCAATAATATTATAAAGCATTTCATATTGGTTTGCAATTTGATGCCAATTCATTATTCCTTGATTAGTAAGATATGAAATCCCCTTTTCCGTTTTATTTGAATGTATCAATTTCAACATTTTAATTATTCCTTCTTTTATTGTTGCTGCTCTTAGATCTGGAATCAAAATACCTGTTTCACCATTGTTAATTACTTCTGAAAGTCCTCCAATATTATGAGCTAAAACAGGTTTATTAAAAGTATAGGAAGTAACTGTTACTGCACTGTGAGTAGCATCAGTATAGGAACAAACGGTAAATAAACAATTTTTTATCAATCCTACCAGCTCATAAATTGAGAGGCGTTTATTAATCAAGTGTATTTTCGGTTCATTATTAATAACATCTAAAATATCGGATACATCTCCTTCTCCAGCAATCACAAGATGAAGATCATTATTTTCCTTGCAATATTCCCTAAATCCGTTAACCAAATATTTTAATCCTTTATATGGAGATATTCTACCAAAAGAAAGGATATAATTTTTATATCCTGGAGTTATTTCAACAAACGCTTTAAAATGATCAAAAGTACCAGATCTGATAGTAAAAACTTTTGATCTCTCTACAGAATAATATCTAGAAAATTCATTTGCTAAATAATCATAATGCTGAATATAATAATCAAAATTATTTACTAATTTTCTATTCATTTTACTTGTATATTTACCCCCTTCTCCAGAATGGGAAATATAATCATGTATAGTTAACACTTTCTTTGCTTTACGGAAAAGATAACTCAAAAATAATGAGTGCCAACCTACTCCATTAAAATGATATATTTGAAATTTATTTTTAATTTTTATATAAGATAAGAACAAATATATACCACTAATTATTACATTTTGTATAGACATTTTCTTCGGAGCTAAACGTAACAACCAAATTTTAAGACGTTGATCTAATGCATTATTTAATTCTGGAGGAAGCATTCTTTCTCTTATATTATTAGTTGTTAAACCATAATGAAATTTCCTAATGTTTTTAGTAAAAGAACTTGAAGAACATATTTCTCCATACGAGAATAAAATTACAGTAACCGAGATATCTGTATATTTACATAATGCATTAGTATATGCAAATATATTATCTGCATGATTGAAGGCAAATACAACTACATCCATTCGCAAACTACCAGCAAAGTCCCTCATAGTTATTATCGTTAATTGATTCAGAAATATGAATAAAATCAATAAATATCTTATCAGTATGTATTTTTATTAATTTCTGATAATCAGAATATTTATGATTAAATATAATAAGTTCAGCCCATTCTATTAATTCATCTTCAGTGCTTACTAATATATTTTGTAAATATGGTAATATTTTATCAATATATTCTTTGTTTGCACCAAATTGTAGTGCATTGCTAACATAATTATCGTAAACAAGAACTTCTAAATCTTGCCTAATTAGATCTTCAATCACTTTAATTATTGGACTATACCTCAAATCATCAGTTCCCTCTTTAAAGGCAATGCCAAATATACCTATCTTTCTTTTCCCCTTATTTTTTATTGTCTCTATAGCATAGTTAATATGGTTCTGGTTACTATCTTCAATAGAATCAAGTAAAGGAGTGTCCAAACTACAATCTTTTGCCAAAGTATTTAATGCTTTAAGGTCTTTAGGTAGACATGATCCTCCATAAGCAAATCCTGGCTTAAAATAATAAGGGGAAATATTTAGGCGAGTATCCAAACAAAATAACTGCATTACTTTAGATGAATCAATATGTAATTTCTTACATATTCTACCAATTTCATTGGCAAATGTAACTTTAAGGGCATGATAGCTATTGTTTACATATTTTATAATTTCTGCCGTCTGTATATCAACTGTAATAAATTCTCCATTGACCTTTGAATACAATTCCTTCATAATATCAATAGCTTTATTATCATCAGAACCAATTAAAGTATAGGGCGGATTATAATAATCCTGAACAGCAGAACCCTCTCTGAGAAATTCAGGATTAGAAACCACTGAAAAATCCCTGTTACGAATTTTATTTGATATTTGAGCTATAATTTCTCCCACTTGGCAATTTGTTCCGGGAAGCACAGTACTCCGAATCACTATTGTATGGTATGATTTTTTTTGCTTTAATGCTTCGCCTATTTGTTTCGCAGTTTCAAAAATATAATCCAAATTCAGATGCCCCTTTTCCGTAGAAGGTGTCCCTACACAAATTATGGATACCTCGCTATTAGATACGGCTTCTATATAATCTGTAGTTGCTCTAATTCTTCCTGTTTTATGCTGTTCTTTTAGGATTATATCAATGTCTTTTTCAATAATTGTAGGAAGCCCTCTGTTGATTAAATCTACTTTAACTTTATTAACATCTATTCCAATTACTTCAAATCCGTTTTGAGCTAAACATCCTAAACTGACACAACCAACATATCCAAGACCAAATATAGATATTTTCACCACCTTTCTCCTTTATTTATTTTTATTTATCCTGTTATTAACATATATTATAAATTCAGCGGTAAGATTAAAAGTATTCAAAATCTGTTTACTTATCTGCTCCAACAAAAATCTTTCCTTTTTCACCTTGTTAACAATAAGGTTAAATCATTTCTTGAATGAATTATCCTTTGTCACTTCTGAGAAAGCAGGAATCTAAATAAATTTTAACAAAATAACTGCATTTTCAATATGATAATTATATTACTTATAATTTTAATTGATTAAAAAGCAGTTTTTCTTTAAGCAGACATTTATAATATATTGAATTATAGAACATTATTTAGTTTATCATATCCGCGAACCTTTTCCAGATATCCTACATTTATTGACTCATAAATAGACCTGCAGGGTAAATTCTTTGCTATTATTTCTTCTCTGGTTAAGGTTTTCAAATCAAGATCGGGGTAGGACTTCATTGTAGCACGCATAACTTTCATAAAAACATTGGGCCAGGTGCTCATAGCTCTTCCCTGTCTGCGATTTTTACGATTGAACTGAAAGATATATTCACGGCAGTCCTTCAAATAGCCCTCACTCAATTCTATGCGTTTGGCAAAGGCAAAGATGTCTTTAATAATATCATTGGAAGGTGTATATTTGGGTATCACTTTCCTGCGGGCAATATACTTATTCAAATGAGAATTGTAGTATATCACTACATCATCCATATTTCCCGTGAAACCGGGAAGCATTAGTTTTACATACGCTTTCATTTTTGTCTCCTTATATATTTCTTTGAGAACAGATAGATTTTTTTCTGCTCTCTAATTATATAGGTGGTGACAAAAATGAAAAAGTGTGACAAATCTATAGTTTTTTATCCACAAATTTACACGAATATTGTCCACAAATTAACACAAATGTTGTCCACAAATTAACACGAATTCACAAGATTAGGCGTTTATAAATTAAACTGGGTGAACCAAAGTTGACTAATAAGCCAACTCTAAGCTTGGTTGCTTTTAAATAGTTTAGTAATTGAGAGATGTGATCGTTTGAAAGTTCTGATAGAGCTTTTAATTCTACAATTATTTTCTCAAAGCATAAGAAGTCAGCTTTATAGCATTTATCTAATAACTTAT
>ERZ795058.4848-NODE-4848-length-12724-cov-6.310522_pt1 | contig 12724 bp, 12 predicted proteins | sample MGYA00375142_ERZ795058 | MGnify/ENA primary metagenome ERZ795058 (study PRJEB30187, sample SAMN05720210) | activated sludge metagenome | isolation source: anaerobic digester from wastewater treatment plant | place: Japan | collected 2015-04-20 ...
ACAAGGTCAAGGGCTTCACCGGCACCATTTCCGACCTGGGTGGCCCCACCGCCAACATGTACCGCCTGGGCTGCCGCAGCCCCGAGATCGAAGCCGCCTGCCGCAAGCCGAGCTGCGTCTACCCCGGCATCTGCCAGAACCTGACCACCGACCACGGCCCGCTGATCCACATGTACCGCCGGGCGCGCGCCCTGAAGGGCGTGAAGAAGATCCTGATCGGCTCCGGGCTGCGCTACGACCTGGCCGTGCAAAGCCCCGAGTACGTCAAGGAGCTGGTGCAGCACCATGTCGGCGGCTACCTGAAGATCGCGCCCGAGCACACCGAATCCGGCCCGCTCACCAAGATGATGAAGCCGGGCATCGGCAGCTATGACAAGTTCAAGACGCTGTTCGACAAGTTCAGCGCCGAGGCGGGCAAGAAACAGTTCCTGATCCCGTATTTCATCGCCGCCCACCCCGGCACCACCGATGAAGACATGATGAACCTGGCGGTCTGGCTCAAGAAAAACGGCTTTCGCGCCGACCAGGTGCAGACCTTCTACCCCAGCCCCATGGCCACCGCCACGGCGATGTACCACACCGGCCTGAACCCGCTCAAGGGCGTGCACCGCGATGAGCGCGGCGAGAAGGTGGACGTGGTGCGTGGCGAGAAGCGCCGCCGCCTGCACAAGGCCTTCCTGCGCTACCACGATCCCGCCAACTGGCCGCTGCTGCGCGAGGCGCTGAAGGCGATGGGCCGCGCCGACCTGATCGGAAACGGCAAGCAGCACCTGATTCCGACCTGGCAGCCCTTGAACGACGGTGCCTACCAAAGCCCCCGGCGCAAGAACTCAAGCGTGGCACCGCCCAAGTCCGAGCCCGTCAAAGGCCGCCTGCTGACCCAGCACACCGGCCTGCCGCCCCGAGCCTCGGGGGGCACCCGTCCCGGCAGCCCGGTGGGTGGCGGCAAGCGCAAAGGGCGTTGACGGCGTTTATTTCAGGTTTGGGGGCTTTTTTGGCCACTTCCCAGCGTCGGAAGGTCATTGTCGGCTATTGAAAAGATAGCGTTCGAGCCGCTGCCGCCCTCGCGTCCTGGGGCCGGTCCGGTGCTGGCGGCGCGATCCGCCCCGCGGACCCATCAGAACGAGCCCAGACTCCCGAGGATGGCGCCGAGCTGAACGGTGTTGATCAAAATCGCCGACTTGTGAATCCTGCGGAATTCCGGGATGGCGATGGCGTCCTGCCCCTGGATCTGGATCCCCAGCCGGTCCATCCGGGGAATCAGTCGGGCGCGAAGAACCAGGGTCAGCGTGGCGATCGCCGCGGCACCGACGGCAAAACCGGTTCGCGACGCCAGGGCATAGCTCGCCGCGGTACCCACTGCGGCGACAAAGGCCATCCGGAAATAGGTAATGTAGAACGAGCGGATGAAACGGGAGTCCACCGGGTTGTCGTGCTTCAGTATCAGCAAGGGGACCGACCCCAACAAGAAGTAGGCCGTGATCGCCAGCAAGGCAACGGTGAAGAACAAGGCAAACTGGTTCGGTTGAAGCATCATGGCGCTGCGCACGGGATACAGAAAATCTTCCACGATGACCGGCTAGCGGAAGGACTGATAAAAACCGGAGCACCAGAGGCGCCCGCCGGTTCGCCATCTTACGTCGCTCGCCAGCAATATCAAGCCTCTGCCAGAGGGGTCACATGCGGCTCAATGGATGAATCCGACAACCCTGTGGGCATCTTTGGCAGGCTCCATCCACCCAAAAGAAAAAAGGGCATGCCGCTGTGCAGCATGCCCTCCTGATCGCTGGGCCCGTGGACAAACCTGCCGGGCAACTGTCGATTTACTTCGTCGCCGGCGGTTTGCTGCCCTTGAACGGGCCGGCCGGGTTGACCGCGCTGCCCGCGGCCGGTGCGCCCGAGCTCGCGCCCGCACCGGCGCCTTCCTGGATGCCCAGGCGTTTGGCGATGGACTGCTCCAGCGCCTTGATCTTCGGCTCGATCTGGGAGCGGGAGTCCGCGATGAGCTTTTCCATGAGCGGTTTCTGCATGTCGGGGCCCAGTTGCTGGAACTTGAGCCAGGCCGGGTTTTCCATGACCGAAATCACCTGGCGCAGTTCGTCCTCGGTGAACTTCTCTTCGAGCACGGCGCCGACCGTGGTGGGCGCGAGTTTCGCAGCGCGGTCCCGCACGATGGGAACGGCCTCATCGACGTATTTCTTCACATCGGCCTGGATTTCCTTGCCGACGGCCTCCTGGCGATCGGGGGGCACGCGTGCCTGCAGGATCTGCCCCGCACGCTCCAGCAGAGCCGCGGCCGGCTGCTCAGCCAGGTTGCGCGCCAGGCCCTCGATGCCGGGCATCTGCAGCTTGACGATGCGCGCCGCGAGTTCTTTCTTGGCGGGGGTGGATTGGGCCTGCACGCCAAAGGCGGCGGAAAGCAGGGCGACGAGAAGGAGGGTTTTGATACGCATGGCGCATTTTAGGTGATGCGACCGCGTCGGCTGGCCGTGCTACAAAGGCCCTCCGGTCATCCACCCATCGTGTGCAGCGGGATGTCCTTCTCCACACCGAGCCTGTCAAGCTGCTTGCAGGTCTGCGTGAGCAGGAATGCGGCTATCGCGGCATGCGTGGCGGGGGCAAACAGGGTCATCAGGCTGGCCATGGGCACGCCGGCCGCGGCGCACAGCGCGGCCGCGAAGTGGGGCTCGAGAGCGGCCACGGCGACGCGGCCGTCCTTGCAGGGATAGACCTTGTACCCCGCATGCGCGCCGCCGACGGCGCCGCCCGGCAAGGTCAGGCCCCAGTGCCGCGGCAGGGCCAGCCAGGCGGCGGCTTCCGACAGGGCGACCTCCTGAAAGCTGCCCTTGCCGGTCTTGCCCAGCCGCTGGGCCAGCACCGCCTTGAGCACGGCCTCGCTGGCCATCAGCGCGCCGCCCATGTCGGCAAACAGGGTGGCGGGCAGATCCAGCCCGGTCACCAGGCCGTTGTCGGCGAGGTAGGTGAGGTCATGGCCGGGTTCTTCGGCGCGGGCGCCCGGCGCGCCGACGATGGCGACGTGGCTCAGCGCCGGGTGGCGTTTGCGCAGTGTCTTCCAGCCCAGGCCGAGCTTCTCAAGCGCGGAGGGGCGAAAGGACGACAGCAGCACGTCGGTGCGCTCCAGCGCCTTGTGCAGCGCGGCCTGGCCCTTGTCGGTCTTCAGGTCAACGCTGATGACCTTGATGCCCGCGTGCAGCGTGGTGTAGGCGCCCTTGTTGTATTGGCCCATGGGGTCGCCGGAGGTGCCAGCCGGCATGCCTCTGGGCGCGGGCGGCTCGGCCTTGGTGCAGGTGGCACCCATGGCGCGCAGGCGCATCAGCGCGCCCGGGCCGGGCAGGTTCAGTGCCAGGCTGAGCACCCGCACGCCGCGCAGGGGCTTGAGGGGGGTCGCAGCAGCGGGGCTTGGGGGTACGGTCGAAGCGGTGGCCATGAGTCTCTCGTTACTATGAAATAAATAGCTGAAACAGACCAGCGGACGCTGGGTACTGTTGAATTTACCTCAAAGAACAGGCTCCAGGCCAGCGCCAGGGCGACAGCATGGCCTCATTGCGGGCGTGGCAGCACCGGGCGCGCCGGCGCGGCGTGCCGCGCGTCGATCAGAACGGCAGGCCGACGTAGTTCTCCGCCAGCGAGCCCTGGGCCTTCTCGGAGGAGAACAGGTAGGCCAGCTCGGTGTCCTGCAGTTTGTGGTCGTAGGCGATGTTGTCCGGGAAGGTATGCAGCATCGTGGTCATCCACCACGAGAAACGCTGCGCCTTCCAGACGCGGGCCAGGGCCTTGGCAGAGTAGTTCTCCAGGCCGGTGTCGTCACCGTTCTGGTAGTGCGCCAGCATGGCGTGGTACAGGTAATAGATGTCGGAAGCGGCGCTGTTAAGCCCGCGCGCGCCGGTGGGCGGCACGATGTGGGCGGCGTCGCCCGCCAGGAACAGGTTGCCGTAGCGCATCGGCTCGGCGACGAAGGAGCGCAGCGGGGCAATCGACTTCTCGATCGAGGGCCCGGTGATCAGGCGCGCGGCCACGTCCGCGGGCAGGCGGCGCTTGAGTTCGGCCCAGAAGGCCTTGTCGGACCAGTCCTCAACCGTGTCGCTCAGGGGCACCTGGATGTAGTAGCGGCTCAGCACCTGCGAGCGCAGCGAGCACAGCGCAAAGCCGCGCTCGTGCCGGGCGTAGATCAGCTCGGGCGACACCGGCTTGGTGCGCGAGAGCACGCCCAGCCAGCCGAAGGGGTACACCTTCTCGTACTCCTTGAGCACGTCACGCGGGATCGATTTGCGGCTCACGCCGTGGAAGCCGTCGGCACCAATGACGTAGTCGCAGTCGATGCGCACGATCTCGTCGCCCATGCGGTAGGTGACATAGGGGGTGGCACTCTTGAGGTCGTGTGGCTGAACGTCTTCCGCGTTGTGAATGACCACGCCGTTCATGTTGTCGCGGGCTTCGTACAGGTCGCGCGTCAGTTCGGTCTGGCCGTAGACCACCACCGAGCTGCCTCCGCTGTATTTGTGCAGGTCCACGCGGCGCATCGCGCCGTTGTCGGCGATGAAAAAGCCTTCATGGATCTCGCCCTCACGGTCCATGCGCTCGCCGCACTGGGCCTCGCGCATCAGCTCGGCGAAACCATGCTCCAGCACGCCGGCGCGGATGCGCGAGAGCACGTATTCGCGGCTTTGGCGTTCCAGCACGATGGTGTCGATGCCCTTGAGATGCAAGAGTTGCGAGAGCATGAGGCCGGATGGGCCGCCGCCGATGATGGCTACCTGGGTGCGCATGGGGAGTCTCCTGTGGGTGTTGAAAGGGGTGGGCCCAACTGTACGGACGCCGTCGCTCCAGCGCCACCGGCCCGTGTGGTGTTTGTGCGATCATCGTGCGCAGTGCGCGATCACCGCGCAAGACTTGATGTGGAGCAATGCCATGGACATCGCGAAGGCCGACTTCATCGAAGGCATGGCCAAAGGGCTGGCGGTGCTGGAGAGTTTCGACACCGAACGCCAGCGTCTGAACGCCACGCTGGCCGCGCAACGCGCGGGCCTCACCCGCGCCGCGGCGCGTCGCCACCTGCTCACGCTGGCGCACCTGGGCTACCTGGAGACCGACGGCAGCCATTTCTGGCTGGCGCCCAAGGTGCTGCGGTTTTCCGGCAGCTACCTGGCGTCGGCGCGGCTGCCGCGGGTGCTGCAACCCACGCTCAACCGACTGGCCGCGCAGACGCAGGAATCTTTCTCAGCCGTGGTGCTGGACGGCGCGGAGGTGGTGATCGTGGCGCGCAGCGGGCAATTGCGGCTGCTTGCCTACGGCCTGCATCTGGGCGCCCGGCTTCCGGCGCACGCCACCTCCACCGGGCGCGTGCTGCTGGCGTCGCTGCCACCGGCGGAGTTTGAGGCCTGGATGGCCGGGGAGGGCAGCGACCGGGCCCTGCCGCGCCTGACGCCCCGCACCGTCGTGGAGCCAGCGGCCTTTCGCGCGCTGATCGAGCAGGCTCGCCGGGATGACTGGTGCGTGGCCAGCGAAGAGCATGAACTCGGCATCCACGCCCTGGCCGTGCCGGTGCGCAACATGCAGGGCAAGACGGTGGCGGCGTTGAACGTGGTGGCACCGCCCGCGCGGCTGGAAACTGCTGCGATTCGGCGCGACCTGCTGCCGCTGTTGCTGGACGCGGCGCGGGAGTTGCGTCCGCTGGTTTGAACCCGCGAGGGCGCCGGGGCGTTCAGACGCCCAGGTGCTGAGCAAGTAACTCGGGCTGGGCCAGCAAGGTGTCGGATGTGCCTTCGAACACCACCTCGCCCTTGACCAGGATGACGTTGCGGTCGGTGATCTGGGTGACGTGTTTCCAGTTCTTGTCGACGATGACGCTGCTGATGCCGCTTTCACGGATCAGGCCGCAGATGCGCCAGATTTCGCGCGCGATCAGCGGGGCCAGGCCTTCGGTGGCTTCGTCCAGAATCAGCACGTCGGGGTTGGTCATGAGCGCGCGCCCGATGGTGAGCATCTGCTGCTCGCCGCCACTGAGCTGCTGGCCGCCGTGCCCCAGGCGCTCTTTCAGTCGAGGGAAGGTCTCCAGCACGCGCTCGTAGGTCCAGTCGCGCTGGCCTCGGGTGCCGGCGCGCGCGGCCATTTTCAGGTTCTCGACCACGCTCAGGTTGCCGAAGATGCCCCGGCCTTCGGGCACATAGGCGATGCCGAGTTGGGCCACCTCGTACGGCGGGCGCCCGGTCATGTTGCGCCCCATGATTTCGACCGCGCCCCCGCGGGGCTTGACCAGGCCCATGATGGATTTCAGCAGGGTGCTCTTGCCCATGCCATTGCGGCCCATCAGGCCGATGGTCTCACCGCGCTGCACGGTGAAGTCCACGCCGCGCAGGATGTGGCTGGCACCGTAGTAGGTGTTGAGGCCGGTGGCGCGGATCGGCAGGTCGGCGGTTGCAGCGGCCATCAGTGTTCTTCCCCGAGGTAGGCCGCCTGCACCCCACGGTCGGCGCGCACCGCAGCAGGCGAGCCGCTGGCGATGACCTGGCCGTTGACCATCACCGTCAGATGGTCGGCCAGCGCGAAGATGGCATCCATGTCGTGTTCGACCAGCAGCATGGCGTGGTCTTTCTTGAGCTTGAGCAGCAGTTCGACCATGCGCTCGGCCTCGGCCACGCCCATGCCGGCCAGCGGTTCATCAAGCAGAAGCACCTGCGGCTCGGTGGCCAGTGTCATGGCGATCTCCAACTGGCGTTGCTCACCGTGGCTGCTGGCGCCGGCAATCACGTTGCGCCGGCTTTCCAGCCCCGCGAGTTCGATGGCACGGGTGGCGCGCGCCAGGGCCGTGGCGGACTTGCCGGCAATCTGAAGCCAGCGCAGCGGGTTCCAGGGCTGTTGCGCATCGCGCGACTGGGCGGCGAGGCGCACGTTTTCCCAGACGGTGAAGGGCGCAAAGATGTTGGTCTTCTGGTAGCTGCGGCCCAGTCCCTGGCGCGAGATTCTCTCGGGTGACCAGCCGGTCACGTCGCGCCCGGCCAGCGTGATCTGGCCTGAAGTGGTTGGCAGGTCGCCGGACAACAGGTTGGTCAGCGTGGACTTGCCGGCGCCGTTGGGGCCGATCACGGCATGGATGCGGTCGCGCCACAGGTCCACGGAAACTTCATTGACGGCCGCAAGTCCGCCGAAGCGTTTGGTCAGTCTTGTCGCTGAAAGGAGGACCTCACTCACCGCGGTCCCCCTTGCGGTTCAGGAAGCGTTCAACCAGACCCAGCAAGCCACGCGGCGCCAGGATGACCACGGCCACGATGAACAGGCCCATCCAGAGTTGCCAGTGCTTGCCGGTGTTGAAGGCGCCGATGGCGGGCAGATCTTTCAGCGCGTGCAGCACGTATTCGAAGGCAAAGGCGCCAACGATCGCGCCGGCAAAATTGCCCATGCCGCCGAGGATCACCATCATGATGGCGTGTGCGCTCATGTGGAAACCCATGAGTTCGGGGTTCACGTAGCCGGTCTGCGCGCCCCACAGGTAGCCGGCCAGCCCGGCCAGCGCTCCGGCCAGCGTGAAGGCAGTCAGCTTGTAGCCAAAGGTGCCGAAACCCATGGCGCGCATGCGGTGCTCGTTGACGCGAATTCCGGCCAGGGCACGGCCGAACGGGCTCCAGAGCAGGCGGCGCAGAAACGCATAGACGCCCAGCAGGCAGGCCAGCGTGAAGTAATAGAACACGCGCTTGTTCTCCAGGTCGAACAGCGTGGCGTCGGGTTTGAAGTTGATGTAGAGGCCGTCCGAGCCGCCCAGCGCCTTGTTGTCGAAGAACAGGAAGAAGATCATCTGGGCGAACGCCATCGTCACCATGATGAAGTAGATGCCGTGGGTGCGCACCACGAAGAAGCCGATGACCAGCGCAGCCAGCCCCGAGGCCAACACGGCCACCGGCAGGGTCCACCACAGGCTGACGGCCTCGCCCTGCGGCGTGAGGAACGCCAGCGCGTAGCCCGCCAGGCCGAAGTAGGCCGCGTGGCCCAGCGACACCAGGCCGGTCACACCTTGCAGCAGATCCAGGCTCATGGCGAAGATGCCCAGGATCATCATCCGCGTGACCATCTGCGTGTAGAACTCGGTGCCCACGAAGGGGAAGGCCAGCAGCGCGACCGCGCCCAGCCCGAGCACGAACTGGATGCTGCGCGGCAGGACTTCGAGGTTTGCTTTCGGGCTGCTCATCTTGATCCGGTTATTGCTTGAACAGGCCCTCAGGCTTCCAGAGCAGCACGGCCGCCATCAGCATGTAGACCAGCATGCCCGAGACCTGTGGCAACAGCACCTTGCCGAAGGTGTCGACCAGGCCGACCAGCAGGGCGGAGATCAGCGCGCCGCGCACCGAGCCGATGCCGCCGATCACCACCACCACAAAGCACATGATCAGCACCTGCGAGCCCATGTTGGGGTAGACGCTGGAAATCGGCGCCGCGACCATGCCGGCCACGGTCGCCAGCGCCACGCCGAGCGCAAAGACGATCGCATGGATCAGCTTGATGTTGATGCCCAGCGACTCGGTCATGTCGCGGTTGAAGGCGCCGGCGCGGATCTTCATGCCCAGCCGTGTTTTCGAGATCAGCAGGTACAGGCCGATGGCCAGCACGATGCACACGCCGGACATGAACAGGCGGTACACGGGATAGGACAGGGTGTCGGTCAGCGGGATCGAGGCCCCCAGGAAGTCCGGAATCGGCACGCCGTGCACATCGTCGCCCCAAAGCATGGAGCGCACTTCTTCAAAGATGTAGATCAGGCCGAAGGTCAGCAGCACCTGGTCCAGGTGGTCGCGCTGGTAGAAGTGGCGAAACAGCAGCCATTCGAGCGCCAGGCCGAACACGACCGACAGCACCGCGCCGCCCAGAATGGCCAGCGTCAGGCTGCCGAACAAGCCGGAGAGCGAATACGCCAGATACGCGCCCAGCATATAGAAACTGCCATGCGCCAGGTTGACCACGCCCATGATGCCGAAGATCAGCGTCAGACCGGCGGCCAGCATGAACAGCACCAGGCCGTACTGGACACTGTTCAGGATCTGGATGAGGAGATTGGCGAAGTCCATCGGGGGGTCAAGAAAAACGGCGGAGAAAGTCCGCCGCTTCAGTTCCACTAGAGCTGTCGGGTCGTGCCTCAGCCCATCTTGCAGCCGGCGCCCGAATCGGAGAGCGCCTTGGCTGCGACACCAATGACCTTGTTTTCCTTGTTCTCGACCACGCGCAGGTAGATGTCCTGCACCGGGTTGTGGGCCTTGCTCATGGTCCACTTGCCGCGCGGGCTGTCAATGACGGCGCCCTCCATGGCCTTGTACAGCGCCGGCTTGGCATTGAGGTCGCCCTTGACGGCGTTGGCACCCTGGATCAGCAGCAGACCCGTGTCGTAGCCCTGCACCGCATACACGTCGGGCTGGCTCTTGTAGGTCTTGGCGTAATCGAGGCGGAATTTCTTGTTGCGCGCGGTGTCGAGCGAGTCGCTGTAATGCATGGTCGTGACAATGCCATCGGCGGCCGGACCCGCGGCGTCCAGCACGCCTTCGGTCAGGAAGCCGGATCCGTACAGCGGAATCTTGCCTTTCAGGCCGGCTGCTGCGTAGTCCCTGATGAATTTGGCCGCGCCGCCGCCTGCAAAGAAGCAGACCACGACGTCGGGCTTGATCGCGGCGATCTCGGTCAGCAGGGCCTGGAATTCCACGTTGGGGAAGGGCAGGCCGAGTTCCTTGACGATGGTGCCGCCGGCCTTGGTGTAGCTCTCCTTGAAGCCCTCGAAGGCTTCGTCGCCCGCTGCGTATTTCCAGGTGATCCAGACGGCCTTCTTCAGGCCTTTGTCCACCAGCACCTTGCCCAGCGCCAGTGTCGGCTGGCTGTTGGTGAAGCTGGTGCGGAAGACGTTGGGCGCGCACAGGGCGCGTGTGGCGGCATGCACCCCGGCGTTGGGGATCAGGGTCAGCACGCCGGTGTCGCGGGCCACCTTGTGGATGCCCATCTGCACGCCCGAATGCACGGTGCCGATGATCACGTCCACCTTGTCGCGCTGCACCAGCTTGGTCGCGTTCTCCACGCCTTTGGACGGATCGGATTCGTCGTCGACCTTGAACCATTCGATCTCGCGGCCGCCCAGCTTGCCGCCCTGTTCGTCGATGGCCAGGCGAAGGCCGTTTTCGATGGCCACACCCAGTTGGGCGAAGGTGCCCGTGTAGGGCAGCATGAGGCCGATGCGGACCTTGGCGCCTTGGGCACGCACGATCTCGGGCAGCAGAAGACCGGTGGATGCGGCGGCGATCAGGGTCGCGCTGCGGGACAGGACGAGGCGGCGGGAACTGGACATGGGAGTCTCCTTTTGTTTAGGCTTAAAGTAATTTATCGGAAATCGGTGGTTCCGCACCCTATGGCTTACCCGAGGTGTTGAAAGCCGGGACGGCCGCCGTGAGCCCATGTCGGGCCCACGCCACGCCTTGTCCTTCTGGCACATCGATGGCGGCGGCCCGATCCGCGCTGTCCAACTGAATGGCCTGTGCGACGGATGCGGCGGTGTGGGTGACGCTGCCCACCGGGATATGGAGCTTCATGCGGGGAGAAAAAAAGCAATAAAGTGCTGGCTCGTACTATATGTGAAATATAGTGCAAGTCAGGGTAAATTTTTCGCTATGAATATAGTAGCTATTTCCGTCCATCTGACGCTGGGAAATGGCGAATTTGGCCTGAAATCAGGTGCCGACGGCCCCTCCATTGCGCCGGCGCACGGCCACGATCGCGGAACGGGGACGGGCGGATCCGGGTTCTGATCCATCCGGCCACGCGCTGTTGGCGCGCGCTCCACCCGAATCGCTGGTTTCGCCGGGGTGCTGGATGTTCACGAACAGCGTTGAGCGATCCGGCGTGACCACGCACCCCGTGATTTCGCTTCCGTTGGGGCCGGTCAGGAATCTCTTGATCGAGCCCGTGGCCAGATCGGCGCAGAGCAGGGCGTTGTTGCCCAGGTTGGCGTAGGTGCCCTTGCCGATGGCTTGTCCACTCATGTCGGTCTGGATCCAGAGCAGGCCCGCGCTGTCGAAATGCAGGCCGTCGGGCGCGCCGAACGCATCGGCCTGGGGGGACGGGTAGCGCGTATCGGTGCCAGGTACGGCCGGGTCACCGGCCAGAACGAAGTGGCTCCAGGTGAAAGTGGTCGCGGCTGCGTCTGCGCCGGCCTCGGTCCAGCGCATGATGTGGCCACCCAGGTTGCTGGCGCGCGGATTGGCCGCGTCCGCTACCGGGCGTCCCGGCGCGCCGCGCTGGCTGTTGTTGGTCAGGCTGACGAACACCTCTGCGGTGCGGGGATGGATGGCTACCCATTCGGGTCGGTCCATCGGCGTCGCTCCGCGCGCACTGGCGGCCAGGCGTGCGTGAACGAGCACTTCCGCCTGATCAGCATGGCCGTTATCGCCGTTCGTCAGTTCAAGCCAGGCACCCTGGCCGCTGGCATCGAAGCGGGCGGCGTACAGGGTACCGTGGTCGAGCAGGTCACGATTCGCTGCATAGCCGCCGGGGCGCACCCGGTCGCGGCTGACGAACTTGTAGATGAATTCGAATCGTGCGTCGTCGCCCATGTAGACGGCGACGCGGCCATCGCGCGTCAGCGTGCAGGTGGCGCTTTCCGTGCACTTGCGGCCCAGTGCCGTGCGCTTGACGGGCGTGGAGGTCGGATCCATCGGGTCGATTTCGACCACCCAGCCGAATCGATGGGACTCGTTCGGATGCTTCAGCACGTCAAAACGCTCATCGAACCGGTACCAGTCCACCCACTGGCCGCCCGGCGTCGTGCCATAACGCCGGGCCGCAGCGTCGCTGGTTCCGCCCAGGCTTTTGTCGGCACCAAAGTAGCCGTGGAAATTCTCTTCGCAGGTCAGGTAAGTGCCCCATGGCGTGACGCCCATGGCGCAGTTGGCCAGGGTGCCCAGTACCACTTGGCCGCTCGGGTCGGCGGCTGTCTGCAGCAGCGCGCTGCCCGCCGCCGGCCCGGCGATGTGCATGGGGGTGCGCGCATGGATGCGGCGCGCGTAGCCCGAGGGCAGCACCTGGCGCCAGCCGGAGGGCAAACGTTCGATCTCGATCACGGAGACGCCAACCGCGTGCTGGGACTTGCGCACCTTGGCCGCGGTCAGGGGGGCTGCGCCGTCCGCGTGAAGCTGCTGCTCATCGGTGTATTCGTGATTGAGCACCAGCAGGGCGCGGCGCCCGTCGCTGCCCAGCGGAAAAAAATGCATGCCATCGTGGTGCATGCCGGCTTGCAAGGCCTGATCCTCCGCCGTGTTGGAGGCATCCGGCCTGAAAGCCGGCAGCGAGGAGCCGATGCCGGTTGGGTCGCCCCAACGGTAGAGCACCTGGAATTCGTACTCCGGTGGCACGACCACAGCATCCCGCAGTGACCCGGGCACTGCCGTAAAACCAAGGGGCGGTCTCGATGTTCCGGCATATCCGACCGGGCCCATCATGGCCGCGACGGCCGCCACGGCCGACTTGAGGGCCAATCGTCGATCCGGATGCTGGCGAACGTGTTCCATAGGTGTGGCTCAATGCGGGATGCACGCAATAGAGCAGGCACCACGCGTCCCGGTCAGGGCGCGGTGGGCACCGCCGGAACCGGTGCGGAGTCCGACCCGCCGAAGCGTTTACTTGGCGTCAGCGGCGCACTTCTTCACGAAGCTGGTCTTGGCCGCGCCGGCAAGCTTCTTCTCGG
>ERZ795058.4863-NODE-4863-length-12687-cov-16.971897_pt1 | contig 12687 bp, 12 predicted proteins | sample MGYA00375142_ERZ795058 | MGnify/ENA primary metagenome ERZ795058 (study PRJEB30187, sample SAMN05720210) | activated sludge metagenome | isolation source: anaerobic digester from wastewater treatment plant | place: Japan | collected 2015-04-20 ...
TCTCATCTACTTTATCTTCCTCAGGGCTATTCATTTGAGGATATTTTGTTTCCCAATTATCTTCACTTGTTTTCTCGGCAAATTTACTGAGCTCTTTTTCTAGTTCCTTTTTTTTATTCAACAAGTATTTCTTTTTTTGATTTATAAAATCTGGTGTCATATTATTTTATTACCAAAAAAACAACAAGAACTATAATCAATAGGATAATTACCCTAATTAATATTTTAGAAAACGTTGTTGGTTTTGGCATTACGGTTTGTTAATTTTATCTTCAATTTCAAAAATTTGTGCTCTAATCTGTTTTGCCCTAGAAGCAACATCTTGATATTTTTCTTTAATCATTTTTCTATTAAAATTAAGATTTTCAAGCTCGTCTTCTGTGTCCCATCTTTCCTTTTCAAGTGATCTTCTTTTGTCTTCTAATTCTATTCTCTTTTCAGTAATTTTTCTTAACTCTGCTTCGTCCTTGGCCTCAGATTGCCTTTTTTCTAATATCCTAATTTCTTCTTCTGTCGCCTCTTCGCCTGCTTTTATTGATGTCAAGTTTCTTTCCACCTTATCCTGTTTCTTTGTGTTTTCAAACATTTCTCTTTTAATATTTTCCATTTTCTCTTCTAATGGTTTTATTTCTATTTCTAACTCGGCCTTCGCTTGGTTCAAAAGAATAATTTCTTTATTTCTTTTTAGAATTTCAATTTCTTGAGTAACATCTTTTTCTCTAACCATTACCTTTTCAGAGTTTAACTCGCACTCTTTCAATTGAAGTTCTAATGATTTTATTTGATCTACTTTTTCAAATATTTCTCTTTCAATGTTTGTTCTTTGTTCTTCTATTTTCCATCTTTCTTTTTCAATAGCTCTTTTTTCTTCTGCGGATTCTGCTATGGCTTCCCTTTCTTCTATTGCTTTTTTGTCACTTTCAAAATTATTCTTCTTTTCTAGGAGCATTTCTATTTTCTTTTTGTTGTTTTCTATTTCGTTGTTGATTTCTTCTTTTCTTTTATCAAATGGTTTCGATTCTTCTTTGATGGATCTTAAAACTTCTTCCAATTCAAAAATTTTATCACCAATTTCTTTCAATACTTTCTCGCTTTCATCTATTTCTTCTTTTTCTTTAATTTCAACTTCATCAATAGATTCTCTTAAAACGCTTCTTTCCTCTTCTTCTGGGTCTTCTAATCCTAACTCAACTGCACTCGGTAGTTTTTCCTTCTCTTCATCTTTTTCCTCGGCTACTTCTTCAACAGGCACTGTTTCTTCTGGTATATTCGTTTGTTCTTCCTCGGTTACTTCTTCAACAGGCATTGTTTCTTCTGGTATGTCTATTTGTTTTTCCTCGGCTACTTCTTCAACAGGCATTGTTTCTTCTGGTGCGTCTGTTTGTTCTTCCTCGACTACTGCTACTACTTTTTCTGGTAGTGGAATTTCAAGAACAACACTTTCTTTTTGAGGAGGTTTTTTAACGATAAAAGAGGACAAATCAATAGAATCGTCTTCTCTAGGATAGACCATTATTCCTGCGGCTTCCTTTAGGTCTTTTGCCATAGTAATAATTTTCCTTTTGTCTAAAAAGTCTTCTTTCATTTTTTGAAACTAATTACAATTATTTCTTAGCTTCCTTTAATGATAGATTAATTCTACCGTGTTCGTCAATAGAGATTACTTTTACAGGAACGATATCACCAACTTTTACAACATCTGTTACCTTCTCCACTCTTTTTTCTGATAATTGAGATATGTGAATCAGTCCTTCTTGTCCCGGAAGTATTTCAGCAAAAGCGCCAAAATCAAGAACCCTTTTAATTAGTCCTTGGAACATTTCTCCTACAACAACTTCTCTTGTAAGGTTTTTAATCCACTCAATTGCTTTTCTTGCTGATTCTTCATTTTCAGCTGTAACAAAAACTTCTCCAGTTTCTTCAATGTCAATTGATACATTACAAGTGTCAATAATTTCATTTATTGTTTTTCCTCCACTTCCAATTACTTCACCAATTTGCTCTGGTTTAATTTTGAGTGTAAATATTCTTGGAGCATTTGGCGAAAGCTCTTTTCTTGGTTCGGGAATTGTCTCTTTCATTTTTTGAAGTATTTCTAATCGTGCTTTTCTTGATTGAGACAAAGCAGTTCTCATAATTTCTTGAGTAATTCCTCTGACCTTAATATCCATTTGCAGAGCAGTGATTCCTTTTTCTGTTCCGGTAACCTTAAAATCCATATCACCATAGTGGTCTTCTTCCCCTTGGACATCAGTTAAAACAACATATTTTTTGTCTTCCGAACTTTTTTTGTCATCTATTTCCATCATTAGTCCCATAGCTATTCCCGATACAGGTGCTTTGATAGGAACGCCTCCGTCCATTAAAGCTAGACATGCCGCACAGGTTGATGCCATTGATGATGATCCGTTTGAACACAAGACCTCAGAAACAAGACGAATGGTATAAGGGAATGTCTTGGCTTCAGGGATAACTGGTTTTAGCGCTTTTTCTCCCAACATTCCGTGACCAATTTCTCTTCTTCCTGGTCCTCTTAGCGGTCCTATCTCGCCAACGCAAGATGGTGGGAAATTGTAGTGATGCATAAATCTCTTCTTTTCTTGTCTTTCCATTTCATCAAAAACTTTTTGATCTCCTGGAGATCCAAGTGTTAGAAAAGACAATACTCTTGTTTCCCCTCTTGAGAATAATCCACTTCCATGAACCATTGGTATTTTTGAAACATCACAAAAAATCTCTCTTATTTCTTCAGTGCCTCTTTCCTCAAAGCGAAGACCTTTTTCAATTATTGATTGGTGAATAATTTTTTCAGAATATTCTTCAAAAAATGAAAAACCATAACGGAGAGCGTCGGCGTCTTCAATCTCTTTTAATTTGAGCGCAAGATCATCTCTGATTTTATGCATATCGTCTATCGGATTCTTTTTAAGAATATTTTCTATTCTATTGCCAACAACTTCCTTAACAAGTTTTTCAACTTCTTCATTACTTTGAGGGAGAGATACTTCTATTTTTTCTTTTCCAATTTTATTTTTAATATCTTCTTGAAAATTAAGAATGTCTTGGTGATATTTTTTAGACATTTCTACTGCTTTAAGGATTGTTTCTTCTGGAATTTCATTCATTCCTGCGTCAATCATATTGATTAATATTTCTTTTTTTGATTCTGACTTCAATCCAGTAAGGAGTAAATCCATATCACCAGTTTCTCTTTCCTCAAATGTTGGAAAAGCTTTTAGTTCTCCCTTGATAGATCCAATTCTAACAGGGGCAATCGGTCCTTCCCATGGAATGTCAGATGTGCTTAGAACAATTGAAGCGGCAATCGCTCCTAATAATGCTAGGTCAGTTTCTTTGTCCCAAGCAAGACAAGTAATGATTATTTGTACTTCTCTTCTGAAGTTTTTAGGAAATAATGGCCTGATAGCTCTATCAATTAATCTTGAAGTTAAAATAGATTGCTCAGATGGTCGGCCCTCTCTTTTTGTAAATCTTGAGCCCAATATTTTTCCAACAGCATAGAATCTTTCTTCATACGCCACAGTTAAAGGAAAGAAATCGATTCCTTCGATTTCTTTATTACTCATCACAGCAGTTGCCATAATGACAGTGTTTCCCATTCTAACAAAAACAGAACTATTGGTTCTCTCGGCAAGATTATTAAATTCTACTTCTAGTGTTTTATCACTAATATTTAGTTTAAAAGTTTCTGTTTTCATTTTTATTTCTCTAGTCCTATTTTTTTAATTACTTTTTTATAGGACTCTTCATCTGTTCTTTTTAAGAATTTCAGAAGTTTTCTCCTGTTGTTTACCATTTTAAGAAGTCCTTTTCTAGAGCTTACATCTTTTTTGTGTTTTTGAAGATGTTTTAATAATCTGTCTATTTCCTCTGAAAGCAATGCAATTTGAACTTCAGCTGAGCCAGTGTCTTTTTCGTTGATTTTGAAATCATCAATTATTTTTGTTTTCTGTTTTGTTGTTAACATATTTTTTATTATTTAGAGTGCCCCGTGAGGGACTTGAACCCCCGACCTTGAAGTTAAGAGCTTCCTGCTCTGCCGACTGAGCTAACGGGGCAATTAATCTTTTTTAAAGAATTCCATTGTCCAATTTTCTCCTCCAATTATTTCAATGAATAGTTCTACTATTGCCCAAGCAAGATAGACAATTATTAATCCAACTGCTATGGCAATCATCGCTGATTTACCTTGATTGAATTTTGCTGGGTCCCCTCCTGATGTTATCATTATAATACCGGCTACTACAAAGCCGATAACGGCTAAAGCAGGAACAATTTGAAAAGCAATTAAATCAAAAATACTGCCAATCATTCCTATTAAATTATCCGATGTGCAATCCCAGCCATCGCAAGGAACTAGCCCATCTCCTAAAACAGGAGAAACAGCTAAAAACAATAGAGTGAATAATAAAAATATCTTCTTTGTTTTTAGTAATGGCATATATTATGGCGTCAGTATAGCTTAATTTGTACAAAAAATCAAGCTAAATTAACATTAATATTAAATAGTAAGGAATAAAATATATTGTTTTGTTATTAACTTCTTTTTTGCCAATCTCGTTTTTAGTGATTACAATTCCACATTCAACTTTTTTTAGTTTCATATAGTCAGTCAAAGTTTTTAGCTCTTTTAAGTTAATATTATTTGAAAATTTAACTTCAATAGCTATTTGTTTTGCATTTTTTGTAACTAAAAAGTCAATTTCTTTATTGCTTTTTCTCCAAAAGCTAATATTATCATTTCCATATTTCAAATTTAAGGTATTATATATGATATTTTCAATTATTTTTCCAAAAGCTTGAGGAACTTTGTCTATGTCTTTAGGGCTATAATGATTAAGTGCACAAGTAAAATTAACACAAGGGGTATAAATTTTTTTTGACATCCTTCCTTTTTTTATTGGAGATCTGTGATTTCTGTATAGAATTTCAATAACATAGCTTTCTTTCAAGTATTCTAAATAGTTTTCTAGTGTTTTTTTAGAAATACTTATTTCACGACTAATATTTGTTAATTCAAACAGAGAAGAAATGTTTTCTAATAATTGCCTTGTAAATAACTTAAATTCATCTCTCTTTTCAATATTAAAAATTCGAATACAATCATCTTGTATTTTTCCGATTACTGACTCGGATATATATTCATTGCGTTGCTCAGGAAGATCCAGGTTCTTAGTTTCTGGAAATTGGCCAGAAATAATATATTCCCCACTTAATTTACTAATTTCTTTACTATTATATATATTAAATTGGTCTAATTTTCCAAAAAATTGGGGAAGTTCAAAGAGATCATACTCTTCTAAGCACTTTATTTTCTCTTCTTTAATTTTAACAAATTCGCGAAATGATAATGGTGGTAAATAATAATCAAAAATTCTGCCAGCTAAGCTTTCTTGACTTTTTCTTTTGAGGAGAAGGCTTTGAGACCCAGTCACAATAAACTTAATCTTTTTATTTGATAAATCGTAATATTTTTTTAATATCGATTGCCAGTTTTCAATATATTGTATTTCGTCTAAAAAGACATATACAACATTTTCAAAATTTAGAGATGGTTTATCGGCAATTTCTTTAAAATAGAAAAACAAGACATCGTCGAGAAATTCGGGTTTTTGCAATTGAAAAGAATAATCAAAGAGAAAATAAAAAATATTATTTGGGTGTATTTTGTTGTTTGCTAAAAGGTGATCAATCAATTGTTTTTGAATGGTGCTTTTGCCAACACGTCTTAATCCTACTATGTTCAACATTAAAGAATGATGTAGATTTTTTTCGAGAACAAAAAAAAGATCTCTTTTGGGAAGATTTCTTTCCGGAACAATAAATTCATTATTATTCCACCAAGGATTCTTTATTTCTAAGTCCTGTCTTTTTATCATAAAAAGAGTAATTCACTATCCTTAAACTTACAATTTAAGGATAGTCAACTACGCTTTTTTTGTCAAGTGCCCCTGGCAAGACTCGAACTCGCACATCTGGTTCCGAAGACCAGCGCTCTATCCGTTGAGCTACAGGGGCTTTTTCCTTTTAATTCTTAATGGCGGAATGGTATCTTGATCAAAAAACAATCTATTTTCAATCAATTCTCTTTTTCCTTCTCCTTGTATTTCACTAATAGGACTCAATCTTTTAATTAATACTGGGATTAAGGTAATTGATAAAATAATTCCCGGTAATGCATATTCACTGACTGAAAGAGAAAGAAGTATGCCAGTTAAAAATGATAAAAGAGTTCCTACGGAGGCGGTCCAGATTATAGTAAAAATTGCGCAAGGAATCAAGATGATAGCTAGATATATTGGATCAAAGGCAAGAAGGGCTCCAATTAGAGTAGCAAGTCCTCTTCCACCACGAAAACCAAGGAAAATTGACCAGTTATGACCAATTACGGCGAGGATTGCGCAAGCCATTTGTATTTCAACAGAGAATCCTAATGTTAAGGGAATATACACTGATAGATATCCTTTTGTTATATCTAGTATAAACACTATAATGCCTTGCCACTTGCCAACATTTTTATATACATTTGAGCTAGAGTTCTTCTTCCAACCAATTTCTAATAGATTCTTTTTAGTTGAAATTTTGGTAATTAAATAACCAAAAGGAATAGACCCTAAAAGGTATGAAATTATTAGAATTAATATATTTTCAATCATTGAAGTATTTTTTAGCTTTTATTTTTTCAACTTGTTTTTCTATTCTATCCTTGTGAGCTATGATAATCAAAATTGTTCCTAATAGTGTGGGATAAAATAATGATGGAGCAAGGATTGATATCCACCAAAGAGCATATATTTCACCTAATAACCTACCAATGATTTGTTCAGAGATAGTATTTTTAAAAAACTTTTTACTAATTATTCCTCCCATAAAAATCTCTATAAGGAACATAAAGCATGCGACAAGCACAACCCAACCAATAAAAACAATAGGATCAAAATAAAAGAGGACTCCCATTAGTGATGCGGCCCCTCTTCCACCTTTGAACTTTAAGAAGATAGAATAATTGTGTCCTAGGATGGCAAAGAATGTTCCAAGAGTCATAGCGACGACTTGATTCTCTATAAAATGCGTTGCAATAATTACTGCTAAAACAGCTTTTGAAGCATCTAGAAAAAATACAAGAAGAAACGATGGTATGCCCCATTTTTTACCTTTTTCATGGGAAACGACTCTTAGGGTATTCAATGCGCCAGTATTTTTAGAGCCAAATTGGCGCACATCTTTTCCTAAAAGTAACCGCACACATATTAAAGCAAAAGGAATTGAACCGATAATATATGAAACAATGGCTATTAAAATGTAGTTTATTGTAATATTCATATTTTTATTTTTCTATTGAGCAAGAAATTAATAATGTTCCTGGTCCAACATGGCAACCAACGACAATACCTGTTAATGCGATGAAACTAACTTCTACTTGAGGATATTTTTCCTCAAACATCTTTTTAAGTTTTTCAGCTTCTTCTAGGGCATCAGCATGACTTATTGCAACCCTACAGATTTTTCCTTCCTCTAAAGGTTTTTTTATTACTTCTTCTGCTTGTTTAAATAATGCTTGAGCAGTATCTTTTGCTTGCATTTTTAAGTTAGCTGCCTTAACCAACCCATCTTTTACTGATAAAATTGGTCGCATACCAATTTTTTGCATTTGCGAAAGTATGACTGAGAGAGTATGGTTAAGTCTTCCATTAGCTTCAAGCCATTTAGGACTTTCAAGGATACCAAAAAGATGAACATTTGGAGACATTTCAGTAATTTCTTTGAATATCTCTTCTCCCGATACTCCTTTTTCTGCAAGCTCTCCTGCCCTAAGAGCAATCAATGATTCGCTTGTATCAACATTAAAAGTATCTAAGATAAAAATCTTGCTTTGGTCGCTTTCGTTTAACATTTTTTTTGCTTGGATTGCTGAATTATATGCTCCTGATAATTGAGAACTAATAGTAATACAAACTACCGATTCACTTTCTTTTAGAGCATCATCAAATATTTTTTTGCAAGTACCTATTGATGGTTGACTTGTTTTAGGAACCGTTTTAATTCCTTTTTTTTCTGCATCACGCATTTTTTCAAAAATATTATTTCCTTCTAATGAATCCATTTCTGGCCAATCAATTACAAATGGAGTAATAATGAATCCATATTTTTTAACTAATTCTTCGGTGATTGGAGCGGTTTGGCCGATAACAATTGTTGTTTTTTTCATATATATTTTTTATTTATTATTCTTGCCATGATAAAATTAATGAATTTGGTCCAATATGTCCTCCTATTGGAAAACAAGTAAGATTGATAAATGCAACTTCTGTATTTTTAAAAGAAAGAATCATTTCTTTTAATTTAGTAGCTTGGCTGATATCGTCTGCATGGGTAATTCCTACGATAATTTTTTTGCCTTCCCTCCTATCTTTTTTTGTTGCTTTATCAAATTCTTCAAATAGAGCGGATGACAAATCAATTATATTTCTTTTGACTCCCGCAACAGACAATTTGCCATTTTCCATTTTAAATACGGGTTTAATAGACATTTTTTCTGCCTTTTCCATTATTGCAGGAATAAACCGGGGAAATCTTCCACTTGCTTTAAGCCATTTAGGGTCATGGTACATTCCTAAGAGCTTTGTTTTTTCTATGACTTCTTTAATCTTATTATTAATTTCTTGACTATTCAAGTTTCTTTTTGCTAATTCAATTATTTTTAATACGACAAGTCCTTGGCCAGCACTTCCATTTAATGAATCAATAATATGAACCTTATCTTGAAATTCTTTTTGTAAGAATTTTTTTGCTTGAACTGCTGAATTATATGTTCCCGAAAGTTTTGATGATATAGTAACACAAAAAACTTCCTCAAACTCATTTAATTTTTCCTTAAAAATACTAAGAAAATCATTGATTGATGGTTGCGATGTTTTGACTACACTTTCTATTCCTTGTCTTTCGGCCTCTCTTGTTTTTTGGTAAATATTACCTGGTAAGTTTTTTAATTCTTGCAAATCAATTTTGAATCTGGCAACACCAATTTTGTATTTTTCAATTATTTCTTCCGGTAAATCAAATGCTTCATCGCTTATTGGCCCTATTTTCATATTTTTTGCATTTTATTTTATAATCCAACCAACAAGTAAGCTTTGTGGACAAGCGTTAATACTTGTGACAGGATCGGTTATGTTTATAAACGAAATGTCTGTCTTCTTTATCCCTTTCAATAATTTTTTAAGTTTTTCGGCTTCTTCTAAATTATCTCCATGAGCAATAACTGCCCTTATTCTTTTACCATTTTCAATTTCCTTTTTAGAGTTTTTTTCTATTTTTCTAAAAATGGCTTCTGCAAACTCAGTATTTTTAACATTTTCAATATGAACTATTTTTCCTTTTCTCATTTCTCCCAAAGAATACCTTGTTTTTTTCCTTAACCATGATTTCTTTTCTTTGTTCCACCAGTCATTTTTTTCAACAATACAATAGAGGTTTACTTTATCAATTGTTTTATCAATTTTTCTAACAATTTCTTCTATTTTTCTTTGTTCTGCAATCATTTCAATAGCTTCTAAAATTAAAATTGATTGACCAGCACTGATGTTTTTTGAATCAATAACATGAACATGATTCTTCTCTTCTTCACTTAGCAAATCTCTACCTTTAAGGGCGGAATCATAATTATTAGAGAGTGCCGATGAAGAAACGATACATAAGACATCGTCAAACTTTTGAAGTTGGGTTTTGTATGATTCCATAAAGAATTCAGGTAATATCGGTTCAATTTTGGGACAGCTGCTAATTCCCTTTTCTTTTGCTTCTTTGATTCGTTGACAAACATTTTCTCCAGCTACATTCTCTCCCTCTTCCCAAATTATTCTTAGCGGAATAACCTCTATATCATAATGACTAATAATTTTTGGGCTTAGACCAGCCCTTTCATCAATTACCATTCCGATAGAAACATTTTCTACTGATTTTTGTCCAGTAACCTCTTTTGCCATATCTTCAATTCTAAGGCTTTCAATGTTTCCCATTTTTTTAATAATATCTCGCACTTCATAGGGCATATCAGTGTGGATGTGTATCTTAGTTCTGTTCTTTATTTTAATAATATCAAGACAATTCCCAAGATGGTCTAATTTTTCTCGGATTTGTTTTTCATCACAGTATCCATTATCAAGCAAAGCGACAACCTCGTATCTATTAGAAAGTATTTGTATAAACCTTTTTGGCTTCATAATTTCTGTTTCTTGTTTTGTCTTTATAACAAAAGGATCTTCTTCTTGCTCTTTTAATGTGTCTAAATATGTTTCTAGTATCATTAGAAAACCTAACCCTCCTGCATCAACTACCCCTGCCTTTTTTAAAACTTCCATTTTATTTGGCGTATCTAGTAACGCCTCGTTTGCTTTTTCTAAGGCAAAATAGAAGTTTTTAACAATGTCTTTTTCTTTTTTTGAATAATCATTAATTGCTAATGCGAAGGCCTTGATAACATCAAGCATTGTTCCTTCTTTCGGGTCTTGGATTGACTCCCTTGCCCTTTCGTAACCTTTTTCAAAAGCAATGCCCATCTTTTCTGCGCCAACCTCCTTTTCTTCAGCAATACAAGGGAAAAATCCTGCTAAAAATCCAGTGTATATGATGCCTGTATTTCCTTGTGCGCTGGTTAATGCTCCATCTAAAACACTATCTGATAACTCGGCGATACTTTCAAAATCCTTATCTTCAATATTACTTTTTATTCCTTCTAATGTTGCTGAAAGGTTATTTCCTGTATCTTGGTCTGGAACCGGGAAAACATTAATTTTATTTATCTGTTCTTTGTCTCTTTCTATTCTTTCACTCGAGAAAAGAAGCATTTTTTTAAGTTCGTTTTGTGATATGTAATCCATATTACTTTATTTTCTTTTCAATGTCCTCAAGTGTTTTTTTCGCTATTTCTTTGCCTCCTAAACCAAAAGCAATGCCGACGGTTAAAACAATTAGAGCGATGAAACCAATAAAGGCTATTAGAATAAGTGTTTGAGCAATTTGTAATTGATAAAGTATTGCTAGTATTGCGATAACCCAAACACTAGAAGCAATAATATTGCCTAAAAAGTTAGAATAAGTAAGTTTTTCTTCTCTAAAATCACTAACGATAATTTTTTTACTAAAGTCAGCAATGAAAACAGCAACGATAAAAATGACTATTGAAATAAATATATTAGGATAGTAATTGATGATGTTGCTTATTATATCTCCCACGATTGATAGAGATAACATATCAAGCACCAACAAAACAACCCAAAGCAAGAAATAAATTTGAGTGATCGTGCCAAAAAAACGTGGAATATCTAATTTAGTATCGAAACGATTAAAAAACTCTTGCCATCCCAGTGAACTAAGCATTTGATTTAATCGCAACCTGTTGAGAAAATGGATAACAAGATCTCTTATTTTTTTTGAAATATATAGCCCCAATAAGATAATGACGATTCCTAAAAATATGTTGGGGAGTACGTCTATAAATGATTGTAGCATAAAATTATTATTTAATTATTACAACCTTATATTATATTACCATTTTGCTTTATGCAAGCCCAAGTTATACCCAATTCTATTGAATAAAATATGTATGAAAAATGTCAAGACAAGAAGAACAATCCAAAAATCAAAAGACAATCCAAGCATTGGTTGGGTAAAAATAAAAGCACCAATTACATAATTGGTTTGATCAAAGGGCACAAAGGCAGTTCCTGGTTTCAATCGCAATCTTCTTTTAATAAAAGCAAACAATAAATCACCAAAAACAATACCAATGGCAAGAAGTAATCCTAATTGTATAGTTGAAACAGCCGAGCCATTTATGCCAATAATACTCAAAAAAGGAAGATTGTAGTAGTTGTTTATCCAAAAAATTAGCTGAACTAGTAGAAAGCAGATAACAATTTCACATATTAGCCCTCGCCATGTTTTGTGATCTCCCAGTATAGGAAATCCATTTATTGTTTTTCCCCCATCAATTGGCTTTTTAAGTCCATTTAAGACATTAAAAGTGTTGGCTAGAGGTGGCGAAGCATTGGCAATATATGCGGGTAAAAAGAAATAAAAACAAGATACTATATACAGCAATGTAATCATATCTGTATTATGACATATTATTAATTATTTAACAATTTTTTTCTCATTCCCTTCAATTAGCCGTTTTATATTCTCTCTATGGGTCCAATAAATCATAATAACGCAAAATAGTCCTAGATATAGGTAAGGTAGTGAATGTGTTTCAATCCAAAACCAAATAGGAACAAATAAAATAATAATAAGATTTGTCAAGCTCATTATCTTGATTAGTTTAAGCATAATTGCCCATATAACTAAGAATGGCAATGCTTTCCATCCGGCGATGTAAAAAATAGCGGCAAAAACAGTAGAAACGGCCTTTCCACCTTTGAAATTAAGCCAAATAGGGAAAATATGACCAATCATCGGGGCGATTATAACAAAAAGCATATGCCAATCGTTGGAAATATAGTAACTTGCTATATACATAGGTAGAAGTGCCTTTAGAATATCTAAAACAGCGACTAATAAGGCATATTTGGGCCCTAAAGAGCGAGATACATTAGTGGCTCCAATATTACCACTTCCCTGTTTTGTGATATCAATATTCTTCTTTTTAGCTATTATATAGCCAAA
>ERZ795058.4868-NODE-4868-length-12670-cov-4.397780_pt1 | contig 12670 bp, 11 predicted proteins | sample MGYA00375142_ERZ795058 | MGnify/ENA primary metagenome ERZ795058 (study PRJEB30187, sample SAMN05720210) | activated sludge metagenome | isolation source: anaerobic digester from wastewater treatment plant | place: Japan | collected 2015-04-20 ...
TCTTTGACCCTCAAGGAATACCCTGGCTTTTCTCGTATCTCGCGACTAGCGACTCGTGACTGAAAAATGTGACTGCGTCGCATTTTTCTCCTATTATGCAATAATCTGATGATCCTTTGAAAGCTCTATTGTCAGCCTCTCGATTACATCTATGAGCGGTTGATATTCTTCAAAAAATATTATGACAATGTCACCGGGCACGGCATTCAAAATCGCCTTCTCCAGCGCATTCTCTTCAATAAGCTCAATAAATACTTCCGATGCTTTGATACTTCCCATTTTACAGCCTTTTTCAAGTAATGCTGCTATTTCGCCCGGTTCACGTCCCCTTTTATCCTTATCCTCCTTTATATAAATCCTGTCGAAACAGTTGCCGCACATATTCCCTATGGTTATTGTGCTCGAATCCGTCCTGTCTCCCGGTGTTCCGATTACTCCTATAAGACGTCCGGTTCTTATCTTTTTCAGCGCATCAATAACCGCTCTATATCCGTCTATATTATGTCCATAATCCAATACCACCTTTATACCGCCTATTTCATAAATATTGAATCTTCCCGGATTACTGACGCTATCACTTCCAAATGTGGAAAGACCCGATACTATTTTTTCTGCGGGAACCCCCATTCCGATTGCACCTGCTATTGCAGCCATACTGTTGCTTACATTGTATTTCAATACTCCACTCATTGTTGCGGGTATGGCTTTTATTTCAATAAAGGGCATCTCTTTTCCCCCTTTATTTATGAAAATGGTGTCCCGGTCGCTGTATATAGCTGTTCCTCCGCACAGAACATGATCTCTTACGGCTTTATTTTCTATTGACTGCGAAAACAATATAATGCCTGACTTTATCCTTTCTCTCATGCTGAGACAATATTGGTCATCCGCATTCAAAACAGCATAACCATCCTCTTTGACGGCTTCAGCGACTAAAGACTTCACATAAGCCAAATCCTCAAGAGTATTAATATTATCAATCCCCAAATGGTCTTCGGTGATATTGGTAACTATACCTACATCGGCCATATCATAACCCAGCCCTTTATTGACTATACCCCCTCGGGCCGTCTCCAATACCGCATATTCCACCCTTTTATCCATCAGAATCGTCCTTGCGCTTACCGGGCCGGTATTGTCCCCGCATTTTACCAATTCATCGTTAATATAGATTCCGCTTGTGGTGGTCATCCCTACAGTGCAGCCCATACGGCTTATTATGTGGGAAATCATTCTTGAGGTTGTAGTTTTTCCGTTTGTCCCCGTCACCGATACAATAGGAATCCTGCTTTCACTTCCATCGGGAAACAACATGTCAACTATAGCTTTTGCTGCATTCCTGGAGGTACCCTGGTAGGGGTAGTGATGCATCCTTATCCCCGGTGCAGCATTAATCTCTATTATAGCTCCTCCTGTCTCGACCAGTGGCTTTGAAATATCAACAGTGCTGATATCGACCCCTGCCACGTCCAACCCTATTATTCCGGCAGCCTGTACAATTATTTCCTTATTCCGTTCATGAACCTCATCAGTAACATCAACCGCTATTCCACCCGTACTCAGATTGTCATTTTCACGTAAATATATTATTTCCCCATCCTTAGGTACGTAATCAAGAGTCATGCCCTTTCTCTCAAGGTATTGCTCGGAAACCTTATCAATATTTATCTTTGTCAAAGGCTTCTCATGCCCTTCGCCGCGCATGGGGTTACTGTTTTCTTTTTTTATAAGCTCACTTAATGTGCTTAATCCATCACCTTTTACGTGAGCAGAAATCCGATGAGAAGCTGCTATGACCCTGCCTCCGACCACTAATACCCTATAATTGCTTCCCTTTATATACTTTTCCACCAGAACCGTGTCTTCATATTCTCTGGCTATGCTATATGCTTCCAGTACTTCTTGAGGGTTCTTCAGGTTTAGCGATACTCCTTTACCATGACTTCCGTAATTTGGTTTCACGACGACTGGATAGCCTATTTTTTCACAGTATTCCAAAGCTTCCTGCTCATTTCCAAATACCCTTCCTTCCGGAACAGGTATTCCATACTCATGAAGTATACTTTTGGTCAGCTCCTTATTACAAGCTATATCAACCGACACACAGCTCGAATTCTCAGTTAGGGTTGCCTCTATTCTTTTCTGATTTTTTCCGTATCCCATCTGCAAAATGCTTCCGTTTCCCAATCGCATTATTGGTATGCCTTTTTCTTTTGCCTCCTTTACGATCGAAGCTGTACTTACCCCAAAATCCGTTGCGATACATACCTTTTTGATTTTCTTCAGTCTGTTGTTTATATCCGGCATCTCCCCCGCAAGTATCCCTTCCGCGATTTCAAGTGCAAGCTTGCCTGCTTCCAAACCTGCCTGTTCATTTTCATATCCGTAAATAATGTTGTATACGCCCTTATTCCCCGTCTCCCGTGTCTTGCCAAACCTAATATCGTATCCCAGCCTGACTTGGAGTTCAATTGCGATATGCTCTATAACATGTGAAAAATAAGTACCTTCCTGCAGCCTTTCAATAAACCCTCCCTCATATCCCTTGCTGCAACAGTGTTTTTTCAACCCAGGCAGAAGTTCCTGAATTGACTCATTAAAACCCTCAATATCTTTTGTCGGAATGTCTGCATATTTATCCAAATCAACTACTAATCTCACTACAGGCTTATGGCTGTATATGTTTTTCCCCTGATAAGCATAACTGCTTACAATAATCACAACATTTCCTCCTTGTGTTTTTGAAAAAAAGTATCCTCCAATAGTATTTCCTGTTTTTTAACTAAATTAAACCCATACCCTTTTGGAAAAACATGGATTTTTACATTGGTTATTGCAAGAGGGTGATCCGGATATTGTTCTGATATATTTGTAAAAGAGATTTCCCTGCCATCAACAACTGTAACTACTCCGGAACCTTCCACTATAAATTCCAGCTTTTCGTTAACTATCATAGCCGTATCCTCGTCAATCCCAATACCTATTATATACGGGTTCTGCGCCACAGCGGCAAGCAGCCTTCCAATCCTCCCTCTCTGGTTAAAATGCTGGTCAATGATAACACCGGCTAGGAAACCCATCCCCGGAGCCATTTTGAGTGTACATTTTCTTGGGGCATCCTCATCCTTTCCTTCTACTACCATTATCTCGCTCATCATCGAGGCGCCTGCGCTGGTTCCTGCAATCACTTTACCTTCTTCATATGCCTTTTTTACCATTCTGTGCACTTCTGTGCCGCCTAATATGCTGGAAATTCTCAGCTGATCACCGCCTACAAAGAATATGCAATTTGCAGTATCTATAGTATTCAAGCCATCAATATTATTCGCCGCTTTCCTATCTGCGATTTCTATTGATTCCACACTGCCTGCCCCCAATTCTCCAAACAGATTTTCATACTCCTTGCCCGCTTCCACAGGGCTGTTTGTCGCTGTAGTAATCAGAACAATATGTGAGTTCTTTCCCCCGGATATTTTTATAACTTCCTTAAGTATAGCCTTATCTGTTCGCTTATCTTCGGCTCCGCCAATTATTATTAGCTTTCCCCTTTTATATTCGGACATTGCTGTATCTGCTCCAATCCTTCTTTTTCTTTATTTTCTGCTATATATTTCGTGCCAAACAAATTACACTGAATTCAAATGGCACGAAATATTTTCCGCTATTAATATTCCAATAATATAAATTAAAAATGTATTAATATCGGTCGAGCATTTCCGTGCTTTTTCTATATGAACTGATGAATTTACAGCTTTTTTGACAATCTTTTGCATTTTGTATGACAACAAGGACAATTTGTATAAAAGCTATTGAACCGTTTCCTATTTATGGTATAAAATTTGAACAATCAATAAATGCAATGGATTCGGTCTTTGACCCATAAGGCAATGAAAAAACATAAAGGGATTGGTTTTATGGAATTTCCGGAGAAAATAAGTGCGAAAATCACAACTGCTATTGCATCGAATGTGGAGGATTTGCCGGAACAAAAACTTGCCGAAATAGACTATGGTATTGCTGTTTTCATTGCTAACTCATATAAAATGCTTATTATTTTCATATTGGCAATACTATTAAATGTATTTGAATATTTCCTTATTGCATTTGTAAGCTTCGGTATGCTGCGGACCTTTGCATCCGGACTTCATGCCAAACGTGAGTGGACATGCCTTCCTGCAAGTATTCTGTTGTTTTCCGGTATTTTATACTTTGGAATGACAATAAAATTAAACATATATATATCAAGCACTATTTTCACCTTATGCTTTATGGCGGCGCTGCGATATGCTCCGGCTGATACAGAGGAGCGGCCCATTGCAAGCGGAAAGCTCCGGAGGAAGCTAAAAATAATGTCCTGCATCACTGTGTTAATACTTTATGCCGCTTCACTACATAGCTTGGGCACACCGGCTTCTTCCATCATAGTTTTTGCTGCATTGATTGAGTCAGCTTTAATACTTCCCGTTACTTACAAGCTGACAGGCAATATTTTCGGCGCCGGCCTGGAAATAAACAAGAAAAAGGAGGTATAAAAATGAAAAGATTCCTTAAACCACTAATGCTTCTCATCAGTACCTTGGCTTTGTTTATTGCAAGTACATCGTCAATGGCATGTATATTCTGGATGTTCAGAGAGCCAAAAATGCCAGAATCACTAATAAAAATGGACTAGAAAAAAGATAAGAGCACGTAATGTGCCCTTATCTTCTTATTATCAACTCCTGCCTGAATATGCCTTCTTCTGAAAATGTATTGTGCAATATATTTGTATATCCGGTTAGTATCTGATTGGTTAACGCCAAACCAAAACCTCTCCCATCTCCCTTTGTAGAATACCCTTTCCTTTGTATTTCCTTCACATCAACAGTATCTCCACAGGTATTCTCAATACATATTGTCAGGTATCCCCCATCATCGGTCAGGCTGATATTAATCCTTTTAGTTTCCGAGGCTGCCGCTGCCTCAATTGCATTATCAAGATAATTTCCTATTACCTCGCAGAGGTCTGTAAGCCTCATCCCCGCCTCACGCACTTCATTAGCAACTTTAAGTCCTACTTCTATCTCTTTGCCCGTTGCTTCATTAATCTTGTTCCACAGCAGTCCGAATATTGCATATATCTTTATCCGCTGTAAAGCCAGGAGCAAATTACTGTCCGTTCTTTTTGCATCATCCATTATCTCTGCATAATAGGCCTTTAGCCCCGGCAAATCACCATCCTGAATATATCCGTAAAAACTGTATAAAGTATTGGCATAGCTGTGCTTAAGCCTTCTGAAATCATTTATCAGACTGTCTATGGTTCTGATATAATCCTGTTGCTGGTCATACTGCTGCTCCTTTAGAGCCAGTGCACTATTAGAAAAATTAATATAAAGGCTGAGTATCAGATATAACCATAAAATAGCAATATTTACAAGCAGTATATTGTGATCTATCGTTTCAATAAGTTTTGCATATATTGAATGATTAACCGCTATAATGATGAAAGTTGCTAACATATAAAGTAATGTCCTTACACTGATGCTGCGCTTATAGTTGTCTACCATCTCTTGCGTCTGTCCTAAAAGTCTTATTAAAAAAATAATAATCATAGCTATTCCATATATTATTAAATCCATAGTTATGGACAGTAAAAAATGTGACTTTATCATATCGGGGGCATAACCATAAATATTCACCATTAATGAAGCAGCTGTAATATCCCCAATAGCAAGAACAATGCTATATGTAATGCTGCATACTATGGTTTGAATCAATTTTAATTTCATTAAATATATAGACAACAAGATTAGCAAAAGCAGTACTCCTGCAGCCCTGATACCCATTCCTATATACCTGTCTGCAAATACCAGTATATTTACACCTAAGCCAGCCGCTATGACAAATTTAATAAATACCTTCTTCTTCCGTTGAAAACCATATATCGACTGGGCCAAGTAAATATATATGACAATTGATAACGTATTTATAAATATCTTATATAATACAATCATCTTTCTGTGCCATCCTATCTAACAAAATTCTTATTTCTCCTTTTTGCTGTCTGGACATATAACACTTTTCGCCGCTGGACATCACAATATATGAATCCTTATAATTTACTTCTTTTACATGGTTAATATTGATGATATATGACCGGTGACATCGATAAAAGTTTTCGCCGTTTTCATTCAAATCATTGATAATGTTTTTCAGGTAACCGAAAAATTCTATGCTGCGATCCCTGGTATGTACCACAAGCTTCTGATTTATTGATTCAACATATATGATGCTGTGCAATTCTACATTATAATCACGATTCCCCGACCTGATTATGACCATTGTCTCCTTGTTATGTTTCTGATGGTTCAAGTACCGGTAGTAATGCTTGCCTATTGCAATCACGCACTCTTCAAGGGCCTGATATGTTACCGGTTTGACAAGGTATTCAAAAGCTTCGATGTGATATCTGAACACTGTCATACATAGTTCCGGATGGCCTGTAATAAAAGTTATGTAACAGTGCGGATCATAGTTCCTGATTTGTTTGGCCAGCTCGAGTCCATTCATACTCTGCTCCAGGTTTATGTCAAGAAAATATGCATTTACTCCTTGTGCATATTGCCTTGAGTATTCGATTATCCTTCTTGGATTATCAGTTGCAAGGCTTATCACGGCATTTATCCCATTTTGCTCGATAGCCTTTTCCAGGCTTGTCCTTATACTATTCAGTATAACCTGCTTGTCCTCACACAAAATGAAATTAATCAACACTCATAACACCTCCTGATATACTCAAAACCAATCCCCATAAAAATAAAACATAACATTAATAATTATTCGCCATAAAATATACTTTTCCTTTAACTGTAAACAAAATACCTTATCATTATGCCCGCCTTATACATTCTTACTTTTTTATCTCAATTGATTTTATAATCCTGTCAAAAAGAATTTGGTAATACTTTCTCCATTCTTTTTCCTTCACAAAAAAGCTTAATCTGTATATTTTGTTTGAGTAACCCTCTATAAATGCCTCATAAGCCCTATTGTATTTCCCTTCCTGGTTTGCTCTGCTATAATCCAAAAGATAGCCTTTTTTATTATCAGCCGCAATTTCCCTGATATTGAAATATTTGAATTCAACGGCACCCGTAGCTGCCTTTTCAGACTCTTCAATAAACTGCTTTAATGGACCAGAGAGCCTCCAAACCTGTACAAAGCCATTTATTTTCTTGTCCTGGGAGATAAAATTCAGATGATATAGTATTTCTCCTCCTGTAAAAAATGACTCTTGCGTTTCCCACGAATCAGGCAGTTCAAAATGAAAACTATTATCCATCACATTATAGGTTTCAAAAAGTTGTCTTGCCACTTTTTCATATCCAATATTTTCGCTGAATGCGGTATAGACTTCCGGAAGCTTTCCGGTTGAAAAGACTGCTATAATTAATGCTGCAATCAGAATGAATGAAAAAAGCCTTATATGCCATAATCTGCTGTTAATCACCATTGATCACCCCTTAGACTGATTTTTTCTTACTATAACAGTATTAAACAATACCTCGGTACAGAACAGTAATATGTTCTAACCCAAACATTTAACCTGAATCCATATTTTATAATGTTAATAGTGGCCTATTGTTGTATAATATATTTATTAAATAGCAATGGGGGTTTTAGAGTTGAAATATATAGATTTACGAAGCGATACCGTTACCCAGCCTACGGATGAAATGCGCGAAGCGATGGCAAAGGCGGTTGTCGGAGATGATGTGTATGGGGACGACCCTACCCTCTGCCTTTTAGAAAAAAAGGCTGCGGAATATTCCGCCAAGGAGGCTGCTCTTTTTGTTCCAAGCGGCACTATGGGGAATCAGGTGGCAGTTATGACCCATACAAAAAGGGGCAATGAGATAATTGCGGAGGAGAATTGCCATATAGTACAGCACGAGGTGGGGGCTGCTGCGGTTTTGTCCGGGGTAATGGTCAGGACAGTTAAGGGAAATATGGGTATTATGGACCCACAGGATATTGAAAAGGCTATTCGCGGGGATGATATACATTATCCGCCGACAGGTCTTATTTGCATAGAAAACGCATTGTCAAACGGCACTGTCGTACCGCTCTCAAGAATGAAGGAAATATATAGTATAGCCAAGGAGAGGAATATACCTGTCCACCTTGATGGGGCAAGGCTTTTCAACGCTGCGGCAACCCTCGGTGTGGATGCTTCACAAATCACACAATATACCGATTCTGTAATGTTCTGTCTTTCCAAAGGTCTGTGCGCTCCGGTAGGCTCCATGCTTGCAGGAAGCAGACAATTTGTGGACAAAGCCAGAAAGAACAGAAAACTCCTGGGAGGAGGAATGCGGCAAGCCGGAATACTTGCTGCCGCAGGGCTCATTGCACTTGAAAAAATGACAAAGCGGCTGCCCGAGGACCATGAAAATGCAAAGTATATGGCGAAACGCCTTGCGGAAATACCGGGAATCAAGTTGAATTATGAAGATGTACAAATAAATATGGTCTTTTTTGATATGGAGGAAACAGGGATAAGCTCTGAAAAGCTTGTAAAAGAGTTGCTGGATAAAGGCATCAAGATAAACGGAGCCGAAGACGGGCTTATAAGATATGTTACAAACAATGATGTGACCAGGGAAGATATTGACTATACGATCCAGTGCATGAAGGAAATCATAAAATAACTTAAGACAGCAAGCTGACTGAACACACGGCGAAGTTAAAACCATACCGTGTGTTCAGTTTTTTATTTTCCCTTTTGCCTTCTCAGAAGGAATATAAAAAACGGCCCCCCCATTATGGATGTCATTACTCCTACCGGTATTTCCGCCGGCTGGATCAGTATTCTTCCGACAGTATCCGAAAGCACAAGCAGTATTGACCCCAAAAGCGCAGAATAAGGAATTACCCTTTTATTATCCGATCCAATAACAAGCCTTATAATATGAGGGGCTACCAGCCCCAAAAAAGCTATAGTTCCTCCTGTAGATACTACACCGCCGACAATAAGAGCACTGGTTATCAGCAGTATATTTTTTAATGCGGCTGTATTGACGCCAAGATGACGGGCGGCATCCTCCCCCATCACAAGCATGTTGAGCTCCCTGGTGTAAAAAAAGAGCACTGCCAATGAAGGCAATATTATTATTGAAGATATGCCGAACTCATTCCACGTTGCCATGGAAAAGCTGCCCATTGTCCAGAAAACTATATGGTCAATTTTCTCATGATTCAGCATCATAAGGAAAGATATGACAGATGCAAGGAAATAGCTCACTGCCACACCGGCCAGCAGGAGAGAATTGATGGATATCCTGCTCCTTGTATATGCAAGGCCATATACAAAAAATAGTGTTAAAACAGCGCCTAAAAATGCAAAAACCCCCGTGGTCTCTATACCCAGAATACTCACGTTCAAGCCTGTTATAATGGAAATCACTGCTCCTATGGCTGCTCCTGAGGACATACCCAGGGTATAAGAATCCACCAAAGGATTCTTGAATATTGCCTGCATTACCCCGCCTACAGCGGCGAGCCCGGCTCCTGCGACAGCAGCCAGCAATACCCGAGGAAGCCTTATGTCTATAATAATAGAAGCATTGACTGAATCATCACCTTTGGCAAGTATCCCGATTATCTCCGGGGCACTGATTTTTACAGCCCCTGTCCCAACCGCCAGCAATAATGCTGCTAAAAGAAGTACAATAAGAAATGCCAATGCAGGCCAATTGCTTTTGACAATCTTATTCATGGGCGCCAACCACCTTCAAAATTTCTTCACTCAGCCTTTTGCTTTCTATAAGCATTGAATTATCTCTGCCTTTAATACTATCGTAAAGCTGAAGTGCACTGCCTCCCGTATAATCCCGTTCTGCAAAACTTTCGTTGTCAAGTATAAATAAGGGCTTTTGCTCCAGGCTTTTTTCGAGTAAAAGTTCAAGATTTCTCTTATTGGACTTTCCGAAGTACAGTCCCGTCAATACTATAACATCGGCCCCTTCAGCAAGTTCCTTGTTTTTTGCATATGCTTCATCGGATATTCCGGCAAAGGGTATTTCCTCGGCAATCTGCACGTTGTTTTCCTTGGAAACCTTCCAGTCAAGGTCCCCTATGGCAAGTACCCCGCTGCTGAGATCGAAGCCTTCAGAATAAAGCCTTCCAATAATTTCGCTTCCGCTTCCCCCTCCGCATATAATATGAACCCGTATCCCCTTTTTTTCTACGTCGGGTCTGGCAAGCGCATATACATAAGGTTTGTTGCCAACAGGGCTTACCGAGACGTAAACATCAGTATCAAATATCTCCTTTATGCCGGAAGCAGTCAATGTCTCGAAGGGAGTCCCCCGCTTCTTTATTTCTCCATTCCTCATCATTACAATATAGTCGCTGTAGGCAGAAGCTAAATTCAGGTCATGGAGGACAGTAATTGCCGTTAACTTCTTATCGACACACATCTTTTTTATAAGATTCAGTATTTCCATCTGATGCTGCAGATCCAAATGAGAAACAGGCTCATCAAGAATTAGTATCTCTGTATTCTGAGTCAATGCCTGTGCCAGGATAACCCTCTGTCGTTCTCCCCCCGAAAGCTCCATGAAGCTCCTGTCCTTCAAGAAAAGTGTATTTGTGTATTGCATTGCTTTTTCCGCAAGTTCCAAATCTTCCTGTTTCTCTCCTATAAATTTGTTTATATATGGATATCTGCCCATGAGCACAATATCGGAAACCTTAAAGTCAAATTCAAGAGATGTATTCTGTGGTACAAAAGAAATCAGCTTTGCAACGGAACGGTTCTTTATATGGCTTATATCTATTCCTTCAACGTACACAACACCCTTTTGCGGTTTAAGGGCAGCAGAAATAACTTTCAGGAGGGTACTCTTGCCAGATCCGTTAGGACCTATTATGCAAAAAAAACTTCCTTTATTAATTTCCATATTTATTTGTTCAAGTACTTTCTTTACATCATAGCTGAAGCTTAGCTTTTCAACTCTAATCTGATCATCCATAAGCCTTCCCCCGCCTCTCGCAACCCCGTAACCCCTAAACCTCGAGCCCCGTACCTATTCTCCAAAAAATGCCCTGTTCATTTCTTCTATCACCTGGACTATTCTCGGCCCCGGCCTTGATATTATATTATCGTCTGACATTACATATATCCTACCCTGCCTGACACATTCAAGTTTGTTAAATATCCGACTTTTCTTCAGGTCTTCCTTAGTCATGCCTTCGTCTGTGGAGTGAAGGGCAGCTACAAGCATATCCGGGTTGTCCCTTATAAGTTCTTCCACGCTATAGTTTGCCCAACGTTCAACCTTTTCAGCAACATTGATTCCCCCTGCAGCTTTTATCACGTCATTTATAAAAGTATTCGAACCTGCCGTCATAAGCGGGTCCGCCCATACAACATAGAATACTGCAGGCTTTTTCTTATCCTTTACCTTTGTTTCTATCTCTGCTATTTTGTTTTTCATATCGGTTATAATTTCTTCAGCTTTGGCGGCAGTTCCCGTCAATTTACCTATAATACCTATACTTTTATAAATTTCTTCAAAACTTTCCGCCTCCGTAACAATTACCGGGATGCCCATACCCTCAAGGGCTTTGACAGCTTCCTTCTTTAAATAACCGGCCAGCACGACATCAGGCTGTGCCTTCTTTATAAGCTCCATATTCGGTTCTTCAAAGGTCCCTATCCGTTGGACTTTCCCGGCCTCTTCAGGATAATCACAGTAGCTGGTAACCCCTACAACCTTTTCCCCTGCACCGAGGGCAAAAAGCGTTTCTGTGTTTGACGGAGATAAGGAGACAATTCTCTGAGGAATCTTATCCAGCACAATATTTCTGCCCTTAAAGTCCACCACTTCGATCTTTGATTCTTTTGCAGCATCCATGCCTGGTTCCGGGTCCGAACCCTGCGGTACTACATCCTTTGCACAGGCAGCAAGGTTCAATATCAATAATAATACAATTGATACAGCCAGCTTCTTCATAAAAACATCCTCTCCCTAATATCCTTTAATTTAGTTGCCATAAAATAAAAGTTCCTTCTTCAACGGAAGGAACAAAATATCGCATTAAGCACCCCCCCATCGCTCGTAGGTAAGCTTCGAATTCAGGCAGGTCTCCTGGCTTGGGTTCATTGTCTTCCTATGCCTTCCCAGAGCGTTGACTCCAGTGGCATACATAGGATACTCCCCTTTACAGTGGCGGGACCGCGCGGGATTCTCACCCACTTCCCCTTTACGCTTCCGCAGTATACTCTGCGGTAAAGCACCTGAATAGTTTCGCTATTTAATTCATTTTGATTCTACCACAATACCCAATGTTTTACAATATACTGGAACACATTTCAAAATCAAAATTTTTACCTGGTATAGCCGAATTATTTCTGTTGCTCTCAGCGTCTGTTATACCAAAATCCGCCGATTTCAATCCTGCCCTTTTTTGAATCATAGTTGTATATGAATGAATACTGAGGCCTTCCCAATGATTTATCTTCGTAAATCAGTATTAAGGGCACCCCCTTGTAGACTGTTTCAAGTATATCATAAAATATAATGGTGTTTCCCATGATTCTGTATTTACCCCTCTGTGCAATAAACTTTTCATTATTGCTGCCTGAACTGACCATTCTCAGTTCATAAGTTCCGTTGTCATT
>ERZ795058.4875-NODE-4875-length-12657-cov-4.370576_pt1 | contig 12657 bp, 8 predicted proteins | sample MGYA00375142_ERZ795058 | MGnify/ENA primary metagenome ERZ795058 (study PRJEB30187, sample SAMN05720210) | activated sludge metagenome | isolation source: anaerobic digester from wastewater treatment plant | place: Japan | collected 2015-04-20 ...
TGCGATCTCCTTAACGCTTTTGTAGATATAATCCCAATTGGGGGCCTGTTCGGGGAATATCCCAATGTGCTTGAAGGAGGTTAGTTTCAAGCGAAGGTCAAGCTCCGCCTTCGGATAGGAGATCACCCACTCCTTATCCATTTTCCGAAGAATATTCCAGGATCCGCTATCTTCCTTACCTGCCTTACCTAGACCATCACCGATTACAAACTTTGTATGGGCTCTTTTTATCCAGTCATCCTGAGGCAGTGCAGGCTCCCAAAGGGCCTTGATTTCGGGTCGAATCATCACATACCTGCCGAAGCGCTCCAGTTTTTCAAAGTTTCCGGAGTCTATAAGCTCATAGTCGCGCCAGGCTGAAGATGGATATTCGACAGTCATTCGGAAGTATTACTCTCGGATAGCCTTGATGCCGGGGAGTTCTATTCCCTCAAGATATTCGAGCATTGCACCGCCTCCGGTGGAGACATAGCTAACCTTGTCGGCATAGCCCATCTGAGTTACGGCTGCCACCGAATCACCACCGCCAACGAGAGTAAAAGCGCCTTTTTCCGTAGCTTTGGCAAGCATTTCTGCCATAGCATTGGTGGATTTGGCAAAATTGGGCATCTCGAAAACTCCGAGGGGCCCATTCCAAAGAATAGTGCCGGAGTCATCTATGATTTTCTGCCAATTTTCCAGGGAAGAGGGTGCGGCATCCATGGCCTCCCAGCCATCGGGAATCTCGAAATTGTTTACAATCTTTATGTTTGCATCATTGCTGAAGTTGTCAGCCACCACTACCTCCCGACGGAGATCCAGGTCTATGCCCTTAGCCTTGGCTTTAGCCATAATATTTTTTGCTGTCTCTATCTGATCATCTTCGCAGATGGAATTGCCGATTTTTCCACCGAGGGCTTTAATGAAAGTATATACCATACCCCCACCGATAATGAGATGGTCCACCCGATCGATAAGATTCTCGATAATACCAATCTTGGAGGAGACCTTTGCTCCGCCGAGAATTGCGGTAAGGGGGCGTGCAGGATTGTTTAGTATTTTGTCAATCGCCTCTATTTCACCCTCCATCACATATCCGAACATCTTATCCTTTGGGAAATATTTTGCAATAAGCGCGGTAGATGCGTGAGCACGGTGTGCCGTACCGAAAGCATCGTTGATATAGCAATCTGCATAGGAAGCAAGCTTCGCAACAAATGCTTTCTGACTCTCCTTTACGGCAGCTTTAGCAGCCTTCTTCTCCTCATCGGTAGCATCATCAGCCAGTCCGCGGGGTTTACCCTCTTCTTCTGCATAGAAACGAAGGTTTTCCAGTAGAAGCACTTCGCCCGGCTTTAATGCCGCTGCTTGCGCATCAGCTTTTTGGCAATCTTCTGCAAACTGCACCTTGGTACCGAGATAGTACTCAATACGGGAAATAATGTGTTTCAAAGAGAATTTCTCCGCCGGCCCCTTGGGACGGCCGAGATGTGACATTATGATAAGTGACCCTCCCTTTTCCAGGACCTTTTTCAATGTAGGAATAGCCGCCTTAATGCGGGTATCGTCTGTAATTTCAAAATTATCGTTCAACGGAACGTTAAAATCGACTCTTACAATGGCTTTTTTGCCGGTAAAGTCGTATGTTTCAATATTAATCATAAAATAACTGTATAAAATCTTTTTTGTCGGCTGCAAAATTATAAAATATTTGACAAAAAGTTGTTAACCTTCAATATATTAATTATATTTGTATGCCCCGATTCCTTAAACTTTGTAAAAACTTTTTGTCATGTCAAAATACGAGTCAAATCTATTTTGGAATCCCCGGGATAAAATCGATGAGAAAAATATCGAACGCACAATCTACGCCTTCGAGTCTCTCCTTCTTCAGTATAACACCCGCACACGAAATGTAATCGCCAATTACCGCAGGAACTTCAAAAATGACCGGGCATTCTTCAATGAATTCCTCTCTCTAAAAAGAAAAGAGATCCTCTCCTGGCGTAATTGCGGAGTCAAAACCACTCGTAATGTAGTAGAAATCATCCGACAACTGCGCAGCAGGCTGCCCAGTGAGAGTGAACAGAGTCTGGTACATGACATCCCGATGCTGGAGAGCGATACTATCCTAAGACTCTTCAGCCTCAAGGAAAAATTGGGCTACTTTCCCGTATTCGCTACTCTGAAAGAGTATATAGCCACATTTGACGACAGGGATCTAAGAGTTCTGAACTCATTACTGTTGATCCATGATGGGAAATTGCCAATAAACCGCATCATAGTGGCAGAGGAACTCGGTATCTCCATAGAGCGGGTACGCCAAATGATGCTGAATATTATTTATCGCATCGAGGATTACCTCGGGATGATGAAAAAGATGATCAAGACCCCGCGGGGATATGGCAAATGTCCTTACCGCTGGCGCTCTACCGGAGTACACAACGATGTCAATAAAGCTGAGGAGACCAATTTCAGCCGCAGCATCATCAATATGGCTTTTGCCATACTCTATCGGGAAATATCCATTGTAGGGAGCGTGCGAGACTCTCTTATGATGAAAAATGACCGTTTTGTCAGAACGACACTTGTTCCCTCCAAGCTGGCTAAATACTTCGACTTTGAAGGGTTTCTAAAGTCCGTAGAGGCTACTGCACTGAAACGTCGGGACGAAACAGAGAGTATACCCATTGAGGAAATTGTCGGCGAATACCGATTAAACCGTTATTACGACCACTATAAAAAGGATATTCTGGTCGCTTGCGCAGCCGCCATAAAGTATAATATAGCAGTGGGAGCCGAAGCAGCGGAAGCCTATGCCAAGGCAGGACTGATCAATCCTAACCCCCGGGATCCCTTCCGTATAGCAGCCAAGGATCTTTTTGCCTCAATTCCCCTAACCATTCAGGAGGATATGATCCTATTCCCCGCTACAGTAAGAAAGCAAGTCCCGAAAATATTGGAAGAGATAATACGTGCAAAGGGGGAGCCGATGACCGCAGAGGAGATACTGAAGGAATACAATCGCCTATATCCAGGTGAAAAAAAGAGGAAGAAGTTTGTTTCGGGAAATGTACTCCGTTCTCCCTCAATAACTGCCATTGGACGTACCGGCCGCTATACTCTCAAAGAGTGGAAAAAGGGGTCTCGCAGAGGCGGTACAATACGTCTTTTCGTCAGGGAGTACCTGAACACGCAACCCGGAAAGAGTGCTCCCATTTCGGATGTCGTGGATTATGTATTGCAATTCAGACCTACAACAAACAGAAGTTCAATAATATCAAACCTTCAGCTTGACCGCAGAGGTTCCTTCCTCTTCTCCGAACAGGAAGGAGTCAGATATTTGACTCTTAAACCTTCTACTAAAAAATCTTAACACCCTTACTCCATACGGAGGTCAGGTTGTATTGATGGTCGAGCAGTAGGATATCGGCATCCTTACCCTTTTCGAGGGTACCAACGCGATCTATGACATTCATTATCCTTGCAGGAGTCTCCGACGCCATCCTAACGGCATCCTCAAAAGGCACCTCAGCTCTTATGACCATATTTTTGACTAGCTGATCCATTGTAGAGATTCCCCCGGCTAGAGTACCGTCTGATTTGAGTTTGCATATCCCATTTTCTATGTAGACTTTCGAGAAAGGAAGTTCCTCACCATCGTAAGCAGCATAACGGAGTGCAGCGGTAACCAGTGCAGTCCTCTCCACACCTTTGAGTTTATAAACAAGACGTAAAATGGTCGCGGGTAAATGGACCAGATCCGCAATAATCTCAGTAGTCATCTCATCTATCAACAAAACACTCTCAACTGTGCCTTCATATTTGTACTTACGGCGTTTGTGAAATCCTGCCATAGCATTGTATAACTGTGCCGCATGGAGAAATCCGGCATCAAATCCCCCTTTAACATCGCCATATTCCGCCATGGTGTGAGAGATGGCCGCCAAGATGCCTTTACGTGTCAGAAAACGGGCAAATTCTTGCGCTCCGGGGAGTTCGGGAGCAGCATCCCAACGCTTTATGCAGGGAAGTTCGCTCACAACTTTTTCATACTTTGATCGATCCGGCAGTTTTACCTCATACCTGCCTTTTGTTATTTCAGGGCTCAGATAGGGGCCAACAATATGCAGACCTCCAATGAGGCGGTTACCCCTTTCCATCAATTTAGTGCATATTTTTCCGGTTTTGAGCAGCTTATCGTAGCCAACCGCACCAACAGTAGGGAATATGGTGGTGGTACCGTGAGTTAAGTGGGTATTGATTACGGTATTGAATGCCTCCTCAGTAGCATCATGAAACTGACTGCCTGCTGCTCCGTATACATTCATCGCAACATATCCCGGTATTACATAGCGTCCCGAAGCATCGAACATTTCCGCATTTTCCAAAGGGAGGGAGCTGCCGGTAATGGCGAGGATACGACCTTCTTTGATCAGTAGGGAGCCGTGATTGATCAACCCTTGAGGGGTCAGGATCTTTCCATTGAATATCTGTATCAACTTCATAGTTCGGTAATTATAAATGTTATCTTAGATAGATTTGATGATTTGCCCCATGGCAATCACTCCACGGAGGTCATAGTTCTTATCAATGAACAATATATCCGCATCCTTGCCATTTTCGAGGGACCCTTTACGATCCATAACACCCATTATACGGGCTGGAGATTCGGAAACCATTCTGATTACATCGAAAAAAGGGATCGAAGTTTGAGTGGCTACCGTTTTTATCAAGCGGTCCATCGTGACTATAGAACCGGCCAGGGCAGAACGATCCGAAAGTTTGCAGACTCCATCTTCGATGATTACACGAGGATCGAAGGCCGCAGGATTGTCACTGGCAGCACAGGCAAGAGCATCGGTAATAAGTGCCGTCTTCTCCACCCCCTTAATCTTATAGATAAGCTCCAGTATGGTGGCAGGTACGTGTATACCGTCACCAATTACCTCAACAGTCATATCCTCAATGAGGTAAACGCTCTCTACAGTCCCTTCGTACTTATATTCATTTTTTCTATGAAAACCGGGCATCGCATTGTAGAAATGAGTGACATGAGTAAAGCCGGCTTCGTATGCCTCCAGTACCTGGTGGTATTCGGCAGCAGTATGAGCAATAGAGGCCAGCACGCCCTTTCTGGTAATGTATCGTCCAAATGCAGTGGCTCCGGGAAGTTCCGGCGCTATGTCCCAACGCTTGATGCAGTCGGTCTCTTCCAGTATGGGAATATACTCGCCGGGGTCGGGATCCTTGATATATTGCGGCATCTGTCCACCTGCCATTTTGACATTGAGGTAATGTCCCTCTAGATGGAGTCCCAAAATCGGACTGTTTTTCTCTGCCATCAATTTTTCCGTAGTTGCTACGGCAGCCCTAATCATTGGAATGCTCGAGGATGAAAGTGTAGGGTACATACTGGTAGTACCATACTGCATGTGTGTGGCAATTGCCCTCCTGAAAGCCTCTTCCGTGCCTTCCATAAAGTCACTGCCGCCACCGCCGTGAAAGTGGAGTTCAATTGCTCCCGGCGTGATGTACATACCTTTTGCATCTATTATTTTGGCACCTACAACAGGCAGATCGCAATTTGAAACTTCGAGAATCTTATTATCACCTATTATGATGGAACCCTCTTTAAGCCATCCTGAAGGGGTATGTATAATACCATTTATTATTTGAGTAAGTATCATATATTCTTTTAAATTTATTTTTGAAACAATTTATAAAGATAGTAACAAAAATTATGCTACGCTTTATTAACATGCTTGACAAAGCGGTCGCGACCATTGATATCCTTAAGAACTGTCGTGCCGGGGCCGAAAAGATCAGCTACTTCACTACCGAAACGCTCATTTATCTCAAAATAACAAATACCTCTCTCCCGTAAAAGCAATTTTGTCCAGGAGAGCAGCGCCCTATAGAAAAGCAGTGGATCATCATCCGGAACAAAAAGGGCCGGTTCAGGCTCGTAACCGAGGACATTGAGACGCATCTGCGGTCGCTCGCTCTCAAGAACATAAGGGGGATTTGATACAATTACATCAAACTGCGGAAGACCTGCAGGAGGTGGTTTCAACATATCTGCCCAAAAGAAAACAGGCCTTTTGACCGGACCCTCCGTACTCTTGACTTTTTGTTTCCCCGCTACCCTAAGGGCTGCGTCCGATATGTCACAACCAAACACCTGCGCTCCGGCCAATTCCGCCGAAAGCGACCAGGCGAGGCATCCCGACCCGCTACCGACATCGAGAATATTGAAATCCTGCTCCTCATCGAGCTCCCTTTCCGACAGATCATCGACAATGATGCCAAATAACTCTTCGGTCTCTGGACGGGGAATCAGTACCCCCTCAATTACCTTGAACCGTCTCCCTCCGAAATCGGTAAAACCGAGCACATACTGAAGAGGTCGCCATTTTAGCAAATCCCCCATAGCTCCATCCAGCTTCTGCTGTTCGGCAGCGGAAATCTTCCTGTCGGGATCCGATATACAACAATATTCGGGCAACTCAAGATAGTGAGATAGTAGCCTGATAACCATTGACTTGGCTTCAGCTTCCGGGTAGAGTGCCGAGAGATCCTTTACCGATTTGTCAACAAATCCTTTAAGAGTCATATTTTAAAAAGAGATGATCAGGTATTATCTGCGATACCGGTTATTACCTGCATCATATCCAATCCGGCTGTACGTATTTGCTGGGGTACCAGGCTCATGGGAGTCATTCCGGGTACTGTGTTGAGTTCGAGGAATACCACACTGCCGTCAGCGCAAAGGAAATAGTCCACCCTGACTATGCCTTTACAACCCAAACAATCATATATGCTGCGTGTAGTAGCCGAAATCTCTTCAACCTTTATGGGATCTATGTCTGCTGGGCATATTTCGTCACTCAAGCCGTTGTATTTAGCCTCATAATCAAAAAAGGAGTTGTGGGGTATAATCTCAGTCACGGGCAATGCTACAATCTTCTCTCCATCCATGTAGGCTCCCTGCGTTATCTCACGTCCACTGATATAGGTTTCCACCAGTACCGTGTCACTATGTCTGAATGCGAGCATTATTGCCCCCTCCAACTCTTCCTCCTTCATAACCTTGCTTACTCCAAAACTGCTGCCCCCTGAACATGGTTTGACAAAGAGGGGTAGTCCCAATTTATCCACAATACTTGTCACCGAAAACCCTTTACCTCTCCTTAAAGTAACGTCCGGAGCCAATTTGAATCCGAAATCCCGCAACAGGGCTTTACATATCTGTTTGTCGAATGCCGAAGCCGAGACCGCAGATGAGGAGGTAGTAAAAGGTACTCCCATCATCTCAAAATAGCCTTGTAGGACTCCGTTTTCTCCTGGAGTACCATGGATCATGATCATCGCCAGATCAAACTTTATCTTTTCTCCTCGATATGTAAAAGAAAAGTCATTTTTATCCACCTGAGCCAGCCCTGTCAAACCTGCCTCCGGATTGGATTCAGTGGCCTCTCCTGAGGCTTCCACAACCTGCCATGAGGCCCCTTTAAGGAGTACGTGATAAACATTGTATTTGGAACGGTCGATATAGCGGGAGACGTTACGACCGCTGAGAATGGAAATTCCTACCTCTGCGGAGTCTCCGCCATATATGAGTGCAAGGTTGCGCTTTGTCATAAAATGAGTGAGTTATCAGTTGAAAAAACCTTGATCGTCTCCGGATGTCGATATTTTATCGTTTGAAAGGTCACTATCATCTCCGGTACAGGACAAGTCCATGCTCCAACCCAAAGGAGGTACAAAGAGGTCCTCAGTACCGATATTGATGCTTTCGTCTCCATATACTTTCTGCATAAATATGCCCCATATGGGAAGCGCCATATTGGATCCGGCACCATAAGTCAAACTTTCGAAGTGTACCTGGCGATCCTCTGCACCTACCCAAACTCCGGCAGTCAGTTTCGGGGTAAAGCCTATGAACCATCCGTCTGATTGATCATTGGTAGTACCGGTCTTGCCGGCAATGTTGTTGCCCAAACCATACTTCCAACGAAGGCGTCCTGCAGTACCCTCATTGACCACACCCTGCATGAGATTGACCATCAGATAGGCGGTAGGGTCACTCAATGCCTCTTTTTTGCGGGAGGAAAAGTTTGCCAGCACATTACCGGACTTATCTTCAATACGATTGACCAGCATCGGGGCTACATAGACGCCACGGCTTGGGAAGGTATTGAAAGCAGCAACCATTTCGTAAACGGAAATATCACAAGAGCCCACGCATAGCGAATAAACGGGATCTAAGTATGAACTGATACCCATCTTACGGCACATTTCCACCAAAGCATGAGGACCGAACTGCTTCATCAGATAAGCTGAGATATTATTGGAGCTGTGAGTCAAACCCCATTTGAGTGTAACCGTCTTGCCTATGTGTTCCGCTCTGTCGGTACTCTTGGGGGTCCATACTTCATCTCCTACAGGGAATGAATAGGGAATATTGACCACCTTGTCGCAAGGCGTGAAACCTTCCTGCATTGCAAGAGTGTAGAGGAAAGGTTTGATGGTGGATCCTACCTGTCGTTTGCCCTGTCTCGCATTGTCATATTTGAAATAACGGTAATCGGGGCCGCCAATATAGGCCTTAACTTTACCGGTATGCGGTTCTATCGCAATAAATGCAGCACGAAGGAATGATTTGTAATATCTGATGGAATCGTATGGTGTCATCAATGTATCGATGTAACCCTGCTCATTCCAGGCGAACAAACGCATTTGTACCTTCTGTTTAAAGGATTTTAGGATTTCCTCCTCACTCACCTCCTCCTTTTTCATCTGACGGTATCGATCACTCCATTTTACGGCCTGATTCATCAGCATTTGAGTAACTTCAGGAGTTACGTCGGGGGAGAAAGGGGCATTGGGCTTACGCCTGAGCTCATTGAAGAAGACCTTCTGAAGATCCTTACCCAAATGCTCTCTTACGGCATCTTCTGCATATTGCTGCATTCTGGAATCGATTGTAGTATAGATACGGAGTCCATCCTTATCAAGATTGTACTGCGTGCCGTCCGGCTTTGGATTTTTGTTGAGCCAGCCAAAAAGCGGATCTTCCATCCACAGGGTGGAATCAGCCACATAGTCCTCCTTCTGCCTGTAAGAGGAGGGTCTGGGCTCCTCTGCATTCATGTAGCGGCGAAGCATATCTCTATAGTATGAACCAAGGCCCGCATTGTGATCCTGCTGTTGGTATGAGAGTATTATAGGTATCTGTACTATGGAGTCATATTGTTCCGGGGAGATGTAATCGTATTTTTCCATCTGCCTCAGTACATGGTTGCGACGACTCAAAGAATTCTCAGGATTAATGACGGGATTGTACCGGGTGGGTTTATTGACCATTCCCACCAGACAAGCCCCCTCTTCGACCGTTAGGTCGCTTACATCTTTGTCAAAGAATGTGAGAGCTGCCGATTTGATGCCGTAGGCATTACTTCCGAAAAAAATCGCATTGAGATACATCGTTACAATCTCATCCTTTGTGTAATTGCGCTCCAGCTTGACTGCGGTAATCCACTCCTTGATCTTAATGGTGACAAGTTTGATAAATTTGCCTCCGGGAATTCGGCTGGAAACATCCTGACGCGGATAGAGGGTCTTTGCAAGCTGCTGAGTAATGGTGCTGCCACCGCCCTGGCTGGAATCTCCCATGAGCAGAGTCTTTACCACGACCCGGACGAGCCCTCTGAAGTCTATGCCCGAATGACGGTAAAAGCGCGCATCTTCCGTGGAGATAGCCGCATTGACCAGATGAGGGGGTAAGTCCGCAAAGGAGACGTATGAACGATTTTCAATGTGATAGGTATTGATGACCTTGCCATCTTCGGAAATCAGTTCCGTTGCAAGATTGCTCTTAGGGTCCTCAAGCTCCTCAAATGAGGGAATATGTGCAAAAAAAGCTACTCCGGCGACAAAGAGGATGAGAATCGCAACAGGTGTAATAATTATCCACCAAAACCACTTCAACAACCTCTTTCGATCAACCGATTTCTTATTATTTGGCATAGATCAAAATGTTTTGATTGCGCAAAAATAACAATTAAAATTTGGATAATTGCTTTCTTTATCCCTTACTTTGCATTTCAGTTTGAAAAGAATAAGGAATATGGGAGAGAATCTGGTAATAGTTGAGTCGCCTGCCAAGGCAAAGACCATTGAGAAATTTCTGGGAAAAGGTTATACTGTAAAGTCGAGCTTCGGCCATATCCGGGATCTGAGTGAAAAGGGCCTCAGCATTGACATTGAAAATGATTTCGAACCACGGTACGAAGTTCCCAGGGAAAAGAAGAAAGTGGTTTCCGAACTGACCGCTGCAGCAAAGAAAGCCGATATGGTGTGGCTCGCCTCGGATGAAGACCGCGAAGGAGAGGCTATTGCCTGGCACCTACAACAAACATTGGAGATCCCCTCAGAAAAAAGCCGTCGTATTGTCTTTCACGAGATTACAAAGAATGCCATAGTGGATGCTATAGACAATCCCCGTGAAATCGACTCCAATCTGGTCATGGCTCAACAGGCAAGGAGGGTGCTTGATCGTCTGGTGGGATTCAAGCTCTCACCCGTTCTTTGGAAAAAAATTCAACCAAAGCTCTCTGCAGGGCGCGTACAATCGGTAGCAGTGAGATTGATTGTAGAGAGAGAAAGAGAAATCTCTTCATTTGAAGCACAGCGCTATTTCAGGGTAGAGGGTATATTTATCCCCGAGGGATCTAATGCACGCATTAAAGGTATTCTTGACAAAAAATTCCCCACTTTTGAGGAGGCTGAGTCCTTCCTAGAAAGGTGTAAAGGATGCTCTTTTGACATTTCTTCCATAGAGAAAAAAGAGATAACACGTACTCCGGCACCTCCCTTTACCACCTCGGTTCTCCAGCAGGAGGCATCCAGAAAACTGGGGTTATCGGTAAGTCAGACTATGGTAATAGCTCAACGACTCTACGAGAGCGGTCTGATCACCTATATGCGTACCGACTCAACCAATCTCTCATCCTTGGCACTTGCCACTGCAAAAGAGAGTATCACTTCAATGTATGGAGTTGAATATTCCCAACAGCGCAACTATAAGACAAAAAGCAAGGGTGCACAGGAAGCACATGAGGCCATCCGTCCAACCTATATATCCAACACCTCGATAGAGGGCACCGCTAACGAGAAGAAACTCTATACGCTAATCTGGAAGAGGACAATTGCTTCACAGATGGCCGACGCGCGTCTGGAAAAAACAGATGTTACCATCTCCGGAGACAGCATTAGCGAAAAGTTTATTGTACAGGGAGAACAAATTATCTTTGACGGCTTTTTAAAGGTCTATATCGAGGGACGTGACGATGAGGATGAAAGCGAAAAAGCAGCTCTTTTACCCTCCCTCAACATTGGACAGAGGATGGTGGACGAAAGCATCGTCGCTACCGAAAAATTTACCCAGAGGCCACCGCGCTATAGTGAGGCCAGCTTGGTTAAAAAACTGGAAGAACTCGGCATAGGGCGCCCTTCGACCTACGCCCCAACCATCTCTACCATTCTTAAGAGAGGATATGTCATAAAAAGTGATAAAACCGGTACCCCCAGGGATTATCGTGAGATTACCTTCAGTAAGGGCAATATAACCTCTACCGTCAAAAAAGAAATTGCAGGTCGTGAAAAGAACAGGCTCTGCCCCGAAAACATAGGTATGTTGGTGACCGACTACCTTTCAGCGAACTTTCCCGATATTCTTGATTATGGCTTTACAGCAAAGGTAGAGGCTGATTTTGACAATATAGCAAAAGGTCTGCTGGTATGGAATGAGGTAATTGGCGACTTTTACGGACCTTTTCACGAGAAGGTCACAAATGCACTGGAAGAGAGAACCTACACAAACGTGGAAAAGCAACTTGGAATCGATCCTGCTACGGGGAAACCGGTTATTGCACGTATGGGACGTTTCGGTCCTCTGGTACAGAGAGGGAGCAATGATGATCCTGAGAAACAGTTTGTAAGTCTAAAGAAGGGCCAGTTGATAGAGGACATTACTCTTGAGGATGCACTTCAACTCCTAAAACTCCCCCGTACCGTGGGAGAGCATGAAGGTAAAACCATCACGACTGCTATAGGTCGCTTCGGACCCTATATTAAGGTGGGCTCTGCATATATCTCTCTGCCTAAGGAACTTGACCCATTTACCGTCACTATGGATGATGCGGTAAAATTGATTGCAGAGCATGAACGAAAGGAGAGTGAGAAATATATTGCTGAATTTCCCGAGCATAAAATCCAGATCTTAAACGGTCGTTACGGACCCTACATAAAGCAGGGTAAAAACAACTATAAAATACCTCGAGGTACCGATCCGTCTTCTCTAAATGTCACTGATTGTCTGACTATTATAGAGAAAGAAGAGGCAAAAAAATCAAAATAGGTTATAATTTGTAACCAACTTGCGGTTTTTTTCATATCTTTACGCTTAAAATAACATTTATGAGCAATTATCAGATTGATCAGATTGATCAGAAAATCCTCTCATTTCTCGTAAATAACGCGAGAATGCCCTTTCTTGAAATAGCACGCGAGTGCGGAGTGTCCGGAGCAGCCATACACCAGAGAGTAAAGAAAATGGAAAGTATGGGCATCATTACAGGTTCCACGCTTTTGGTAAAGGCAAAGGCTCTCGGA
>ERZ795058.4884-NODE-4884-length-12641-cov-4.725012_pt1 | contig 12641 bp, 11 predicted proteins | sample MGYA00375142_ERZ795058 | MGnify/ENA primary metagenome ERZ795058 (study PRJEB30187, sample SAMN05720210) | activated sludge metagenome | isolation source: anaerobic digester from wastewater treatment plant | place: Japan | collected 2015-04-20 ...
CGCATTCCGGCGGCACGGCCACCTGCACCGAACAGGCGGTCTGCGAGGTCTGCGGTAAACCTTACGGCGCGGCTCTCGGGCACGACTTCGAGGCGGTCTGGTCGGGCGACGAAAGCGAGCATTGGCATGCCTGCACGCGCTCCGGCTGCGCCGAGGCGAGCGGGCGCGCCGCGCATTCCGGCGGCACGGCCACCTGCACCGAACAGGCGGTCTGCGAGGTCTGCGGCAAACCCTACGGAGCGCTGCTCCCGCACGACTTCGAGGCGGATTATACCACCGATGTCGAAGCCACCTGCACGGAGGCGGGCAGCAAGTCGCGCCACTGCGCGAACTGCGGCGCGAAAACCGACGTGACGGAAGTTCCGCCGCGCGGGCACACCTACTCCGCCTCCTGGTCGTTCGATCTCTACGGCCACTACCATAAGGCGACCTGCGAGCATGGCGGAGGCATCGGATACGCCGCGCACATCGGCGGCGCTGCCACCTGCACGCAAAAGGCCGTATGCGCGGAATGCGGCGCGGCTTACGGTTCCGCATTGGGCCACAGCATCCCGAAGATCTGGCTGAGCGACGCAAGCGAGCACTGGCGCGCCTGCGCCCGCGCCGGATGCACGGAAACGGAAGACCGCGGCGCGCACACCGGCGGAGAGGCCACCTGCGTCAGCGGCGCGATATGCTCGGTCTGCGGTCTTGAATACACCGCGCCTCTGGGGCATGCCCCGGATACGGAATGGACCGTGGACACCGCCGCCACCTGCACGACGCCGGGCAGCAAATCGCATCACTGTACGCGCACAGGCTGCACATACCAAACGGATGTGACGCTGGTCGATCCGCGCGGCCACGCCTGGGGCGAATGGACGACGGTCAACCCCGCGACCTGCACGGCGGAAGGCCTTGAACGGCGCGTGTGCCTCACGGGTCCCGCGCACGCCGAGGAACGCGCAATCCCGATCGATCCGAACGCGCACGACTGGGGAGAGGGCGTCGTCACCACGCAGGAAACCTGCGTAAAGGCGGGCGTGAGAACGTTCACCTGCGCGCACGACGCCGCGCATACCAAAACCGAAAGCATCCCCAGCTCGGCCCACACGCACACCCTGTCCTTCAACTCTTTTAACCAGGATCAACCCTGCGCGCTGGCGGTGACTGTCGGCGGGATTCCGCTTGACGGCGGCGACACGGCCCTCCCCTGCGGAACCCGCTTCACCGTGACGGCCGCGCCGGCCGCCGGCTATACGCTGCGCAGCCTGGAGGTAAACGGCATGTCGATCGCCAACGGCAGCACGCAGACGCTGATGGGCGGCAACATGCATATACTGGCCTGGGTGGACCCCATCACCTACGGCGTCACCTTCGTAAAGCCCGACCACGGAACCATATCGCCGGCCGGAACGCAAACCGTCAACCACGGCTCCGACATAGCGTTTACGATCGCGCCCGACACGAACTACGGCGTCCGGAACGTGTATGTGGACGGCGTGCCGATCGGCGCCGCGGCGCGCGCGCTTACCAGCGTCACGGCAAGCCACACCGTCACGGTCGATCTCGCGCGGGTGTACGGCATCGCGGCGACCACCAACAAAGACCGGTTTGGGCAGGTCAGCCCGGCGGGCACGACATACGTGCTCGAAGGCGGCGACCAGACCTACGCGATCAATCCCGCTCCGGGCTGCAAGCTGACGGATGTGCTGGTGGATGACATCAGCATGGGCCCGATCACTTCCTACACGTTCACAAACGTCACGAGGGCGCACAAGATCAGGGCGGTGTTTGAGCCGGATATGTATCGCATTACGGTCAGCGCGACCACGGGCGGCATCGTAATGCCGCCGCAGGGCATCAGTTCGGCGCCCCACGACCAGAGCCTGACGGTTACGATGACACCGGACACGGGCTACATGATCTACGATGTGAAGGTGGATGATGTGAGCGTCGGACGCCCGGAGAGCTACACGTTCGGCGATAACTGCGACCACACCATCCATGTGGAGTTCCGCCTGTGCCACACCATCACCACGCGCCTCGATACGCGGGGGGGCAGTTTCTCGCCCGCAGGCCCGTACACCGCGTGGCGGGGCGAGACGGTCGTGTTCACCGTCCTGAGCGACACGCACTATGTCGTCGATTACCTGGAGATCGACGGCACCAGGTATCCCGGCCTCACCACCTGCACCTTTAAGGAGGTCAAGGCGAATCACACCATCGCCGTCGGGTTCATTCCCCTGATCCACGCTTACGCGGGCACAGGCGGCGCGATCTCGCCTTCAGGCGGCGTCAAGGCGGCGTTCGGGTCGGATCAGACGTTCGCCATTACGCCCGCGGAGGGCTATACCGTCGGGGATGTGCAGGTGGACGGCGCCAGCGTGGGCGCGGTCACGTCGTACACCTTCGAAAACATAGCCGCGTGGCATACCATTTCCGCGGTGTTCAACCGGATTACGTTCCCGATCGAGGCGACGGCGGGCGTGCGCGGCACCATCTCGCCCGCCGGAACCGCCAACATCCCGTCGGGCACAAACCAGACCTATACGATCATGCCAGACGAAGGCTTCGTCGTGAAGGACGTAAGGGTAGACGGCGCCAGCGTGGGCGCGGTCACGTCGTATACCTTCAAGAATGTGACCGCCCCGCACACCATAGAAGCGATCTTCGTTACCGGCTTGCCCATCGAGGCAACCGCCGCCGCGGGCGGCGCCATCGCCCCCTTCGGCATCACGAGCGTGCCCTCGGGAGGAAGGCAGGTCTATACGATCACGCCGGACGAAGGCTACCATATACTTGAGGTCCAGGTGGACGGTAAAAAAGTCGGCCCGGCGGAAAGCTACGTCTTTGACAATGTGACCATCCCGCACAAGATCAACGCGGTGTTCGCGAAGAATGATTATACCATCTCCTTTGCCGACGAAACGGGGCGGTTTATCAGCGCGCCCGCGAAGGCGCAACTCGGGGACCCCGTCCAACTCACCGTGACTCCCGCGGAGGGCTGGGAGCTCGCGCCCGGCTCGGTCAAGGTCAACGGCGTTTCGATCGGCGGCACTTCGTTCACGATGCCTGCGCAGAACGTTGTGATAACGGCCGCGTTCCGGCAGATTTGGTATACCATCACCATCGAAACCATGACCAACGGCATCATCACCGCCTCCGCCGGCGCAACGAAAGGCACCGATGTGACGCTGACGGTCGCACCGGCCGCAAGGCATCGCCTGAAGGCCGGAACCCTGAAGGTCAACGGCGTAGCAATCAGCGATACGTGGTTCAGGATGCCCGCCGCGAACGTGACCATTACGGCGGAATTCGAGCTCAACGTATATTGGACGGATATCTTTCGGCCCCACTTCGTCAGAAGGGTAGACGGCGACCGGGGATTCCCCTGCGCCGGTCCGTACAGCGAATTCGAGGGTGTGCTCATCGACGGCGCCTTGGTCGGCTCCGATTGGTACGTCGTGACCCAAACGGACATCGGAACCCGCATCACGTTCAAGGCATATAAGCTGGATGACCTCTCCAGCGATATCATCCATTCCATCACTTTCCTGTATACAGGCGGCGTAGGTTACAATCAGATATCCGTTGGCGACCCCCGACCCGGCGACATTATGACCCGGGCGGCTTAACCAAGGGGCTTCTCCGGCCATCCGCGCGCGAAAGCGTGCGGATGGTCGCGCTTCGTGTATAAACGCGCTGTGAATCGCCCGCGAAACCTGCTATACTGATGGAAAACGGACGAGGGGAAACTATGCTTCGCATCGCGCTGTGCGACGACGACAGGGAGGATCTCGGGCGGCTCGAACGCGACATCGGCGCGTTCCGGACCGCCTTGGGCCCGGAAGCGGAGCTCGCGTTGCGCTGCTTCACGAGCGGAACCGACCTGATTTGCGCGATCAACCGCGGCGAGCGGTTCGACATCATACTGCTCGACGTGGTGATGCCGCTTTGCGACGGCATCGAGACCGCGCGCGAGATCCGCCTCGCGGACAAGGCGGTCAGGATCATCTTTCTGAGCGCGAGCGCCGAGTTCGCGCTGGATTCCTACGACGTGAAGGCTTTTTCCTACCTGCTCAAGAGCGGCCCGCGGGAAAAGCTGTTCCTTGCGCTGCGCGAGGCGGCCGGGGAGGTCGAAAGCGCGCCCGGCCACTGCGCGCTCGTCAAGACCAAGACCGGTCTCGTCCGGCTCCAATACCATGCCATCGCGTACCTCGAGGTCGTCGGAAAGACGATCACGTTCACCATGAGCGGCGGGGAGAAATACGAGATGTACGGCACGCTTTCGGATGCGGAGGAAGCGTTCCTGGCCCGGGAACGGTTCCTCAAGCCCCACCGGTCCTACATCGTCAACATGGATTGCGTGCGCAGGCTCAGCGAGCGTGAGCTTACCATGGCGGACGGAAGCCGCGTGCCCGTATCCAAGGCGAACTATACCGAGGTGAAGCGGCGCTACATCGCCTACTGCTTCGGACGGGGTGCGGCAAATGGATAGCGTTGTGTTATGGATCAACATCTGCCTGCTGTTTTTGTATATCGCGGCCGGCATCATGATTCTCGAGGGCTTCGACATGCGCGCGCGCGGGCTGCGGCGCATCCTGTATCCGCTCGCGCTGGCGGCCGTGCTGACGGCCAACCTATATGTGTTCGACGCGTACGGGCTGGAGCGGTATCTGCTCCTCTATCCGCTGCTGTCCTTCCTCCCGCTGTTCCTTACATCCCTTCTTATCACGCGCTACCGCGGCGTCAAGACGCTGTTCGTGTTCCTGACGGCGACCATCTGGGCCTCCCCGCTGCTGCTGGCGGCGCACGCCGTGTCTCTCCTTTTCGGCCCCGCGCCGCTGGTGAAGCTCATCGCCTACATCGCGGTTTCGGTCCCGATGCTGCTGCTGCTCAAGCTGTATTTCAAGCCCCCGCTGCTGTACCTTCTGGATAATTACCATAAGGGCTGGGCGCTGTTCTGCGCCGTCCCGCTCCTGTGCGCGTCCGTATCCTATTACCAGACGCGCTATCGCTTCATGCTCGACCTGGGCACCTTTCGGGAAACCGGGATATGGCAGTTCGCGCTGAGCCTGCTGTCGTTCATGACATATCTGCTCATCGTGCAGTACGCACGGCAGATCCGCGAACGGCTGGAAGCGAAGGGCACCTACGAGCTGCTCCAGACGCAGCACCGCGGCGCGCTGCTGCATATCGCCTCGCTCAGGCAGTCGCAGAGGCAGTCCGCCGTATACCTGCACGACCTGCGCCATCACCTGCGCTACATCCATTCGCTTGCCATGGCGGACAACCGCGAGGAGATCATGAAATACGTCGCGGGCATCGAGCGGGGCATCGACGCCTCGACGAAGCGGGCATTCTGTAAAAACGAAACGGTCAACCTGATACTCTCGTGCTTCGAGGCGCAGGCGGAGCGGCGCGGCGTCGCCATGGACATCCGCGCCGACATACCGGAAAAACTGAGCATACCGGACGCCGATTTGTGCGTGATCATATCCAACGCCCTCGAGAACGCGATCGAAGCCGCGGACGCGGCCGGCGACCGGCCGAAGGTCGTCGAGTTCGCCTGCCGCACGAGAAACGGGCAATTGCTTCTCGAGATCGCCAACCCCTACGCCGGAGAGGTCTGCATCGAGGGCGACACGGTCAGGGCAAACGGCGGGAGCGGCGGCCTCGGAACGAGGAGCATCGCCCTTCTCGTAGAGAAGCACGCGGGCATATTAAGCTTCGAGGCGCAGGGCGGCAGGTTCGTGCTGCGCGCCATACTCTAAACCGGAGCGCCGCATGGCAAATGAAGAACGCCGCCCGCTTCGCAAGCACAGGCGGCTGTATTTCAAACGGGCATCGCACGCTTCCCCCTCCCCGCGCCGCCGCCGTCCCGGGCGAGCGCTCATTACACGCTTGACAAAATGTGATCCGGCATATATATTTAGTTAGTCTATCTAATCTATTTGACGAGGTGAGCCCATGGATGCATTCGCCGCGCAGCTCAACGGCCTGCTGGTCGATACCTTCCGCACCATACTCAAGGTCGAGGAGCAGATGCTCAGGGACCGCCATACGCTCGACCTCTCCATCAGCGAAATGCATCTGATCGAGTCGGTCGGCAAGGGCAAGGAGGAGGGCCTCACCATCAGCAGCATCGCGGAAGACCTTTCGATCTCCCTCCCCTCCGTAACGGTGGCGATCAACAAGCTGCAGGCCAAGGGCTATGTGGAGAAGTTCCGCGGCGGGACCGACAGCCGAATGGTCTACGTCAAGCTCACCCGAAACGGCAGGCACGTGGACGCGATGCACCGCCGTTTCCACGAGATTATGGTTGAAAACATCGCCCGCGATATGGACGAGGCGGAAAAGGAAGCCCTCTCCAGGGGCATCGTCAGGCTCAACGCCTTTTTCAGGGGCAAGCTTAAGCCGGAGGTAAACTGAGTGAGTTTTTCGCTGATCGGCACGGGCAGCGCGTATCCTGCGCGCCGCGTGACCAACGACGAGCTGGCGCGGCTCGTCGACACTTCGGACGAATGGATCCGCGCGCGCACGGGCGTATACGAAAGGCGCGTGCTCACGGACGAGTCGCTCGAGGACATCGCCTGCGCCGCCGCGCTGCGCGCGCTCGAGGATGCCGGGGTCGCGCCGCGGGAGCTGGATCTGATCGTGTGCGCGACCATCCGCAACGACTACATCACCCCTTCCCTCGCCTGCCTGCTGCAAAAGCGGCTCGGCGCGGGCTGCATGAGCATGGATATCAACGCGGCCTGCTCGGGCTTCCTCTACGCGCTGGACGTGGCGGACGGGTATTTCGCGCGGGGCCGCATCAAAAAGGCGCTTGTCGTCGCGGCCGAGGCGATGTCCAAGATGGTGGACTGGACGGACCGCGCCACCTGCGTGCTCTTCGGGGACGGCGCGGGCGCGGCCGTGCTCTCGGAAGGGAACGACCTGCTCTCGCTTCGCGTCACCGCTAGCGGAAACGCGGAGCACCTGGGCATCCCCAACATCGAAGGGGAATGCCCGTTTTCGCTGCGCGCGGGCAAGCCCCAACACGTGTATATGAACGGGCAGGAGGTTTATAAATTCGCGGTCAACGCGCTCTGCCGTGAGCTGGAGGCGATCATAGACGCCGCGGGCGTACGCCAGGAGGACATCGCCTTCGTGCTGCCGCACCAGGCCAACACCCGCATCATCGACGCCGCCGCGGGAAAGCTTCGGATCGGCGCGGAAAAGTACCTGAGCAACATCGAGCGCTTCGGCAATACCTCCGCCGCGAGCATACCCATCCTGATGGACGAATGCCGCAGGAAAAACATGTTTCATCCCGGCGATCTGCTTGCGCTGAGCGCCTTCGGCGGCGGTTTCACGACCGGCGCGTGCGTGCTGCGCTGGTGCAAGCAATCATAAATACACCGATAAGGGAGGACCAGACCATGGTATTTGACAAGGTAGCCCAGACCCTCGCGGAGTTCAAGGGCATCGACGCCGCGGGCATCGCCCCGGAAACCACGTTCGCGCAGTTCGAGCTCGACTCGCTCGACCGCGTGCAGCTCATCATGAACCTCGAGGAAACCTTCGGCATCCAAATCGACATGGAAAGCCGCATCGAATGCGTGCGCGATCTCGTGGAGATCGTCGAAAAGCAGCTCTCCGGAGGGGCGGCCTGATGAGAACCGCGCTCTGCGAGCTGCTCGATATCGAGCAGCCCATATTCCAGGGCGGCATGGCATGGGTGGCGGACGCCTCGCTCGCCTCGGCCGTGAGCAACGGCGGCGGCCTGGGCATCATCGCGGCGATGAACGCCAACGCGGAGTGGCTTCGCAACGAGATCCGCCGCGCGCGCGCCCTCACGCAAAAGCCCTTCGGCGTGAACATCATGCTCATGAGCCCCTTTGCGGACGATGTGGCCAGCGTCGTCGCCGACGAGCGCGTGGCCGTGGTGACCACGGGCGCGGGCATGCCCACGAAATACATGCGCGCGTGGCTCGACGCGGGCGTCAAGGTGGTGCCCGTGGTGCCCTCGGTCGCCATCGCCAGGCTCGTCGCGCGAAGCGGCGCGTGCGCGGTCATTGCCGAGGGATGCGAATCCGGCGGGCATGTGGGCGAATTGACCACCATGACGCTCGTGCCGCAGGTCTGCGACGCGGTGGACATCCCCGTGATCGCGGCGGGCGGCATCGCGGACGGGCGCGGGGTGGCCGCGGCCTTCATGCTCGGCGCCGTCGGCGTGCAGTTGGGCACGCGCTTCCTCGTCGCCAGGGAATGCACCATCCACCGGAACTATAAGGATAAGATCCTCGAGGCGAGGGATATCGACACGGCAACCGCGGGCAAACGCCTCGGGCACCCCGTGCGGGCGCTCCGCAACGCCTTCATGCGCGAGTTCGTCCGCCGCGAGTACGACGCGAGCATCTCCAACGAGGAGCTCGAAGCCTACGGCGCGGGCGCGCTGCGGCTTGCCGCGCGCGAGGGCGACGTGAAAAACGGCAGCGTCATGGCCGGCCAATCCTCGGGCCTTGTGAAGAAGGAGCAGCCCGCGGCGGAGATCATCCGCGAGATGATGGCCGAGGCCGAAGCGCTTTTGAAGGGAGGCGGGCCGCTTTGCGGATAGCCTTCCTGTTCGCGGGGCAGGGCGCGCAGTATACGGGCATGGGGCGGGAGCTCAGCGAGGTTTCCCCCGCGGCGCGCGCGGTGTTCGCCATGGCGGACGCCCTGCGTCCGGGCACGGGCGAACAATGCTTTTCCGCCTCGAAGCAGGAGCTTTCCATAACCCGCAACACGCAGCCCTGCGTATTCGCGGCGGATCTTGCCGCGGCGCGCGCGCTCGCGGAAAACGGCGTTACGCCGGAATTCGCGGCGGGCTTTTCCCTCGGCGAGCTCGCGGCGCTGACCTTCGCCGGCGCTTTTGAGGACGAGGACGGATTCTGGCTTGTGATGAAGCGCGCCGAGCTCATGCAGGCGCAGGCGGAACGCTTCCCCTCCGGCATGGCGGCGGCGCTCGGCCTCGCGGCGGAGCGGGTCGAGGCGCTTTGCAGGGAATGCGGCGTTTATCCGGCGAATTACAATTGTCCCGGGCAGGTTGTCGTTTCCGGCGAAAGGGAAGCGCTCGGCGCGTTCTGCAGCAAAGCGTCCGAAGCGGGCGCGAGGGCGCTGCCGCTTGCGGTGAACGGAGGCTTCCATTCCCCCCTGATGGCGGGCGCGGCGGCGGATTTTGAAACGGAATTATCTTATTGTTCATTCCATACGCCCAAATATCCCGTCTACGCCAACCTCACGGGAACGCCCTATCGCCCGCCCTTCGCGCCGACGCTCGCGCGGCAGATCGACTCCCCCGTGCTGTGGGAAAAGACGATCCGCGAACTCGTCGCGCAGGGCGCGGATGCGTTCGTCGAACTCGGGCCGGGAAGAACGCTTTGCGGGTTTATGAAGAAAATCGCGCCGGACGCGCGCGCGGTCTATCACGTGCAGGACCGCGCGAGCCTGAACGAAACGCTTGCGGCGCTCAAAACGGGAGGTTAGCATGCTCGAGCTGGAAGGAAAAACAGCCGTCGTCACCGGCGCTTCGCGCGGCATAGGCAGGGCCATCGCGCAGGCGCTTGCGGCCAAGGGCGCAAACGTCGCGCTCATCTACGCGGGCAACGAGGCCGCGGCGGAGGAGGCGCTCTCGCTCATCCGCTGCGAAAGCGCCGCGGGCGCGCGGGCGGAGGCTTACCGCTGCGACGTTTCGGACTATGCCGCGTCGAAGATCGCCGTAGAGCGGATCATCGGCGATTTCGGCGGCCTGGACATACTCGTAAACAACGCCGGCATCACGCGCGACGCGCTGCTGCTCACCATGAAGGAGGCGGATTTCGACGCTGTGGTCGACACCAGCCTCAAGGGCGCGTTCAACATGCTCAAGCACGTCGCTCCGCATTTTATCAGGAAGCGCGGCGGCCGCATCGTCAACATCACGTCCGTCGCGGGGCTCGTGGGCAACGCGGGCCAGACGAACTATTCCGCGGCGAAGGCGGGCGTCGTCGGCCTGACCAAGGCCGCCGCGAAGGAGCTCGCGCCGCGCGGCATCACCTGCAACGCCATCGCGCCCGGCCTGATCCGAACCGACATGACCGACGCCATGCCCGCGGGCGCGCGCGAGGCGTTTCTCGCCGCCATACCGCTCAGGCGCATCGGCATGGCGGAGGAGGTGGCGGCGCTCGCGGCGTTCCTGTGCGGGCCGGACGCCGGATACATCACGGGCGAGGTCATCCGCGTGGACGGCGGGCTTGCCATGTAAGCTCCCGCGCCGGGCGAATCATCCGGCGAAAACAAGCTCTAAGCATAAGGAAGTATGAATATGAGACGAGTCGTTATCACAGGCATGGGCGTCATCTCCCCTCTGGGCAACACGCTTGCGGATTATTGGGAAGGCCTGAAGGCAGGCCGCTGCGGCATCGGCTTCATCACGAAGTTCGACCCTTGCGAGAGCAAGGTCAAAATCGCCGCCGAGGTCAGGGACTTCGACCCCGCGCTTTATATGGAGAAAAGCGAGGTCAGGAAGACCGACCTGTTCGCCCAGTACGCCATGGCGGCGGCCGTGCAGGCCGTCGCGGACAGCGCGCTTGAAATGCGCGATCCGCGAAGGCTCGGCGTGTACATGGCCTCCGGCATCGGCGGGCTCAACACGCTCATGGCGGAGCACCAAAAGCTGCTCGAGAAGGGCATGCGCTGGGTGTCGCCGCATTTCATCCCGATGATGATCTCCAACATCGCCGCAGGCAACATCGCCATACGCTTTCATGCGACGGGGCCGTGCCTGCCCGTGGTCACGGCCTGCGCCACCTCCTCGCACGCCATAGGCGAGGCGTTCCGCGCGATCAAGCACGGCTACGCGGACGCCGTCATCGCGGGCGGCTCGGACGCCGTGATCAACCCGCTTTCCGTCGCGGGCTTCACGAACTGCATGGCGCTTTCCGTGAAAAACGACCCGGGACAGAGCTCCATCCCCTTCGACAAGCGGCGCGACGGCTTCGTGATAGGCGAGGGCGCGGGCGCGCTCATACTCGAGGAATACGAGCGCGCGAAAGCGCGCGGCGCGCGCGTCTACGCGGAGATCGCGGGCTACGGCAACACCTGCGACGCCTACCACGTCACGGCCCCGCGTCCCGAATCCGAATGCGCCGCCGAGGCCATACGCCTCGCCATGGAAGAGGCCGGGCTCGGCGCGGACTGCGCGAAGCGCCTCTACATCAACGCGCACGGCACGGGCACGCCGCTCAACGACAAGGCGGAAACCCTCGCCGTCAAGCGCGCGCTGGGCGAGGCCGCATACGATGTTCTCGTGAGCTCCACGAAATCCATGACGGGCCATATGCTCGGCGCCGCGGGCGCCGCGGAAGCCATCGCCTCCGTCAAGGCGCTCGGCGAGGGCGTCGTACCGCCGACCATAGGCTACGCCGAGCCCGACCCTGAGTGCGACCTCGATATCGTGCCCAACCGCGCAAGGGAGGCGAAGCTTTGCGCCGCGCTTTCGCTCTCGCTCGGCTTCGGCGGCCACAACGCCTGCCTCGCCTTCGTCAAGGCGGATCGGGAGGCGTAGTATGAAGCTCAAGGAGATACGCGCGCTTGCGCAGCTTATGGAAAGCGCGGGCCTGAGCGCGCTCGAGTATTCCGACGCGGAGGCGCGCATACGCCTCGAGAAAGCCGTTTGCGCGCAGGCGACGCCGCCGCGGCCGATCGACCCGCCCGCGCGCCGCGAGGAGATCGCGGCTTACGAGGGCGCGGTGGATTTCAACCGGATTACCGAGATCAAATCCCCGATGGTGGGCATATTCTACGCGGCCCCCTCGCCCGACGCGGCGCCCTATGTCCGCGTCGGCTCGAAGGTGAAAAAGGGCGACGTGCTCTGCGTCATCGAGGCGATGAAGCTGATGAACGAGATCGTCGCCGAAACGGACGGCGAGATCGTGGACGTATGCGCCGAAAACGCTCAGGTCGTCGAATACGCGCAAATCCTATTCAAGGTGTTTTGATATGGACAGGGAAGAGCTCAAAAGACTGCTTCCGCACAGGGAGCCGATGCTCCTGCTGGACGAGGCGGAACTCGTCGCCCCGGGGACGGCGCGCGGCGGCTATCAGGTTCGCGGCGACGAATGGTTCCTGCAGGGCCACTTTCCGGGAAACCCGGTCGTGCCCGGCGTGATCCTGTGCGAAATCATGGCGCAGGCCTCCTGCGTGCTCGTCGCCGGAGGGACGCAAGACGCCACCCCCTATCTCACGGGGCTCGAGCGCGCGCGCTTCCGCCAAAAGGTGCTGCCGGGGGACAGCATACTCATCGAGAGCACGCTCGCGCGGGAAAAGCCTCCTTTTTACTTCGTCAGCGCGCAGGCGAGCGTCGGGGGCAGAGTATGCGCGAACGCGGAGTTCTCCTTCATGCTGGCCCGACCCGAAGAACCGCGATGAGGCTTTCGCCGCGCGCTGGGAACCCGTGCCGGGAACGGCGCGAAGAAGGATGTGAAACCATTTGTTTTCCAAGATATTGATCGCCAACCGCGGCGAGATCGCCGTAAGGATCATACGCGCGTGCAAGGAGATGGGCATCTCCACCGTGGCCGTGTTCTCGGAGGCGGACGCGGACGCGCTGCACGTCGCGCTCGCGGACGAGAGCTTTTGCGTCGGCCCCGCGAAGG
>ERZ795058.4885-NODE-4885-length-12640-cov-4.978466_pt1 | contig 12640 bp, 8 predicted proteins | sample MGYA00375142_ERZ795058 | MGnify/ENA primary metagenome ERZ795058 (study PRJEB30187, sample SAMN05720210) | activated sludge metagenome | isolation source: anaerobic digester from wastewater treatment plant | place: Japan | collected 2015-04-20 ...
CTTGGAATAAGAACAAAAAAAACATTGCAATTTCGATGTGGGAACCGAGTGTGGATCTATAGAAAGGTAGCCTGCAGTCCTAAACTCTTAATACCTTACCTCCCTAATATCCCCACCAAACCCCACTCCGGCAGGGTTTTTTATTGCTTATCACTCATGACTTTACCCGCAACTCGCACCCTTTCCGCGTAACACGCACCCACCGCGTAACACGCACCCTGTACCCCGCACCACTTATTCCCCATATTCCCAATACAGCATCAGCAAATGTGCGGCGCTCCAGCTGAAGTGGGGTGCTTTGAGTTGTTGGCCGGTGAGGGCGTCGTAGTTTTCGTGGATGGCACCGCCTTCCCGGAGTTTGTCCAATCTGTTGAAAACCTGTCCGGTGTATTGGTCGGCTTCAGCACTTTTTCCATATTTGCGGATGCCGCTGATGGCGAAATAGGTTTGGTCCAGCCAAATGGGGCCGCGCCAGTAGCCGTTAGGTGTAAATTCGGGTTCGTCGGCACTGACGGTGGGGAAGGGGATGTATGTGGAAAATTTATTTTCGTCTTTTAAAATGGGGAACATTTGGTCAAATTGCTCCTTTGTGGCCACCTTAGTCCAAAGTGGGATGTAGGCTTCGCTGCCTTTCACTTTTACAAAAGAACCATCTTTGATGCGTCTGTCATAAAAGAATCCATCTTCAGTATCGAAGAAATAATCTTCCGGATTGCCGGCCTTTTCTTTAAGCTCGAAAGGCACGCCCAATATTTCTGCAAACTTCTTAAGCAACCTATTTTCCAAGGCAAGGAAACAATTCAAATCCACGCTTTCCTGATCAAAACTCCAGGCATCGGGATGATTTTGTAACATTTGTGCCTCGTCAAAACGAATGGCGTTGTCCATACCGCTTTCCCAGGCAGCCGCTACAGTTGTCCCGTCAGTGGAGCCAAACTCGCAGTAACCATTTTGGTTGTGATCCCTTTTCCAATACCACCATTCGTGATATTTTACCAATTTGGGATAGATCTCGCGCAAGAATTCCAAATCACCGGTCTGAGAATAGATCGCATCCACCGCCCAGGCAGCCAAAGGAGGTTTGCTGTCGCGGGCATTATTTTCCGAGCTATCGGGAAATATACAGTCGATCACCATTCCATCTTCCAGTTGATAATCAAACATGGCTCTGACCTGATTTTTAGCAAGTTCCGGTGCAAAACGCGAAAGAGCAACGGCATGTTTCCAGGAATCCCACGCCCAAAAGCCCACAAAATAGTCGGCTGCGTGGCTCGGCACAACACCTTCATTATACAATGCCTCTCTCGGCGACCGCCAGTTGGAAATAAGAGTTACGACCGATTTCGCTGCAATTCTATCAAATTCGGGCGGCATATTTTCTCTCAGCGCAGCTGAAAGATAACCTTCCCATCGCTCTTTATTCTCTTTAACATACTGTTGAGAATGCTCCAAAATGGAGTTTGCTCTCTCGATCAACACTGTTCTTTCAGCTTCCTCATCTTCCCTGAAAATCTGCAAAACACCCACGTAAATCCCATTAGGCGATACGTCACTACAGATAGCTTTATCCTCTTCAAATCTCGTATTTTCGGGGAAACATAGGATATATTCCTCCTTTTCAGAGGAGAGAAAATGGAGTCTGTTTCCCTCCTGAATGCGCTCAATTGAGTGTTGCCGCTGCCCAAAATCCTGCTCAATCAGAAGAGTTGAAGTGCTGTTTGGACGAATATGGAGCAGGGCTATTGAAGCATCAATAAAAATGAGTTCCTGTTCTATCTTTTTGTACGCCGCCGAAGCGGAAATATATATTCCGCCGGGATAATAGTTAATTGAGTCGGGAGTAAAGAGTTCAGAGCTGTTTTCTTGAAAAGAGACTTTGGCAATGGAAACTGCCTTCCAGCCATATTGGTAAAAACTGATGGGACCGCAAAAGCCATTGATCCATTTATCTTTCTGAGGGATAGTGAAGCCCATCCATGCCCCCATATCTGTAAAACAACCTGGCGTGTAGCGATAGAGTGAATCGGGAGTGTAGGCAATATCCAGAATATTGTCAAACAGGGGATTCCCGGCCTTGTGCCTCTCCGAGCTGCATCCCGCAGCAAAAACCAAGGATAGGCAAACTATAAACGGGATGTATCTTTTAATTCGCATGATTTCTATTGTGTTTTGGGTTTCAGATCAAGTTAATTTGTAGCTCGTTACTCTCTTTGGTGTATCAAATTAAGTCAATTCGCATAACAGATACTCTCTTAGGGGTTTCAGATCAAGTTAATTCACATGACCGTTACTCTGTTTTGCGTTTAAAATCAAGCTCATTCTCCAAAAGAGAGATAGTAAAGGAATAGGAGATCGCCTCCGGAGTAATGGTATATTCGGGATGGACCTGTGCACCCCAGGTGTTATCTCCACCTACGCCCATCTGTTCATTATCTATGTTCAGCCACACAAGCTCTTTAAGTTCGATGCTTCCGCCATGTTTCCGCTCAATATCGAAAGGAACATAGTCGATATCATCCTGGGTAAAATGCCAGGCACTTACACTCAAGGGTTTATCTCCCTTTACAAAGATTCCCTCACCGTTTTCGTTTTGCAGAGTTAACCAACGCACATCGCATCTGCTTCCCGTCTCCTGCGGACGGATATAACGATGGAAGAGTTCACTCACGTCGGCCTCATATTTCCCGATGAGTGCGGAAGTTTTCCTGTCGGAATAGTTCTCATGAGGGCCCCTTCCAAACCAGGAGAAGGTATTATATTCAGGAGCCAGAATAAGGTACATTCCAAAACGTGGCATCTCCGGTAGCAGCTCCGACCCGGGAATAAACTGCATGGTTACCTTTATTTCGCCGGAGGCTGAAATGGCATACAGCATATTAAGAGTCGAGTTCTGCCTTGGAAGTTTATATGATGAGGTTATGGTGATGTTTTGTTTGTCGGTATCATCGATTGTAAAGTTGTCAAGTTGCATCTGTGCTTCGATATGGCACCAAATGCCGCATCTCTCAAGGGTCCCGTTGGCTACATCGTTGTCGGTGAGTGCCCTCCAGAAGTTGGGTGTAAAGCCTTTGATCAGCAATTCTTTGCCCTTCCGTTTCAGGCTGTTGAGCCTTCCCGTTTCCGGAGAGAAGCTCGCGCTAAATGCCTTTTCTGCTCGTATTGTGATCTTATCGACCGATTTTTCTACCATTAAATCGGCAAATTTTTCGTTCGCAGCCTCTGGCGGAATCTCTTTTTTGGGTGTATCTATCGCCCACTGCTCTATTGCCGCCTTGTGGTCCGCGGGTATCAGCGGTGATTCTGTTTTTGTGAATGCCTCTATTGTCAGGAAATACTCCCGATGGTCGGGTTCGAAAGCGTCAATGGCCAATTGTATTATTGCACTTTCTCCCGCCAGAATTTCAGGGAAATCCGCCATACCTGATTGTACCGCTTCGCCATTGGCCTCAAGTCTCCATTTGTAATAGTAATCATTGAGCGACTTAAAGTCGAAACGATTCGTCACCCTTATTTTATCCGAAGAAAAAATGACCGGCTCAAATAATATATTCTGATAGACCTTTTTAACCTCCCAAATATGAGGATGAAGCGTTCTGTCGGCAGCAATTAATCCGTTTGCACAGAAATTAGAGTCATTGGGGACTCCCACGTAGCCCAAATCTCCACCATAAGCCCATATATCGCGCCCCTTTTCATCCTGCGTCTTAATAGTCTGATCCACCCAATCCCAAATAAATGCACCCTGCAATTGGTCGAACTTATAGATCAAATCCCAGTAATCCTGTAGATTTCCAACACTATTTCCCATCGCGTGGGCGTATTCGCAAAGTATAAGCGGACGAGTACGACGTTGATTGACATGCTCCCTCAGACGCCAAATTCGGGCGTACATAGGGCAATAGATATCGGAGAGCCCTTCCTGGCGGGAGCCTTCATACTGAACGGGGCGTGAAGGGTCGTAAGCTTTTGTCCGGTGATACAATGTTTCAAAGTTCTTCCCATATCCCGATTCATTGCCCATAGACCAGGTGACTATTGAGGTAAAATTCCTGTCCCGCTTTACCATACGTGCCATTCGCTCCATAAAGGGCAATTCCCAGTCGGGATAATCGGCGAGCGTACGATCTATGTGAAATTCCATGCCGTGACTCTCAATGTTGGCCTCGTCAATCACATAGAGGCCCAGTCGGTCGCACAGGCCGTACCATTGAGGATTGTTGGGATAGTGGCTGCATCTGACCGCATTAATATTGAATAGCTTCATCAATCCAATGTCCTCTATCATGCTTTCAATGGTTATGGTCCTTCCCTGCTCAGGGTCGTGTTCGTGGCGGTTGACACCTTTGAAAGTGATGGCCTTATTGTTCAACAGGAACAAACCGTTTCTGATCTCGATGGTGCGGAAGCCGAAAGGATGGCAGAAGGATTCCAGCTGCCGATTGTTTTTATCCCGATAAGTGACTACCATCTTATAGAGGTAGGGGCTCTCGGCGCTCCACGGCTTTACCTCTTCAATAACCTCGGAGAATGAAACCACCGTATCTGCGGGGGAGTCGATTTTCTTCCGGAATTTTCTGATAATGCCATCACCATCCATCAAAGTCACCTCCACGGAGTGCCCTTTTTGAGGATGAAGTAAAAAGAGATCGGTCTCAAATTGTCCATCTTTGTAACCATTGCACAATGGACTTCTCAGCGTGAAATCCTTTACGCGACTCTTAGGGCGCGCATATACGTAGACGCTGCGTTCGATGCCGCTATATTTCCAATAATCCTGATCCTCAAGATAAGAGCCGTCGCAGTACCTGAAAACCTTTACCACCAGACTGTTTTCGCCTTTTTTCAGCAGGTGCGAAATGTTGAAATGAGCCGGCAAACGGCTGTCTTCACTATAACCAACCAATTTGCCGTTCAGCCAACAATAAAAGGCCGATTCCACTCCCTCAAAATCTATAAAAACATCCATTTTGCTCCACTCCGCGGGGATAGTGAAGGTCCTGTGATAGACCCCCACCGGATTATAATCTTCCGGAACGAAAGGGGGATTTGCCGGAAAAGGATAACGGACATCAGTATAAATGGGAGCATCGAAGCCCTGAAGTTCCCAACTGCCGGGAACATTGATCTTTTTCCAACCTGATGAGGCAACAGCGGACTCTAAAAATTCACTGTCGTTACACTCCGAAGGGTTTTTAAACCATTTAAAGTCCCATACGCCATCCAAAGAAATCCTTCTTTCATTTTTCTTGTTCAGGACAAAAATTTCCGAAAGAGGTTTTTTGCTCTGTTCAATGGCTGCCTTTTCCGAAATAAAAGGAATAAAATGGGCCTGCATCGGTTCCCGATTGATGGAATTAATCAGGGGAGTTTGCCATGGTTTTTCTGCCGTTGTCTGTGCCTGTAATATGGTTGTGGCAAACATGCACAGCAACAACGCAATATATCTTTTCTTATAGTACATCGTAAGAATTATTTAAATCGAACAAAAGAGGGTCACCAAGAACGGCACGCTGAGGTCTGTCACAAATCCATGAAATACGGACAAAACCATATATTCTTTTCCGGAAAATTTCATAATAATAGGTAAGGTCGTATCCATTGTGGTGGCGCCACCGGCGGAAATGGGAGCCAGTTTTCCAAAGTATTTTACAAATAGGGGAGCTAAGAGCAGAGCGAGGAGTTCTCTGGAAATATTTGAAAGCAGGGCAATGGTGCCCAATTCCGCTCCTTTAAATTCCGTAATGAAAATACTTGACAAAGAGTAGTAGCCCAATCCGCTCCCGACAGCCATACTATCTACTACCGAGCGGCCTGGTAATAACATACCTACTATCGCGGCCCCTACCAATGTGCCTACAACCGTCAATAATGGCAAAAGGAGGAGTCGAGGGTTGATCTTTTTGAAACTTTTTAAAGTTTCAGGGTCGCTCCCCAGGCTGATGCCTACGCAAAACATTAAGGCACCGAGAGCATAGAAGCTGATATCCCCTTCGAGAAATGAGGTCGGTACCACTCCAAAATATCCGAGCAATGAGCCGAGTATAAAAAAACTAACTATGATAAGACTGCTTCTCATTGTGCCTTTGTTTTATTGACAAACTTCCAAAGCAGTGCAGCCAAAGTTATACTTCCGAGAAGAGCTCCCACTGTGATAAGAATGGCATCCACGCCCAATTTCCCCAAATTGGAAACGATTTGCGGATTGCTGCCCACTTCCAATCCAAGGACAAATAAGAGTATCCAAATAAGAACGGTAATCACTTTGGAAATAAAGGAGAGATTTCGTTTGCGAAACAAATATCCCACTCCAATTCCAAGCAGCATGAATGCTAATACTTTAAACATCTGTCGAAATAATTAGAAGAGTTGGCAAAATAGTAAAGTCTCTGAAAAGTATCGCTTTCCAACAGTTGCTCAAGAGCCATACAAGCCACTTTGGGGCCGCTGTTGACAGCAACAAATATAGCACAAAAATCGATTATAAAACAACAACAGCGGCCTCAAAAGCCGCTGTCGTCGATATATAGATTATAAGAGTTTGTGTTTACTTCACTTCTTCAAAATCCACGTCGGTCACTTCGCCGTCCTGGCTGCCGCTGCCGCCCTGACCGCCCTGACCGCAAGTGCTGTGGTCGCAGTCGGGTCCGCATGAGGCGCCGCCCTGGGCTGCCTTGGCCATGTCTTCGCTGGCTGCGTGCCATGCATGATTGAGAGCCTCAGTAGCGCGGTCAATGTCGGCAATGTTTTGAGATTTGTGAGCCTCCTTAAGCTGTCCGAGAGCATTCTCGATGGCGCCCTTCTTATCTGAAGGGATCTTATCACCATATTCCTTGAGATTTTTCTCGCTCTGGAAGATCATGGAGTCTGCCGCATTGATCTTGTCAACACGCTCCTTCTCTGCCTTGTCGGCAGCCTCATGGGCCTTCGCTTCGTCACGCATCTTCTTGATCTCCTCTTCAGTGAGTCCCGTGGAGGCCTCAATACGGATCTTCTGCTCCTTGCCGGTAGCCTTATCCTTTGCAGTCACGTTGAGGATACCGTTGGCGTCTATGTCAAATGTAACTTCGATCTGAGGAACACCGCGGGGCGCAGGAGTGATGCCGTCTAGGTGGAACATTCCGATCTGCTTGTTGTCGCGTGCCATTGAACGCTCACCCTGGAGTACGTTGATCTGTACTGAAGGCTGGTTGTCGCTTGCAGTAGAGAAGGTCTCGGATTTTCTGGTAGGGATGGTGGTGTTTGCATCGATGAGCTTGGTCATCACACCGCCGAGAGTCTCGATACCGAGGGAGAGGGGAGTCACGTCGAGCAGGAGTACGTCTGTTACGTCACCTGAGAGTACGCCACCCTGAATAGCTGCTCCAACTGCAACCACTTCGTCGGGGTTTACGCCCTTGTTGGGGGCCTTACCGAAGAATTTCTCCACAACCTGCTGTATGGCAGGGATACGGGTAGATCCGCCCACGAGGAGTACCTCGTCTATATCCGATGCCTTGAGTCCTGCATCCGAGAGTGCCTTGCGGCAGGGCTCGAGAGTAGCCTGGATCAGGGAGTCAGTGAGCTGCTCAAACTTCGCGCGTGTGAGGGTCTTCACAAGGTGCTTGGGAATACCGTCAACAGGCATGATGTAAGGGAGATTGATCTCGGTTGAGGTCTGGCTGGAGAGCTCGATTTTAGCCTTCTCGGCTGCCTCTTTCAGTCTCTGGAGAGCCATGGGATCTTTCCTTAGGTCGATACCCGAGTTATCTGCCATAAACTCCTCGGCAAGCCAATTGATGATCTTATAGTCGAAGTCGTCACCTCCGAGGTGTGTGTCACCATTGGTAGATTTCACTTCGAAAACACCGTCACCCAGCTCGAGGATGGAGATATCGAAAGTACCGCCACCGAGGTCGAATACTGCTACCTTCATATCCTTGTGCTGTTTGTCAAGACCATAAGCGAGAGCGGCAGCAGTAGGCTCGTTGATAATTCTTCTTACCTTAAACCCTGCAATCTCTCCGGCCTCTTTAGTAGCCTGACGCTGAGAGTCGCTAAAGTAAGCTGGTACAGTGATGACTGCTTCGGTAACCGTCTGTCCCAGATAGTCCTCAGCTGTCTTTTTCATCTTCTGGAGTACCATTGCCGAGATCTCCTGTGGAGAATAGAGGCGTCCGTCAATATCTACGCGAGGAGTATTGTTGTCGCCTTTTACAACTTTGTATGATACTCTCTGAGTCTCTTTTGCTACTCTGTCATAAGTTTCGCCCATAAATCTCTTTATAGAGAAAATGGTCCTTTCCGGATTGGTGATCGCCTGTCTCTTGGCGGGGTCACCTATTTTTCTTTCGCCGTTGTCGGCAAATGCAACAATCGACGGAGTGGTTCTTTTGCCTTCACTGTTGATGATAACAGCGGGTTCTTTACCTTCCATAACGGCTACGCACGAGTTCGTGGTGCCAAGGTCAATACCGATAATTTTTCCCATAATTCCTTTTCTTATTCTTTAAATATTTTTACAATTACTATTATATACTTTTCGTTACGACATTCAATAGCGCCAAGATTGTGCCAATACCATAAATGGGGTTCTGGACTGACAATGTGTCAGACCTGCCCTATTTTTTGCCTGAAACAGTATGAAATGAATGTCATTTTTTACTATATATCCGGGAGAGATATAATAGCATCAACAAGCCGGCCCTCTTATGGGTAATTAGGGTTAAAATGTGATATATGAGCCTGTTAAGAGGGTTGTTCAGAATAAATGAAATGAACTGCCTCTAATTTGCCACACCTCCGTGCGACAATGTATACTCTCATCGGAGATTTTATAGATCGAACTCCAATCCCGACTCGAAAGCTCCCTCTTTTTGTTTGCGGAAGTGATATTCCCAATAGGTGCCTTTTGCCATACGGTCTACTGCGGGCATATCCATTTGCGCCATAGCTGAAGAGATCTCATTGAAAAGTCGCTGCGAGGTAATTGATATACCGAATTTATTGGGATTGACACCGGCAAGGAGCAGTGCCTCCTCATAGTGGCGAGGGATGCGCTCCCAGTGAAAAATGCTGAATGCCTCCACAAAGTATTGCAAATCCCCTTGCAGCATCAGATAGCAAAGAAACCGTTCTTGTGCAATAGGGGAGTTGATGCCTGCAAGCGAGAGCTGCAAGAGATCGTACTGAGGATTGTTGGTGGTGGTTCGCGCTCCGCTGCTAAGATGACCAGCGGGTGGAATGGAGTCTTGAACCCCCTCAAATCTCTTCAGCAGTTTGCGGGCCGATGGGGAGTATCTGGGGCTGTGGCTCAATATCTGAGCATATTTACGCACCATCGTGTAGTTGCCCAGCGCATTATTGTACCGTATCATCTGCGAGAGGGAGAAATTGGTCATCCCGTGCGGAAAATGGCAGGAGTACTGAAAAATATGGTGGAGAGCCTCATTGTAATTGCCCATGTAGTAATTTAGCAGGGAGTTGAAATAGTTGCCCTCTATGCTTTGTATTCCCTCCATATCAAAATCTTCGATCTTTTGTATGGGATAGGAGAAGAGGCGTTGCCCCAGTTCACCTGTAAAACCCATGGCAAGGAAGGCGTAGGGCATCAGCTCCGGCCGGTCTATGGAACTTTGAGGAGTAACATTTTCCAGTACTGTGTTCCAATCTCCCCTCCAGGTGGCGTAGCGCACTTTAGCGGTAGTCTCGACGCTTCGTGTCTCTTTGCTTAGGGAGATAAAGAGGGCTGCCGTTATGATGAAAAGGCCGACAACCGCAATCTCCCATACTCCGGCTCGTACAATCTCTCTTTTCTTTAGCAGAAGTGCTGCCGGGGCCACTCCCGATGAGATAAGAAGCACCTTATAGAGTAGTAGAGGAGTAGTAGCCATTGCTGCAAATATCCAACAGACGCAGGCTCCGGCAACGGCTATCAGGTTGTGGAAAGGGATTCTTATACGTTGTAAAATAAAGTTGAAGAGCAGAAATATCAGAGTTGTGGCCAGAGCATTTATCATCGGACCTACCATTGGTATCTCATAAAACTGCAAGAAGAATGACTCCAGAATATGAGAAAGGGGCCAGGGTGCTGCAAAGGTCTCCCTGAAATAATCTCCTGTCAGCAGGAATAGGCTGTTGTGTCCCTGAATTATCGCCGTATATCGCTGGAAAAGGGCTTCAATGGCAAATACTACCAAAAACAGTAGCGCAGGCAATATATATTTTTCTCTATTTTTCATCATTTGAAGAGTTTTGAAACAGCTTTTTCGTAATCTTTTACCTCACCCTTTATGAACTCCGGGATATTGTAGGATTTCAGACGCAGCGTATTGTGTTTGAAATTTTTCTGCGGAAGCAGGAAGGGCTTGTCGAACTCTCCGTTACCTTTGTAATGGGCAATATAGAGCCGGGTGTAGCGTCCATCCAGACGGCGACTGCCGAATATGACCCATTTGCCGTTGGAAGACCAGCTGTGATAGCTCTCGGCTTTGTCGCTATTTAGAATTTCTGCCGGAAATGCCTCTTTGGATCGGGTGTCGTACATCCAGAGGTCGGCCTCATCATGCCAGATGGGGAAGGTGCCGAATGCAGTATGGGTAAAGAGCACATAACCGTCATTATAACGGGGGAATGAGACCGAACAGCTGTCGTCGCCGAATAGTTCTTCCGGTTCTCCAATAAATTGACCATTCTCAAACTTTGCAGACATCAATCTGTAATGCACCTGGCCACGGTTGTTGGCCACATTTTCGACTGATGCAGCGGAGCAGAAATAGAGCGTGGATCCATCTTCAGACCATGAGGGGAAGGTCTCCATCCGCGTCTCCAGAGAGAGCTGCGGTACAAGAATGACCGAGTCGGTCTGAAGGTCCATCAGTATGATGTCCGAAGCGGTATCGTAAACCTCTATCGGCTGATATTCGTTGATGGTAAAGCACTGACGGGTGTTATTGGAGGAGAAGGCTACATAACGGCCGGAGGGGTGCCAGGCGGGATAGGTGCCTTGTCTTTGTGATCCAACCTCTGCAAGCTTGACCAGCCGTATCTGATCTCCGTCAATGAAGACAGTGCCACCCCCTTTCCCTCTGGCGTGAAACAACATCTTTTGCGGGTCTCCGGAGTCAAAAGTGTGGCAGTTGACACACCCCATATCATTTGCTCGGTTCGACACGATACGGCTCTCCTTATAGGATGCGAGCTCTCTCTGCGCTATGACGATGTTGTGCCAGCTTTCGTAGCCCGGCTCTATCAGCCTGTAGGCGATGTAGGGGTCTATAAGGTCGGCTGAGATATATACGGGGAAAGGTTTGTGAATAGTGCCTTTTTTATCACCCTTGCGCCACGATGTAACGGAGTACCATAGAGTGTCACCCTCTCTCTCCGTTTCGAAGCGGCAATTGGTGCCGTCAGCCATTTCAAAGGTGAGCGGTGCGATCCCTTCGGGTATGGTAACGCCGATATAATCGGGTATGATATCGGGATAAGAGTCGCTCGGGATGCTTTCGGAGGGTGCTCCCGAGCAGGAGTGGAACACTATCGCAATCAGGGCAACTCCCGTTATATAATGTCTTAGTTTCATTTTATGTAAAATTTATCTCTTCAATATTGGTGTCCAATCCACAGGTGCCTCAATTGTGAGAGGCTCCCTGGTTACAGGGTGAATCAAGGAGAGGCCTCTTGCATGCAGCGAAATACCGCCATCCGGGTTGGAGCGGGTAGCGCCATATTTGAGATCTCCTTTAATTGGAGAACCAATGGCGGAGAGCTGGCAGCGGATCTGGTGATGGCGGCCGGTGAGCAGTTCTACCTCTACAAGCCAGTAACGCTCGGTCTGCTCCAGGGTTTTGTAGCGCAGACGGGCCTCTTTTGCACCTTCGGGAACTCTGGCTCCTGCTCCGACAGGATAGGCATAGCTACGGTTTTGCTTTTCATTTTTTAATAGAAAATGAACCAATTCGCCCTCAAGGGGCTCAGGCCTGATAGATGTCAGAGCCCAATAATATTTCTCTACGCTCCCTTCCCGAAACATGGCATTGAGCCTTTCAAGAGATTTGGATCTCTTGGCAAAAATGGTGACACCGCTTACCGGTCTGTCGAGACGATGCGGTACTCCCATGAAGACATTCCCCGGCTTGGAGTCACGTTGAGCCACAAATGCCTTCAAAGTCTCGCTCAGCGGCTCGTCTCCGGTCTTGTCACCCTGCACAATCTCTCCGCTACGCTTATTGAAAATAAGCATGTGGTTGTCTTCGTATAGAATCCTCGAAGCAATATCTTCAAACTCCGTTTCTGAAAGTCTCCTGTATACCATTTTTCTTTCCTGATCAGGCTTACGCTTTTCAATTTCCCACAAAGTTAACAAAACTCGTTGAGATTTTTCTCTCCGCAAAACGAGCTAAGGGAATATCAGCCTGAATCCCCATTCGTAATTTTCTCCGGCAGGAATCATGGCATAGTCATCCGGCAGTGAGCCCCAACTATCATATCCTCCCACTCCCATCTGTCGCCAATCGAGACAGACCTCTACATAATTCCTAATATTGGAGGTAATATCGTTTACATGGCTCTGTTTTCCCAGATCGAAATCCTCCACCGAATTGCGCAGGGCATTGAATTCCATATAATCGTCCGCCAAAATGATCATATCTGCGAAATCTATCCT
>ERZ795058.4892-NODE-4892-length-12622-cov-7.854540_pt1 | contig 12622 bp, 10 predicted proteins | sample MGYA00375142_ERZ795058 | MGnify/ENA primary metagenome ERZ795058 (study PRJEB30187, sample SAMN05720210) | activated sludge metagenome | isolation source: anaerobic digester from wastewater treatment plant | place: Japan | collected 2015-04-20 ...
ATAGGAATTATCAAGATTATTCAAGCTTCTTGTTTAGATGTAGTCGGAATATATTTAGAAAAATATCAAAAAAATAAAGGCGTTAATGCTCACTTGAAGAAATATAGAGAACTGATAAAAGAAACAACAGGGATGGATATAAGTTCTCAGGTCGTTAATAACCATTGATTCATCATAATCCTAAAAGGTTCAATTTCCTGCTTAATTTTACCCCAATCAATGGTTCTGAACTTGTTCAATATAGGGAGAAATTTTTTTTCATTAAATCGTCTTTTAATTAAGACGATTTTTTGATAAGATAAAGAGATATGGAAAACTTAGATAAAATTTTTATGAGGTCAAAAACAGAAACAGACCAAACAAAAGAATTGAGGCCCGAAGAAAACTCTGAGAAATTTCTTGAATTTGAAAAATTAACGCAACCGAACGAAGAGATTATTAAAACAGCGGAAGGTTTGCGTGGTGAGACAGAGGGAGAAAGCATAGAGAACATTTTATCTTTTATTCGAGATAATATTAAAAACATTGAGCTAGAAAAGGAAAACAAGAAAGAATGGAAGAAACTTTTTAATCAACGATCATCGGAAGAAGTTTTGAAAACCAAAGAATCTTACGGATGTACAGATACGGCGGAATTATTTATATCGTTAGCTCGAAAATGTGGCATTCCCGCAAAATTAATTGAAGGCAAAAGAATCGGTAAGTCGGGTACACATACTTGGGTGCAGATATTTAACGAAAACAAATGGATAGATGTTGACCCAACTCAAGGAATTGACGGATTAGGGTTTAAGCCAGAAGAATCTAGGCACGGTCCTTATGCGATAATTTCCGAAAGCATTGGTCCATCAGACAGTTTAATAAGCTCGTGGGAAGATTGGAGAAAAGTAGAAAAAGATTGGGATTACAAGAAAAACACATGGAAAAAAGGCAAAGAACCTAGGCCCTCAACATAAAATAGATTCTAACATCGTCCACGATGCGGAGCATTTAAAAAATCGGGCTAATGCCCGATTTTTTTATATTTTCCCCTTTTTAATTTCCTCTTTAATTTTTGCCATTAAATCAATATAGAATTTTAGATTATGAATTGTTGCCAAGCGCTGATATAAAAATTCTCCGGACTTATACAAATGATGTAAATACGCCTTAGAATAGTTTTTGCAAGTATTGCAGGAACATTTTTTATCTAACGGGGTAAAATCTGTTGAATATTTTGCTTTACCAATTTGGATTGTTTCGTATTTTAAACCATTTTTAAACGCAAACAAATCTCCGTGCCTTGCATGACGCGTTGGAATTACGCAATCAAACATATCAATCCCCTGCTTTACTGATTGAATAATCTGTTCAGGATAACCAACGCCCATTAAATAATGCGGTTTATTTTCCGGCAATTTATCGGATAAGAATTTTAGAATTTTAAGCGCTTCGGAAAAAGGCTCACCAACAGACACTCCACCAATAGCAATTCCATCCCATCTTGTTTTTCCTTTAGTGTCCCCTTCGATTCCCATTAATTGATTTAAACTCTTTTCTCTTAAATTATTAAAAACCCCTCCCTGCACAATGGGAAATATTAATGGCTTACCTTTTCCCCATTTTTTCATTAAATTAAAACTTCGTTCTGCCCAAAGAGTTGTACGATTTACTGCCTGCTCAACTCTTTTTTTGTTTTTTGTGTATTCCGGGCATTCATCTAAAACCATACAAATATCCGAACCAATTTGTTTTTGAAATTCCAATGCTTTTTCCGGAGTTAAAAATATTTTATTGCCGGATTCGGGAATACAAAACTCAACCCCCTTATCGTTTATTTTTAATAATTTAGATAATGAAAAAACCTGATAACCTCCGGAATCAGTTAAAATCGGACCATTCCAGCCAATTAATCCATGCACTCCTTTAAATTTTTTAATTTTCTCCAAGCCCGGTCTGACCATTAAATGATAAGTATTGGAAAGAATTATCGGCACGTCAATCTGTTTTAATTCATCAATGGTCAAACTTTTTACCGCACCGCGAGTTGCGATAGACATGAAAAACGGCGTTTCAATTTCGCCGTGTTTCATTTTCAACTTCCCCACTCTTGCTTTAGAAATTTTTGATTTTTTAACAATTTTGAACATTAGTATTCTTCCAATTTTTTTAATTTATGATGCTCGCGGATACGCTGAAGTGCTTTTGCTTCAATCTGACGAATTCTTTCGCGCGTAACTTTAAATTCCGCACCTACTTCTTCAAGCGTATGCTGAATACCGTCTTTCAACCCAAATCTCATTTCTAAAATCTGTTGCTCTCTTTCCTGCAAATCAACTAAAATTTCCTGAAGCCAATCACGAAGTAATCTTTGCGCTGCAATATTGTGTGGCATAATTGTTTTTTCGTCTTCAATAAAATCACCAAGAATACTGTCTTCTTCGTCTTCTCCGACCGGAGTTTCCAGCGAAACTGTTTCTTGCGAAATTTTAATAATATGCCTAACTTTTTCCACATCAACATCCATTTCTGCGGCAATTTCTTCGGGCATTGGATCTCTGCCTAAATCCTGCAATAATCTTCTACGTACTTGATTGAATTTTGAAATTGTTTCAACCATATGTACAGGAATTCTTACTGTTCTTGATTGGTCAGCTAAAGCGCGCGTAATTGCCTGTCTTATCCACCAAGTCGCATATGTAGAAAACTTATATCCTCTTTTATAATCAAATTTTTCTACTGCCCTGAACAATCCAATATTTCCCTCTTGAATTAAATCCAGTAAAGTTAAATGCGGACTTCTGCCAACATATCTTTTTGCTAAATTAACAACCAAACGCAAATTTGCTTTGGTAAGTTTTTCTCTTGCCTCTTCATCTCCTCTTAAAATTCTTTTTGCCAATTCCACTTCTTCGTCACCGGAAATTAATTCTGTCTTACCAATTTCTTTTAAATACATCTGCACTGAATCAATTCCTTCTAATTCTTCTAATAATTTTTTTGTTTTTTTAGGTTTCTTACCGATTATTGTTTTATTTTCGTTTTCATTAAATAATTTTTTGTTATCGGGAATAAAATCAATATATTCTTTTTTCTCTAAAATCTGTACATGTGCGTCTTTTAATTTATCAAAAAGATTTTCAATTCCGGCAATGTCTTTTTCCAAATGCGGAACTGCTTTGATTATTTCCTGCTCGGTAATAAAACCTCTCCCTCGCGATTGTTGAATTAATTTTTGAATAATTTCATCGGTAAATAATCTGCCCGCAACGTCTTGCGACTTACTCGACTTACGATAGCAAGCGGATGTTTTGTGATTACGTTTTTTTGTTTTTCCTGACAAAAGCTTTCGGCGGGTTTTCTTTTTTTTCATAATTTTATTACTTGTTTCTTATTATTTGTTAATTGTTGGTTATTTCGCTTAATTCTTCTGCTAATTTACAAAATTTCTCGTTTAATTTTTGAAGCTTTTCTTTGTCTTTTTCCTTCGCAGGTAAACCATCTTTAGGTTGATTTTCAAGTTCTTTAATGTCTAAACTTATTTGAATTAATTTTTCTTTTAGATGATTCTTTTTTAATTCTTGAATACAAAAATCCATTTCTTTCAAAACCTCCGCCTCCTCTATATTGAGATGTTCTACTTTAAAAATCAAATAATCTGCCAAAAACTTATCTTCTTTGGATTCAATCTTATTTGTTTTAACGCTTTTGACAAATTTTTTCAATTCTTCAGTATTTAAAAGCGATTCGTAAAAATTTTTATTTAAATATTCTAAATGCTCGGGATATTTTAAAACCAATCCCAATAAAATTTCCTCTAACTCTTTGATTCTCGACCTTTCGGCAAAATGCTCTGAAGGCATTTCTTTGCCTTCTTCCCTATCTTTAATTCTACGCAATGCTTCAATTAATATTTTTTCTTCAATTTTTAATTTTGACGCCAAAACCTGAAGCCAATGCGCTTGCTCCACTACGTTAACAATATTTTTTATCGGCACCAATAATTCTTTGGTAATTTCTCTTTTATCATCTATGCTTAAATTCTCTTTTTTGTATTTATTAAATGCGTTTTCAAAATAAAAATCAACTATTGGCTTTGAATTTTCCAAAATTTTACCCCATTTTTCCGGACTTTGTTTGATAATTTCTGCAGGATCTTTTTCTGCTTCAGGCAAAATGGCAATTTTAACATTAAATTCATATTGTTGTGCCAAACCAATCGCTCTTTTAGTCGCACCTTCTCCCCCGGTATCAGCATCAAAAGAAAACAATAAATTTTCGGTATATCTTTTTAATGTTTGCAAATGATCTGCGGTTAATGCGGTTCCAGACACAGCAACTGCGTTTTTACACCCTGCCTGATGGCACATAATCAGGTCCATCTGCCCTTCAACCGCAACACATTGATTTTGTTTACGGATTTCTGTTTTTGCTTTGTCTAAACCGTAAATAATATGACTTTTATTATAAATCAATGTTTCAGGAGTATTAACATATTTTCCTCCGACGTAATAGTCGGAGCCCCGACCAAGTTGCGTCGGGGCAGACTCAAAAATTCTTCCGGTGAATCCAACAACCTGTCCGTTTAAATCGCATAATGGAAACATGATTCTGCTTCTAAATCTATCAAAATATCTGTTTTCATTCTCTTTTTTTATAATCAATCCAGCTTTTTCAATATCCTGAACCTTATAACCAATCTCTGTTAGATGGCAAAGTAAACCATCCCACAAATTATTTGAATAGCCAATTTTGAATTCTTTGATTGTTTCAGGTTTTAACCCTCTATTTTTAATATACTCTAACGCCGGCTTATTTGCTTCAAGTTGTTTTTGAAAATATTCTACTGCTTCATCGCAGATTTCAAATAAAATATTCCTTTGACTGCGAATTTGCGGATCTTCTCTTTTTAAAACAACTCCTGCTTTTTTTGCTAAAATCCTTAATGCTTCAGGAAACTCTATTCCTTCAATTTTCTGCACGAAAGAAAAAATATCTCCGCCGATATTACAGGAAAAACAATGCCAAATCTGCTTTGATGGAGAGACAAAAAAAGAAGGATTCTTTTCCTTATGAAATGGGCAAGGTGCTTTATAGTCCTTGCCTGCTTTTTTAAGTTTGATATATCCTTCAATTACTTCAACCACATCCAACCTAGATTTTATTTCATCGATTGGGCTCATGGTTTAATCATAATTCTCATTTATGTTTTAGTCAAATAAAAAAACAGCGGAGCATTTTCCGTCGTTTTAATTTTTAAATATATTGTTTTTTATACATAAAATTTAATCTTTTGGCAATGGTGCCGATGATTTTTTGTTTTTTCGCGATTTTAAGATATGTACAATATTCGGCAATAAAGAAACAATAATAATTAACAATACTATTGGCAAAAGATATTTATCAATATTCGGAATTATATTTCCTAAAAAATAACCAAGCAGAGAAACTCCGATTGTCCACAATGCTCCGCCAATAACATTAAAACTCAAAAATGTTTTATAATGCATTGTGCCCACTCCCGCTAAAATCGGTGTAAAAGTCCGAACAATCGGCACAAATCTTGCCAAGACAATTGCTTTTGCGCCATGTTTTTTAAAAAATTCTTCTGCTTTATTAATATTATCTTTTTTGAATAAAAATGAATCTTCTTTAATAAAAATTTTATTGCCAGTTTTTTTACCAAACCAATAACCAACGCTATCCCCTAAAACCGCACCAATAAAAGTTAATCCCATCAAAATCCAAATATTTAAAAATCCCTGCGAAGCTAAAAAACCAGCAGTAAAAAGCAAACTGTCTCCGGGAAGAAAAAATCCAATTAATAAACCCGATTCGGCAAAAATAATGCCGAATAATCCTATATATCCTGCTGTTTTTATTAATTCTATTAAATCAAATCCGAACATAAATTATTTTATTTTTTACTTGTAAAAATTACGCGAGCTGGACCATTTGTTGTATTGGTAACATAAATATAATCATGCAAAGAATTCATAAATAAATCATATTCGTAACGATAATTTGTGCCGTTTTTTTGGTCACCATCGTCATGAACAATAAATTCTCTTGTTGTATCGTCATATCCGACAACAACCATCATATGATAATACGAACCGTTTATTGCAAAAGGGATATTCGGGTTTTTTAAATCAAATCCATAATGCAAAGAAATAACCGGCTGTTTATTAATAATTTGATTTTTAATATTTCTAATTGTTGGATCGGTTTTTATTTCCGCATTATACGATAAAACATTTTTAATAATTTCTGCTGTTCTAACTGCATCAGAATTATGATTAGAACCATAAATTTTATTCTGATAATCAAATAATTTTTGCATAACGCTTTTTGCTTCCGCAACACTAACCGAATTTATCCCTAAATAATATTTTTCTACCATTGCCATACTTGCCTCCTCGCAAGCATTTTTCCAATTTCCAGAAAATTTTCCGTCTGGCGCTTCATTAATATAAGGAACATCTAAAATCAGTTGTTTAGGAGCATAGAAACTAGTTATTGAATTTAATAACATGGCCTGATTTTCCGTACTATAAATTTCTATTTTTGATAATAAAAATCGGGTTATTCCAATCGAAATTAATAAAAATATACAAAAAAATAATATTTTTTTTGCCATTTTTAAAACTATATTTTAATCTTATCAACTAAATTGTTGATTATGGAATAAGATTAATTATTAATTAACAATCTGATTTTGTTTGTTTGATTATACGAATAAATTTTTCGGATATATTTTGTTTTGTATCAATTTATCTAATTTTTCCTTAACGCCGACAGCGTCTTCTTTGTATGTCACACCAAACCACTCACTACTGCTTTGTATTGCTTTAAATTGTGCTTCATTATTTTTTATCATGTCCGCGAATAACGCAGGAAGAAAAAATTCTCCCTTTAATTCGTCTTGATTCAATTTTAAAAAATCTGAAAATTTCTGTTCAAGTTTATTAAAAACAACATTATGAACACCCCACATATTCATCGAAACCTGATCATCGTCCTTAAATGTTAATTCTTTGTTTTCCGTATTTCTGCCAACAATTTCTTTTTTGTTATTTTTAATGACATCAACCATTTCTTCAATCATTTCCAAATACCCATTTTTAACAGAACAAACCCCTCTTTTTACTGTTCCGTTATCACTTAAAACATTTTTTAGTTTATATGTTATAATACAATATTTTTCTTCTGAACATTCTTGATTTAAAAATTTATAAGCCAAATTAAAAGATTCCCGACCATAAAAATCGTCACCATTGATTATCAGAAACGGTTCCCGAATAATATCTTTAGCCATAAGCATAGCATGTACGGTCCCCCATGGTTTGGTTCTTTGAGAATTAATTTTATACCATTCAGGAATCTTATCCAATGATTGAAATACATAATCAATATCTATCTTGTTTTGATATTTGGAAATAAAAATCTCTTTAAACGCCTGCTCCATATCCGGCCTAATAATAAAAATAAATTTATTAAAACCGGCTAACCTTGCATCATAAATCGAATAATCTATGATTGTTTCTCCATTGGGACCAAATTTTTCCATTTGTTTTAATCCGCCATATCTACTTCCCATTCCTGCCGCTAATATTAAAAGTGTTATTTTTTTGTTCATATAAATTTAATTTTACTTGCGTTCGTTTTAACAAACCGTATTCTGCTGAAGCCGACCCATGACGAGGCAATGGCGGTGTTTTTTGAACGAAGTTCGAACATTTTTTGACGAAAATCCTGAAAACTAATTTGGACTCGGCGGGGCAAACTATTTTTCTGGGGGAATGGAATTGCCCCGCCTCGGCTTTCTTCCCGCCCGCAGGAGGGGTCTGGGGAGGAATGCGGGCGGGTTTTTGAACCTTTCTTTTTTCGCTTCCGAATTTCGTGCCAGTTGAAAACTGGCGCGCCACCTATTTTCTAATTTGATTGTACAAAATTTTTCTCAATAAAATCAAATGCTTTGTCAAAATTATCTTTTGCAGTTTGCGATAATTTGTCAGCCGTAATTTCATCGCTATTTACTTTTTCAAAAAATAATTTTGAGAAAAGCATTTTTCGTTTTTGTCCTACTGCTTTTACTTTATCAGTGCTTTTGCCGACATTCGTATCAACAAGTTTCAAATCATCAGTTGTGAACATATTCTCTATGCCTGTTATTCCTGAAAGGATATAAACTTTTTCTTTTGTTTTTTCCTCGTCACCGTCAAAAACAAAATCTTTAATTTCATCAAATTTTTTCTTTGAATCTTTTCCGCCTTCGGTTGGGTCGTCATCAATAATCGCTATCCACTCCAAACCATATCCAACAGAAAGTGAAATAAGATTATTGATTTGACGAACGCCAATTCCAGGGACAAAATGATAATCCCCATTTTTACCTAGAATTTTTTTCATTGCAGAAAAATAATAAAAATCAGAAATTCCTTCCAAAATTATATTCTTCTTGTTTAGTGTTGAAAATTCGCTAACATTTAAACCAATAGCGTCAGCAATAGGTTGCAAAGCATCTTTTTTATATTCTGTATCAATCTTACTCGTTACAATATCTTCAATTTTTGTTCCTTGTTTTTCCGTATTTAAAATCAATTTAATTCTACTCAGATAATCAATTTCTATGAGATAAGGCGAATGAGTGGCATAAATAATTTGATCACCCCTTTTTTCCTCTTTGTTGCTTGCTAGTTTATTTATAAGTTTCAATATATCATTTTGCGCCTTAACATGAAGATGCTGATCTGGCTCATCTAATAAAAGCACTAAATCATTGTGCTCAATGTCTTGTGCTTTCAATTCAAGCCACAAAGACAAAAACCAAACCAGCCCCTTGCTTCTTTGTTTTGGTGGCAATGGTTGACCCTCTTTTGTCTCAACATAAAAATTTATGTATGATCCATTTTCAGCGTCGCCATTTCTTTTTTGAAAATCATATTTTACTACAACTTTATTTTCTCCATGTATTCTTTGCCCCCAATCTTTTTGAAAATCAACAGATAAACTCTCGTTTTCTTTGTTTTGTTTAGTTCCTCGCACTGGATCATTTTCGGTATCTTTTGTAGTAAAATCAGTATTCAAAATCTTTTCAAGATTTTTTACTGCACGGTAACCTTTCGTATCTGTTTTTTTATCTTTCAAAACAGAGAGAAGTATTTTATCTGGCAACAAATCGCAAAAATCATCAAAGAAAATAATCCGTGGAGTAATTTGCCAAAATAATTCAGCAACTTTTTCGTTCTCAGTATCAGCTACAACAAAATATTTCTCTTTTTCTTTTGGTTCCTCGCCCTCAACTGGTTGAGCTGGCTTATCCAAAATAGAAGCACAAAAAATCTTAAAAGTTTTGTCGTCTATAGAAGTTATTATTTTATCAGACTCTTTTGTCCGAGTAATGGTGAACTCTTTTATTTTGTTAATATTATTTTCGTCCAGCACTTTCTCTGATTCCTCTATCTGCAGACTGTATTCGTCTTTAACAACATCGGTCAAAATATCTGCTAAATTGTCATCATCATTTATTCTATATGTGCAACTGATAACTTGAACTGGTTTTTCATCAATAGAAAACGGGGTTGAGTCCGCCTCAAATTCGCCTCGCTCAAAATCGTAAAGTGCTTTTAAAATCGAACTCTTGCCTGATTCATTTTGACCGGCAAAAACAGAGATATTATCAAATTCTGATAGTTTTACTATCCCTGTATCGTCTATCGATCTATATTTTTTGATTTGAAAATTTAATAATCTCATACTATTTTTTTGAATGTTGCCTCTTGTAAGCGTCAATAATCTTTTCCAATAATTCCTTTGGCAAAGATTCGTATTTTACAAAATCCTTAATGTTGTCATGTTTGAGATGAATTTGACCCTCGCCAGTATTCCCTCGATGTTGTCCTTTTGAGTAGAATTTATTACTCTCAACTTCTTTAGAGGCAAGCACCCAGTATTTGATTGTATCTCGCCAAACGCCAATCCAAACAAAGACATCGCAACATTTCGGTTTTACCTGTTGAAAATTCATATCAAAAGGCTTGTTTGACTCCCATGCAAGAGCTTTAACATACAATGGCTCCTGGCTATCAAAATCAACTGCTCGCGAGGCTTTAACTTCAATTTTAATCATTTTTTTGTCTGGCATTTCGTATAGAAAATCATATTGGCCAGAGTAATTTTCCTCCAATTTTTTTGTTGGCTTGATAAGTTCTGGAGTAAGTTCTTTTAAATGTCCCTGTGCCCACTGTTCACCAAATCCGCGTGGAGCTGAAATTTCAAAAATATAGAGAAACATATTGCGTGCAATATATTCATCTCTAATCTCCAAATAATCATCAAGAGTAATTTTTCCCAATCCGAGCAAGCTCGAAATTATATATTCGTATTCATTGAATGGATAAACAGAAATTAAATCGTCCAATCTGTTTTTTAATTGATCTCGTTCGTGTGCCGAAAGAGAATTGATCATTTTTTCAAGCTGTGTTTTTAAAGTTTGCATATGTTATTTGTTAAACTCCTTAATATAAGTTATCTCTTGCGACGAAAGAGAATATTTTTTCATAATAAAATAATCCAATTCTTCAAATTTATCACCTTTGTCAATTATTTCATCAACAAGTTTAATAATTTCAGAAAAAGTTACTTTATCCCATAAAGGCAGTGGCATTTGCTCGATATGATTTCTCAAAACCTTTATGCTAGAAAACTTTTTCTGAAAAATAAACTGATATAAAGAAGAATTAAACAGGGCGGCGATAACTTTTATTGGATAATCATCAGTTTTTGGAATTACAATATTCGCACTATTTAAAGTTAGTTTTTGCTTATCATCATAAGCAAAAACAAGATATTTAGAAATAAAGCGATAAATCAATTTTTCTTTTGCTCGATACTTTTCCGTTGGAGCAACTTGTTGAAATTTTTCTGGTGTAAATTTTATATAACTAGTTGGTTCGCTTAAAGTAAATCTCTCAACATCTTTCCCTTTAAATATTGGCTCAAAGCCGTCTTTTAATTCGTTGGTTATAAAGCCCTTATTATTTCCCGTAACAATACCTAAAGCCCAATCAGCCTTTTGTTCTAAAGTGGTATGATTGACGGAATAAATTTTGTCTATGATTTTTTCGTCATAACCACTCGAATGAATATCAAAAACATAATCTTGGTTTTTTAACCATCTCGTTTGTTCAATGTTGTATGCTTCAGTTCCTTTTTGTATTTGGATACTCCCTTGTTTTTTTTCATCTTTCTGAATATCTATTCTGACAACGGGGGTAAAAACATTTTTAAAAACTCTATCAAGATAGACAATCTTTTTGATTTGAGAGTTTTTTAAAATAATTTCTCTTATATCCTTGTGTGTTTTTACATTTAAAATTGATTCTGGCAAAATGAATGAAATTATTCCGTCTTCACGCAGTAAATCAATACTTTTCTTTAGAAAATATGAAAAAGACTCAAAAGATGTGATAGAGGGATAATTTTTTCTTAATCTTTCAATGTCTTCTTTTGAAAAATGCACCCCCCATGGCGGATTTGTTGCTATAACATCGAAATCTCTTATATTCTCATCATTTAAGCTAAACAAATCATAATTACCAACTTCAAAAAGTGTGTTTTTGCAAACTATATTTGGAGCAAAATCCTTATTTTTGAATTTAATTAAAAGATTAAGGCGAGCAATTCTAACCGCAATTTCATCAATATCTACACCATAAATATTTGATGGATTTTCTATAATATCAGAAAACGCTAAAAGAAATTGTCCTGTTCCGCAACAAGGATCAAGCACTTTCGAATCTTTTTTTACATGTTCTTTAATGATTTCATCAACTAAATTTGAGGGCGTATAATATGAACCGCTTTGAGATTTTTTCCCTTCAACTAAAAGAGATTGGTATAAAAAACCAAGAACATCTCTTTGTTTTGGAATATCACAATCCAATAAGAAAGAAAGCTCGTTGTTTAACTTTTTTTCATCAATCTCTAAAAGCCAATATCTTATTTCCTCTTTAATCTGTTTGTTTGTGATATGTAAATCTTTTTTCTGGATAACATCGTCGATGTTTATTTCAAGCAAAATGTTTTCTCTTTTAAGTAAATTCAAGGCAATAAGTAGGATAGCTGGAAGTAAATCAACATTATTGCTTTTTACAAATTCAACAACAGAGCTAAGTTGTAAAAATCCATTTTTATCTTGCGCATATTCGTCTGGCACAAAAGTTTTATCAGCCTTTGCTTTGTTGGCTCGCTTATTTAATTTTTCCAAATCTCCATTAAGTATTTTAGATTTTACATTCTCAATGTCTTTTTTGTGGAAAAAATATTTTGTTTCCTCGCCAAGCGTTTTTAAATGACCGCATTTAACCCAATTTCTAACTGTTGCAGTAGAAATACCCAAAAATGTAGCGGTACTCTCCAAATTGATTACAGCTTCATTGTTGTTGAATATTAAATTGTTTTGAAAATTACTTGCCATATTTCTACTTTATTAAATCATCAACACCAACTTCAAGCGCCTTGGCGATCTTGGTTAGCGTTTCGATTGTTGGGTTTGTATTTACACCATTTTCAACCTTAACAATGGTGTTAAGCGACAAATCGGCAAGGCGAGCAATCTTTTCGAGAGATAGCCCCTTTT
>ERZ795058.4893-NODE-4893-length-12617-cov-10.005334_pt1 | contig 12617 bp, 8 predicted proteins | sample MGYA00375142_ERZ795058 | MGnify/ENA primary metagenome ERZ795058 (study PRJEB30187, sample SAMN05720210) | activated sludge metagenome | isolation source: anaerobic digester from wastewater treatment plant | place: Japan | collected 2015-04-20 ...
TCACACTGCCAACCATGAACCTCCGCGCCTCCATCGCCTGCCTCGGCCTCGCCGCCGCCCTCGCGGCGCGCGCACACGCCGCGGAGTGCAACGACTGGCCCATCCGCGTCGCCCACACCGACGCCCGGAGTGCCGCGCAGTCCACCCAGTTCATCGGCCCCCTCTTCTTCAGCCAGCCCCTCGCCGCCGGCGACCACGCGGAAGGGTTCCGCCCCTTTTACCTCCACCGGGAAAACGCCGACGCCTCCGCTGAGACCGACTTCCTCTACCCACTCTTCTTCCGCCGCGACTACGCCGACGGCTACCGCTGGAGCATCCTCAACCTGATCAACCGCGATCAGCCCGCCGCCGGCCAACCCGCCGATGCCACCCGAGGCTTCGACCTCTGGCCCTTCTACTTTTCCCGCCAGACCGGCAATCCCGCCACGTCCTACCGCGCCGTGTTTCCCCTCTACGGCGGCATGAAAAACCGCTTGGGCCAGGACCGCATCGACTGGACGCTCTTCCCGCTCTACGCACACGCCCGCCGCGACGCCCGCCACGCCTACTCATACCCGTGGCCCTTCCTCCGCTCCTTTTCCGGCGGCGGACAGGACGGATTCTACCTCTGGCCGCTCTTCGGCTACCGCACGCAGGCCGGCGTCTCCCGCCAGGATTTCTACCTCTGGCCGCTCGGCTACCACCAGGTCAATGGACTCGATACCGCCACGCCCGTCCGCCGGTTCGGCGCGTTGCCCTTCTACGCCAGCGAGCACAGCGCCGGGAGCGTGAGCGAGACCTACCTGTGGCCATTTTTCGGCTACACCGACCGCACCGCACCGTACCGCTACCACGAGACGCGCTACCTCTGGCCCTTCCTCCTTCAGGCCCGCGGCGATGCCCGCTACCGCAACCGCTGGGCGCCCTTCTACTCGCACTCCGTCATCAAGGGCTACGACAAGACCTGGGTCTGCTGGCCGCTCTGGCGCCGCGACCGCTACACCGAGGGCGCCCTCGACCACCAAAAGACCCAGCTCCTCTACTTCCTCTACAACGACCACCTCCAGCAGAGCGCCACCGCCCCCGGCAAAGCCCCCGCCCGCAAGACGCACCTCTGGCCGCTCTTCTCCGGCTGGGACAACGGCGCCGGCCGCGTGCAGGTCCAGGCTCTCAGCCCCCTCGAAGTGTTCTTCCCACACAACGAGACCATCCGCCTCGCCTACTCGCCCCTCTTCGCGCTCTACCGCTACGACCGCACCTCGCCCGAAGACCTCCGCCTCACCTGGCTGTGGAACGCCATCAGCTACGAGCGCCACACCGCCGCCGCCACCAGCGAGTTTCACCTCGGCCCCCTCTTCAGCGTCGAAAAACACCCCGAGGCCGGCCGCCGCATCGCCCTCGGCAACGGCCTGTTCGGCCTCAAACGCACGCCCGACCGCCGCAGCTGGCGCCCCTTTCTCTTCGATTTCGCGAAACACGCGTCCCCCACCAACCCGCCGGCTCCATGAATCGCATCCACGCAGTCCTCGATAGCTTCGGTAGCGCCGTCACCCTCGCCTGGCGCGCCTTCGCCTCGCTCCCCTCCGCGCCGCGCATCCTCAAGCGCACCGCCGAGCACGGCTACTACGGCGGCTACACCACGCTGCCCATCGTCACCATCCTCAGCTTCTTCATCGGCGCCGTGCTCGCCCTCCAGGCCGGCATCACCATGCGCAACTTCGGCGCCAAGGACCTCATCGGCATCCTCGTCGGCGCCTCCATGGCCCGCGAACTCGGCCCCGTCATGGTCGCCATCCTCCTCGCCGGCCGCGTCGGCAGCGCCGTCACCGCCGAGCTCGCCTCCATGAAGGTGTATCAGGAAATCGACGCCCTGGAGACGATGAACATCCCCCCCCCGCGCCTGCTCGTCCTCCCGCGCCTGCTCGCCGTCCTCGTCGTCATGCCCGTGCTCACCATCGCCGGCAACATCGTCGGCTGGTTCGGCGGCGCCATCGTCTGCCACTCCGTCAGCTTCATCAGCGTCTCCCCCGAAGCCTACTTCAACAGCATCACGCGCTACCTCGAGATGCAGGACATCCTCGACGGCCTCATCAAGGCCGAGATCTTCGGCTTCGTCGTCATGCTCATCGCTTGCAACACCGGCCTGCGCACCCGCGGCGGCCCGCGCGAGATCGGCTTCGCCGTCACCAAGTCCGTCGTCACCTCGCTCATCGCGATCCTCGTCCTCGACTACTTCATCACCAAGGCCCTCGCCTAAACCGCCATGACCGCACCCGACAAAAAAAACGCCCGTTTCTCCGTCATGCGAGAAGACCGCAGCCCCGTCGGCGTCGAGCTTGCCCACCTCGAAAAACGCTACGGCACACAGACCGTCCTCCACGACATCTCCCTGTCCGTCGCCCCCGGCGAGATCTTCACCATCATGGGCCCCAGCGGCTCCGGCAAAAGCGTACTCCTGCGCCACATCGCCGGCCTCGAAACCGCCACCTCCGGCACCGTCACCATCAATGGCCACGATCCCCGCCTGCCCGAGACGCGCGACCGCTTCGCCCTCGCCCTCGTCTTCCAGGCCGGCGCCCTCTTCAACTCCTTCACCGTTTACGAAAACCTCGCGCTCTACCTGCTCGAGCACCGCATCTGCCCCAAGGGCGAGATCCGCGACCGCGTGATGCGCATCCTCAAGATCCTTTCCCTCGAAGGCGCCGCCCTCAAGCTCCCCTCAGAACTGTCCGGCGGCATGAAGAAACGCGTCGCCGTCGCACGCGCCCTCGTCATGGAGCCCCAACTCATCCTCTACGATGAGCCCACCAGCGAGCTCGACCCCATCATGTCGGCCACCATCGCCGAGCTCATCGCCACCCTCAAGGAGCAGTTCACCGTCACCACCATCGTCGTCTCCCACGACCGCGACCTCGCCCTCACCATCTCCGACCGCGTCGCCGTCCTCCACCAGGGCCGCCTCCGCACCGTCGAGCCCCCCGCCGCGCTCCGCCAGAGCGCCGACCCCGTCATCCGCGACTTTTTAAACCCGCAAATCGATCTTCGGAATCCCCGTTTCAAGAAACTGGAGGCCAGCTATGAATAACGCACAAATGTCGGCCCGCGTGGGCCTGTTCTTCCTCATGGGCATCGCCCTCATCTGGGTGACCTTCGAGTCGCTCAACGGCGGCAAGGTCGCCAACGGCAAGGGCTACACCCTCGTCGCACACTTCAAAAACCTGAAGGAAATCCGCCCGGGCGACGAGGTCCGCGTCGCCGGCGTCAAGGTCGGCAGCGTCAAGGCCACCCGCCTCGACGGACGCCGCGCCCGCGCCGAGCTCCTCATCGATCCCGCCGTCCAGATCGCGCAAGACGCCACCGCCACCATCGGCATGGCCGGCCTGCTCGGCAGCAACTACGTCGCCTTCGACCTCGGCAGCGACAACGTCCCTGCCTACGCCGACGGCAGCGAAGTCCGCACCCTCGACACCGCCGACCTCAACACCATCGTCTCCGAGTTGAGCAACGTCGGCAAAAAGGTCGACTCCACCCTCGGCCAGATCAGCGGCGACGACGGCGTGCTCGGCAAGATCAGCACCCTCGTCGACGAAAACCGCACCCAGATCCGCGACGTCACCACCAACCTCCAGCAGATCACCGGCAAGATCAACCAGGGCGAAGGCACCCTCGGCCGCCTCGTCAACGACCCCAAACTCCACGACGAGCTCCTCGCCACCGTCGCCGAGATCAAGACCGCCGCCGCCGAAGCCAAAACCTTCGTCGCCCAGGCCGAGTCCGTCATCGACCAGGTCAAGAGCGGCCAGGGCACCCTCGGCGTCCTCCTCTACGACCAGCAGGCCGGAGAGAACATCAAAGTTGTCACGACCAACCTCCGCGACATCTCCGACAAGCTCAGCAAAGGCCAGGGCACCCTCGGCAAGTTGATCAACGACGATGGCCTCTATCTCCAAGCGCAAGGCTCGCTCAAGAAGCTCGACCGCACGCTCGACGGCATGGCCGACAGCGGCCCGATCTCCGCCGTCGGTACCGCCGCCAGCGCCCTCTTCTAAACACCCGCCAACCACAATCCCGCGGCTCCGACACGAGCCGCCCCACCAAAGCCCGACGCCGCCCGCGCCGGGCTTTTTCGTGCCCCCAAACCACCGCACGCCGCCGCCGGATAAGCCTCGGTAATCTCCAGCATCACCAACGCTTTTAAGCCCGCCGCCCGAGAAACCCACCCTTGCCCCACACCGCCGCCGGCAATTATCTCACCCCACCCCACCAGCCAGCCACGCATCTGTAGCCCACCCTGTTACCCCAGTATGAATCGCATCTATCAAGGCCGAGTCACCTGCGTCGAAACCCTCAGCCCAAACCAGACCGCGACCAGCGCGGCACCGTGGAGCCCTGCAGCCGGCGGCGATGAACTACTCTGGCAGCACCACGCCCTCTTTCAGGACGCAGTGAACTACTATCTAGTGGCGCTCCTCGCCCTCGCCGCTCCGACCAACAAGGCGCTCGGACAACTCCGCCGGCGCATCGCAACCGCTGGCGACGAGTTTCAGATATGGGGATCGTTCCGGCGCGGCGGGGCCAATCGGAGGGGGCTACGCGACTCGGTCGCGCCCTATCTCACGCCCGGCCATGCCTCGCCCACGGTCGAGGAAGCATACGCGGTAGTGCTGGCCGGCAATGCGAGCGAGTCGACCATCACTGACGCCGCCGTCTCAGCATTGCTTGATGCCTGCGACGGAGCAGGAGCGATTCAGCAGGAGGGCCGCGCGTATTGGCCGAAATTCTGCGATCCGAATACCGCCGCCAACTTCGCGGGCGATCCGTTGATGCTCCGGCGCAAACAACACCAAGAGCTTCTTCCACGAGTTCTGCACGATCCCGCGACGACATTCAACGCGCCGGCACTCGTGGAGTTTGACGTCTACTCGATCGCCACTCCCGACGCGAAGCACCCCGAGCTCATCGGGCCCAAGGCCAAAGCACGCCTCAACCAAGCAATCGCACTTTGGCACCAGCGCCTTCCCGCGGCCTCGTCGGAATTCGACCGCCTGACCCATCTGGTGGAGAAGTTCCCGGCAGATCTGGTACTCCCGGGATATGTCGGAAGCAGTGCCAAGGGAGAGGTCCAAGCTCGGCTGTTCGCCCTCCTGCTTTTCAAGTATCTTGAGCGTTCGCCATTCACGTTCGGACTTCTCCGCGCTTCGACTCCGCTGCCACGGCAGCGCGACCTGCAACCAAGCATACCGGCAAAGCCGGACCCAACAGCCACCGCCGACCCCATCCGCCTCGCCCGCGGCAGCCGTGGCTACGTCTTCCGCGCGTTCACCAGTCTGCCATGCTGGAATCCGGCCAATACTGCGGAGCCTCAATGGAAGGAGTTCGATATCGCGGCGTTTAAGTACGCACTCACCGCTCTCAATCAGATCGAGGAAAAGACCAAGGAACGCACAATCGAAGCGAAGAAGGCGCAGGCCCGGCTCGACTTCATGCTGGGAAAAACGGCGAAGTTCGCGGGCGCAGCCGACGAGGAAGAACCGCCACCAGTGATCGCTGGAGATCCACGTATCGAGCGCCTCAAGGCCGTGCTCTCCTCCGATGCGCTCCGTGTCTCCAACGCCTTGACCGATGGCGAGAGCACCGACTACGGACTCCAACCGCGCACCATCCGCGGCTTTCGCGACCTGCGTAAACTCTGGCGCAGACACCTCACACCCGGCGAAGCATTCTCGGAGCTCAAACAAGCAAAGCTGCACGAAGAACTGCGCGAGTTCCAGACTGAGCACAGTGAGACCATCGGCAGCGCTGCTCTGTTCGAAGCGCTACTCGCACCGGGGAACTGGTTGATCTGGCAGGAGCCGGCGCCCGAGCTGGCGGCTGCATGGGCTGCTGCCGGCTTTGCCACCGATCCGAACGACCCGCTCACCGCGCTGGTCGAGACCCGCGAACTAGAAGAGAAACTTAACCACCTGAAGGAGCCGATTCGGCTCACCCCCGCCGATCCTGTCCACTCGCGCCGCCAGTACGATTTCAACGCCGTCACCAAGTTCTCAGCAGGCCCCAAAGCGAAGTACCGCCACGAACCACAGGCGCTCGCCTTCACCACAGAGATTGCAGTCCGAGAAGCCGGAATCTGGCAGAGGAAACCGGTACGGCTGACCTACTCGGCTCCGCGTCTCCTGCGCGACGGCCTACGCAACGAGGGCGGCTCCGCCAATCTCGCCGCCGCACGCTGGCTGCAGCCGATGATGGAAGCACTCGCCCCTGCACCAACGCTGCCCCAAGACCTCACGGACTGCGCCGTCTGCCTCATGCCCGACATCACCGTCGGCGGAGACCGCCGCGTGCTGCTCAACTTTCCTGTCACGCTCACGCCCGATGAGTTGGTCAAACAACTCGGCCGCGCCGCCGAGTGGGCCGGGCAGTTTTGCGGCCCCAAAGATGAACCATTCTCCCTACGCTGGCCGGCCGACGACTGGCCGACTGGGAAGGAGGCATCCGCGTGGTATCACCGCGACCAGCCCTTCACAGTTCTCGGCATCGACCTTGGCACGCGCGACGCCGGTGCGATCGCCCACCTCACAGTCACTCCGAGCACGCCGCACAAACCGGTGCATCGCGTGCTCGGCACTGCCGTTGGAAAAACGTGGTACGCCTCACTGACAGGCCCCCAGCTCATCCGCTTGCCTGGCGAAGATGCCAAGGTCTTCACCGCCGGAGAGTCAGCTCCGGCCACCGAGCCCTTTGGCGAACGCGGGCGCCTGACCTCGGAGGCGGAATCGTTCCACGCCGCCGAGCTCATCCGTGCCCTTGGCGAAGACCCGGATAAGCTGCTGGGCCCTGCCGATCCCAAGAGCGAAGCGCGCCGCTTTTTCCCGCTCCAGAACGACAAACTGCTCGTGGCCCTCCGCCGGGCCCAAGCGCGGCTGGCTCATCTGCAAAGCCTGAGCTGGCGCCTACGCACCGATGCCAAGCGCGAGGAAGCCCGCGCCGAGATCGCCAAGGAGCATCCGACACGCGCGTCGCTTTCCTCATCCGAACTGACTGCCGCCATCGACAGAGACCTGCTTGCCCAGCGCGATCTCACGACCCGCAGCCTTGTCGAGATCGCCAACCGCGTCGTGCCTCTGCGCGGGCGTCGTTGGGTCTGGATTCCGCGCGAAGACGGCACCCGCGCCCACTGGCTGTGTCAGACCGAACCCGGTTCGGACCCGGTGCCACGCCAGATCGCTGGCCAGCGCGGCCTCTCGCATGAACGCATTGAGCAGCTCGAAGAACTGCGCCGTCGCTGCCAATCCTTGAGCCGCGCACTCAGCCACCAGCCGGGAGAGCCGGTGCGCTTCGGCCGCAGTACCCGCGGCGACGAACTTCCGGATCCGTGCCCCGACCTGCTCCAGAAGATCGAGCACCTCCGCGACCAGCGCGTCGATCAGACCGCCCACGCTATTCTCGCAGCGGCACTCGGCGTGCGGCTGCGCGCTCCGGTCAAGGACCCGGTCACGCGCCGTGCCCGCGACATCCACGGCGAGTACGAGCGCTTCCGCGACCCCGTGGCCTTCATCGTCATCGAAGACTTGTCGCGCTATCTGAGTTCGCAGGACCGGGCCCGCCGCGAAAACACCCGGCTCATGCGTTGGTGTCACCGTCAACTCGTCACCAAACTACGACAGCTCTGCGAGACCTACGGCCTCCCCGTTCTGGCCACGCCGGCAGCCTACTCGTCGCGATTCTGCTCTCGCAGCAGCGCCGCAGGTTTCCGCGCGGTCGAGCTCGTGCCGTCCGCGCGCCACGAAGCGCCGTGGCGCTGGACGCTCGCGCGCCTCACCGCCCACCGTAGCGGGGAGAAGAAACTCGAACGCGATGCACTCACCGAAGCCGAGCGGGTGGACGCGTTTTTCGACGAACTCGACCGGATCAATACCGGACGCACCGAAGCCGGGAAAAAGCCACGCACATTGCTCGCGCCCATCGCAGGCGGCCCGGTGTTTGTTCCGCTCGGCGATTCACCGGCCATGCAGGCGGACCTCAATGCCGCCGCCAACATCGCGCTGCGTGGAATCGCCGCCCCCGACTGCCACGACATCCATCAGCGCATCAAGACCGAGCGCACCAAGAACGGGCTGCAGCTTCGCCGGAAAACCAACCGAGAGAAAGCGCGTTGGCCGGAAGGTGTGCCCGACCTCACGATCCAGTCCCAAAGTGGGGAAACGGATCGCACGCCCAACCTCTTCGTCGACGTCGCGCAGATATCCGACCGCGACGGCCGAGCGCAGCTCGCCGGCATCGACCAAGCATTCGCCACTAGCCGCGGACTTTGGACCGCCGTGAAGCGTCGCGCATGGTCCCGCTGCGAGCAGCTCAACCGCGCCCGCATCGCGAAATGGCAGAACGATGAACCGATCGACGGGCATCCCGAACTCTAGTTTAACCTCACTCCCTGCCCATGCCCCGGAAAACCACCCCGACCGGAGCCCCCACACTCCCCGCCATCCACACCGTCCGAGGTCGACGCATCGTCCTCGATAGCGACCTGGCCGCGCTCTACGGCGTGCCGACCATGGTATTCAATCAGGCCATCAAACGGAATGCCGCCCGATTCCCTGCCGATTTCGCATTTCAACTTACCAGTAAAGACTTTGCCGACTTGAAATCACAATCTGTGATTTCAAGTTCCGAGGCCCCGCAGGGTTTAGGCTCACAATCTGTGAGCTTAAAAAACCACGGAGGGCGCCGTTCCATCCCGTGGGCCTTCACCGAGCACGGCGCCATCATGGCCGCCACGATCCTGCGCAGCCCGCGCGCCGTCGAGATGAGTGTCTACGTGGTCCGCGCCTTTGTCCGTATGCGCGAAGAACTGCTGACCAACGCCGTCGTCCTCAAGCGCCTCGCCCAAATCGACAAGAAGCTCCTCGAACACGACCTCGTCCTGCGCGACGTCGTCGAGAAACTCCTTCCGATCCTCAACGCCCCGCCCGCCCCCGAGCCGGCCAAGCGCCGCATCGGATTTCACCCCGAGGAGGTCTGACTATGTCCGAATCCGGCCTCAACACCGATGCCGCCGTGCTATCCCAGCCACCCATGCCAGTACGCCGGCTGCACAACTACCTCTATTGTCCACGACTCTTCTACCTTCAGTGGGTCGAAAACCTCTTCGAAGAGAACGCCGATACCGCCGAAGGCTCCGCCAAACACCGCCAAGTCGATGCGCCCTCGCGGTTCGACGACGAGAAAGCCGAGGCGCTTCGCAACTCCCTGCCCGAAGGCGCTCGCCTGCGGAGCCTCCGCATCGAAAGCGAATCCCTTGGACTCGTCGGAGTGATCGACCTGATCGAAAGCAATGAGTCCGGCCTCGAAATCGCCGACTACAAGAAGGGGGCCGCCCGCCGGCTCGACGACGGCACCATCGCACCCAAGGAACCCGACGCCGTCCAGCTCGCCGCCTACGCCCTGCTCCTCCGCGAACACGGCACCGCCGTGGCAGCCGCCACGGTCTACTACGCAGCCGAACGTCGCCGCGTGCCAGTCGAGCTCGACGAGGCGCTCTTCGCCAAGACCCGCACCGCGCTTGCCGAGGCCCGAGCCACCGCCGCCGCTCAACGCATCCCGCCTCCGCTGCCCAACGACACCCGCTGCCTCTACTGCTCTGCCTACCCGATCTGCCTCCCCCGCGAATCCGCCTGGTGGCAACGCGCCTCGCCTCGCACCGCCGCCCAGCCGGGCGACTGGCTCCCAGGACTCGCGCCAGAGGCCATCCGAGAGTTGGGCTCGCCTCCCGACCTTACTGAGATGCCGCCACGGCCACCTCGCGACGACGGCGAAGTGCTCGTCGTGCAGACAGCCGGAGCCCAGATCGGCCAGCGCGGCGGAGAATTCACCGTGTCGTTGAAGACCGAAACCATCCGCAAACTCCCGGTTCACCAACTCCGCGCCATCTACGTATTCGGTGCCGTCCAGCTCACTGCGCAGGCGGTGCAGACGGCCCTCGAGGAGGAAATCGACGTCGCCTACTTCTCTCCATCCGGCCGATTCCTCGGACTGCTCCGTGGCCTGCCGGCCTCCGGGATCGACGCCCGACTCGGCCAATACCGCCATTTCGGCGAGACGTTCTTCCGCCTCCACCTCGCCCGAGAAGTCATCCGCGCAAAAATCCACAACCAACGCGTCATGCTCATGCGCAACGGCGAGGTGCCCGACATCGTCCTCTCCCAGCTCGCCCGCATCCGGGATTCCACTGCCGAGGCCAGCTCGCTCAGCGAGCTGCTCGGCATCGAGGGTACCGCCGCCAACCTCTACTTCCAACAGTTCGCCTCGATGCTCAAGACTGGTGAAAGCTGGAAATTCGACTTCGCCGGGCGCAACCGCCGCCCACCACGCGATCCCATCAACGCATTGCTTTCACTCGGCTACTCTGTCCTCGCCAAGGAGATTGCCGGCGTCTGCCACGCCGTCGGTCTCGATCCGTTCTACGGGTTCATGCACCAACCCCGATACGGTCGCCCCGCCCTCGCCCTCGACCTCATGGAGGAGTTCCGCCCGCTCGTCGCCGACAGCGTCGCCATCTCACTGGTCAACCGCGGCGAGATCGACGAGGGAGACTTCGTCCGGGCCTCCACCGGCACCGCTCTCAACGAACGTGGCCGACGACGTTTCTGGGAGGCCTGGTTTCGCCGGCTCGATACCGAAGTCAGCCATCCCGAGTTTGGCTACAAGATGAGCTACCGCCGGATGTTCGAAGTCCAAGCCCGCCAACTCTGGCGCTACGTCCGCGGCGACGCCGCCACCTACCACGGTTTCACCACGCGTTAAGATGGCCTCCTCTCGTCGCCGTTACCTCGTCAGCTACGACATTGCGCACCCGAAACGGCTGCGCCGCGTGGCCAAGACGCTGGAAAGTTTCGGCACCCGGCTTCAATTTTCCGTCTTCGAGTGCCCGCTCGACGACCTACGCCTGCAACAGGCCAAGGCCGCCCTCGCCAAGGAGATCAACTCAGAGGAGGACCAAGTCCTGTTCGTTGCGCTTGGCCCCGAAGCCGCCGACGCCACGCTCATCATCGAGGCGATGGGCCTGCCCTATGCGGTGCGCTCGCGCGTCACCATCGTGTGAACCCGGATTGCCAAGCCACGTTCCCTGCAACGAGACCTCCCGCCATGCTCTCCGGCAACGCTTGATCCGCGATGCTCCGGACAGGTTCGAAAGCCGGGTTGACGCCGGCCATCGAAATGCGAAACTCGGCATCGGCCACGGCCATCGACCATCACTCTTCCGCCATTGGGGTGACACGTTCATTGAGATCGCGATGCGCACGACAAGCCGCGAGCGCGAAAGCGCCAGAGTGCTCCGCCGGGAGCGCTCGCAACCCAAAAAATGAGAGGCAACAGCGTCAGGCGAGATCCCTCGCTGTCTGTCACCAAAGGTGTGATTGCCCTCCACGCTCGCAAACCGCCCACCAGCACACGCTGGCGCAATCGGTTCCGCGAGCGCCGTCGCGCCCAACGCGCTCTCAACGACTGTGAGGCGGTTGATCGACTTGGAGACGAGGGCGCAAACCCGGGTCGCGCCCAACGCGCTCTCAACGACTGTGAGGCGGTTCTTCTTCCCCTTCGTAACCGCGAGCGCGATGCGTCGCGCCCAACGCGCTCTCAACGACTGTGAGGCGGCGAACAAAGGCAAGAACTGGAAGGTGCATGAATAGTCGCGCCCAACGCGCTCTCAACGACTGTGAGGCGGTTCACGACTCGCGTGTATCGGCGTCTCAGACGGGTCGCGCCCAACGCGCTCTCAACGACTGTGAGGCGGATCTCCACGCATCGCGGCTCAGCCAATTTTTTCAGTCGCGCCCAACGCGCTCTCAACGACTGTGAGGCGGCACGAGACGAGGGCAGCAGCGCCGAGAGCCACGGTCGCGCCCAACGCGCTCTCAACGACTGTGAGGCGGATCATCGTCCCGAGCGAGCTCGACGAGGATTCCGTGTCGCGCCCAACGCGCTCTCAACGACTGTGAGGCGGTACGGCTTTACTCCCTATCGTGCGGGCGTGCTCCGTCGCGCCCAACGCGCTCTCAACGACTGTGAGGCGGACCGTGGCGCCGTCGGTCACGTTCGACCCCGATGCCGTCGCGCCCAACGCGCTCTCAACGACTGTGAGGCGGGTCGTCGTCGTCTTCCTCTTCTTCCTCTTCTTCCTCGTCGCGCCCAACGCGCTCTCAACGACTGTGAGGCGGCGCGTGGCGGGCAACTCCGGCCCGATGCCGTGCGGTCGCGCCCAACGCGCTCTCAACGACTGTGAGGCGGTGCTCTTGCTCCAGGTACACGGCGTTGAGCTTCGGTCGCGCCCAACGCGCTCTCAACGACTGTGAGGCGGTACATTTCCGGCCCCATGACGGGGCTCCCCGAAAAGTCGCGCCCAACGCGCTCTCAACGACTGTGAGGCGGAAAGCCGGTCGCTGTACCCTTGGTGTGGAGACCAAGTCGCGCCCAACGCGCTCTCAACGACTGTGAGGCGGCTCCCAGGTGCCGACGGTGAAGCGCTCGTCGAGCAGTCGCGCCCAACGCGCTCTCAACGACTGTGAGGCGGACGACGGCGGCACCATTCATTGCCGTGCTGGATTGTCGCGCCCAACGCGCTCTCAACGACTGTGAGGCGG
>ERZ795058.4899-NODE-4899-length-12608-cov-14.888473_pt1 | contig 12608 bp, 5 predicted proteins | sample MGYA00375142_ERZ795058 | MGnify/ENA primary metagenome ERZ795058 (study PRJEB30187, sample SAMN05720210) | activated sludge metagenome | isolation source: anaerobic digester from wastewater treatment plant | place: Japan | collected 2015-04-20 ...
CGAGGCGAAGCTCGACCGTAAGTCGGCCCCGTGGAAGGTGGCCATTGCCTGCCATATGAAACAGCGCACACAGGCATCCAATCGTTGGCTCTGCGAGATGCTACACATGGGCACGCCAGTGGGCGTGAGCCAGCTGGTTGGGCGGTTCCGTCGCGATGGAGGCCCCGCCGCAGAGTGTCTCTACCGGCTTACTGAAAAACCTAAAGCCTGACCCCTTATGAAATCTCTCGGGCCGGCGGATACGCGAAGACGCCACCGGCGCGAGCGGAGTCCGGGGCTACGAAGGGGCGCGCTTGCGGTGGGCGGAGCCGGATCGCGGGGGCTGAAGCACCCCGCCACGGGGCCACCGCTCCGGCGGCGATCGCTGTGTCCGTCTGCGCCGCGCCGGCTCAGGGCGTGAACAGGAAGTTGCGGAACTGCCACGGATCGTCGTGGTCGGCCCGGGCCTCGGGGTTCTCGTCGAAGTAGACGCGGTGGCGCCGGAGCGGCGTCCAGTCCGAGCGGGTGGAGACGACGCGGCCGAGGTAGGGCCGGGCATCGCGCAGGATCTCCTCGTGCGGCAGCGCCTCGGGCAGGTGGAAGCCGCGGCGGGGGTTTCGCTCCACCCAGAGCACGGCAGCGAGGACGCCGGCGGCGACCTGGATCGCGGTGGCGTTGACGTCGGGCACGAGTCGGCGGGCTTGGGCGATGGAGAGGATGCTGCCGGTCCACCAGGAGTCGAACGGGTGCCCCATGAGGAGCGCGCCGAAGAGGTCCATCCCGGCGGTGATCTCTTTGCCCATGATCCGCTGGCGGGGGTGCAGCTCGTAGTTGCGGCACCGCAGCTCGTGGAGGGAAACCTGCGAGTCGTTGCAGGGAAGGTAGGCGTAGTGGACGGTGGGACGGTAGACGGGCACGCCGTCCTCGTGGACGGTGAGCGCGTGCGACACGCCGAACGATTCGCCGTGGGTGACGACCATGCCGACGATGTCCTGCCCGGGGACCCAGGAGCGAACCTGGGTGTTGAGGCCCATGCGTGGCAGGATGATCTGGTTACGCGGGCCCGCCGCGGGCTGCAGGGCGTGGGGCGGCAGTTCGCGCTCGTGGGTGCCCCAGCCGAGCTCGCTCGGCGAAATCGACTCGTCCCACATGCCCTGGATCGCCCAGGTGCCGACGAACTCGTCGGGGCGCTTGGGCACGGAGGCGCGTTGCGTGTCCCACTCGCTGCAATGGATGACGCGCACCTCGAGGGCGCGGGCGAGCTCGGCGAAGAGCCCGTGTCGGAGGCAACGCCGCACCTCGCGACGGCGCGGCACGGCGAGGCGCTCCTCGCGCAGCGCGGCCTTGGCGATGTCGAGCAGCCCCTTCTTGACGAAGTGCGAGACCAGCCCGGGGTTGGCGCCGTGGTCGATCACCGCCGTGGGCCCGTCGGACCACCGGCGCGTCAGTTCGAGCAGCCGGACGTAGCGCGAGTAGAGCGACTTCTCGTACAGCGAGCGCGTCTGGATCTCGTCCTCCGGATCCCACGATTCGAGCGAGGCGTTGACGTACCGCACGCCGTTGTGGTGGGCCCACTGGAGGATCTCGAAGCAGTCGATGCTCCAGGCCAGGTCGATGATCAGCCCGCCCTCGGCGATGTGGGTGGAGAGCAGCCGGGTGAGGTTGGAGGGCCCGACCTTCTCGCGGACAAACCGCAGGCCGCGCCGGATCCAGGGCGCGAGCAGGCGCCGCCGATCCGCGAAGTCGATGACGGTGATGTCGGCCGGGCGCAGCTCCAGCCGCTGTACGAGCAGCGGCAGGAGCGCCTGCGCCACGATGCCGTATCCGGTGATCAGGACGCGACGGGGCTCGGGCTTCATGGACGTGCGCCCTCCGCGACGGGGCTGCCACCGAGCAGGCGGACGAGGAACGCATCGGCGGCCTCGCCGGCGGTGGGGGCCTCGCCGTGGGTGAGTTTTTTGAGCAGCATGACTTTGCCGCGCGGGTAGTGGGAGACGGCGGAGACGATGGCGATGTCGCGCCGGGCGGCGGCTTCGCTGTAGTAGTCGAGGCCTTCTTCGGAGGAGAAATCGACGATCACATCGACGGGGTGCTGTTCGAACAGCTCGTCGGCGGAAAACTCTTCGCGGGAGTAGATGAGGCCGGGCTCGTTGGTGGCGGGCAGTCCGAGGAACTCAGCGACGGAGCGGTGCTCAAGTCTGGAGCTGCGGCGGACGACCCATTCCAGGACGGTGTCGGGGTGTTGAAGGAAGACGGAGGCGACGGACCTGCCCGCCTTGCCGAACCCAAAGATGCCTACTCTCATGATGCTGACTCCTTTCGTGTTTAGATTTTCCGCGCGCACCGGCAAGGCCCGCACAGTGTTTCAGTGGATGTGCAAGCTCTAGTGTGTCTTGCGGCGGGATGCGTCAAGACCTCGGGTGGGGTTTGCCGGAATCTTTTGCGCGTGGGCGCGCGGCGCAGGGGGGATCAGTGTTTTTGGGGGACGCGGGTGATGGCGTCGGCGAGGGGGGCGACGCGGAGGGGTTTGGTGAGGTGGTCGTCCATGCCGGCGGCGAGGCAGCGCTCGCGGGTGTAGAGGATGGCGTTGGCGGTGAGGGCGATGATGTAGGGCTGGGGGCCGGCGTATTCCTGGCGGATGCGGCGGGTGGTTTCGAGGCCGTCCATTTCGGGCATGTGGCAATCCATGAGGATGACGTCGAAGGGGGTTTGCTGGAGGGCTTCGAGGGCTTCGACGCCGTCGGCGACGCAGTGGGTTTTGTGGCCGAGTTTTTGGAGGAGGAGTGAGGAGACGCGTTGGTTGATGGCGTTGTCTTCGACGATGAGGATGCGGTGGGCGTTGGGGTTGGTGGGCGGTGGAGTGGGGGCGGAGGGTGCGGCGTGGTCCGGTGCGCGTGGGGTGGTGGGGTGGTCGAGGGCGCGGACGAGGGCGGCGTGGAGGTCGTGTTGGCGGATGGGTTTGACGAGTACGCTGCTGAGGCCGAGGTCCTGGATGTCGGCGGGGGCGAAGGCGTGGTCGAGGGACGTGAGGAGGATGAGGGCGGGGCGAGTGGGCGAGGGGTCGTCGCGGAGGGCGCGGACGAGGTGGAGTCCGTCGATGCCGGGGAGTTGCTGGTCGATGAGGGCGAAGTGGAAGGGTTGGGAGGCGAGGGTGTCGGCGCGGACGGTGGCGATGGCTTCGGGGGCGTTGGTGGCGAGGGTGGTGGAGAGGCCCCAGGCCCGGGTGTAGTGCTGGAGGAGGCGTGCGTTGGCGGGGGAGTCTACGACGATGAGGGCTTTGCGGCCTTGGAGGCCGGGGTGATGGAGTGTGGGCAGGGTGGGGGCCGTAGTGGATTTGGCGAAGTGGGCGGTGAACCAGAAGGTGGAGCCTTCGCCGGGGGTGCTGCGTACGCCGCAGGTGCCGTCCATGAGCTCGATGATTTGTTTGCAGATGGCGAGGCCGAGGCCGGTGCCGCCGTAGCGGCGGTTGGTGGAGGCTTCGGCTTGGGTGAAGGGTTGGAAGAGGGTGGCCTGGGCTTCAGGGGGGATGCCGATGCCGGTGTCGGATATCTCGAAGCGGAGGAGGAGGGTCTCGGGGGTGGAGTTTTCGAGGGAGACTTGGAGGGCGACATCGCCGCGCTCGGTGAACTTGATGGCGTTGCCGAGGAGGTTGAGGAGGACCTGGCGGAGGCGGCCGGCGTCGCCGCGGAGGTCGGTGGGGATGTCGGGGGGGAGGAGCGCGCTGAGGTGGAGGTGTTTGGCGGCGGCGCGTGCGGCGAGGAGCTCGACGGTGCCGTCGACGGTGTCGCGGAGGTCGAAATCGTTGGTTTCAAAGCGGAGGCGGCCGGCCTCCATTTTGGAGAAGTCGAGGATGTCGTTGAGGACGGTGAGGAGGGACTCGGCGCCGTTGCGGATGGTTTCGGTGAAGTCGCGTTGCTGCGGGGAGAGGGGGGTGTCGAGGAGGAGGTTGCTCATGCCGATGACGGCGTTCATGGGGGTGCGGATTTCGTGGCTCATGTTGGCCAGGAAAACGCTTTTGGCGCGGGTGTTGGCCTCGGCGGCGTCGCGGGCGCGGGTGAGTTGTTCCTCGATTTGTTTGCGTTCACTGATGTCGCGGATGATGCCGAGCATGCCGGTGGGCTGGCCGCCGGAGCGCAGGAGGCGGGCGCTGGTTTCTGTCCAGATGTGGCGGCCGTCCTGAGTGTGGAGGATGCCTTGGAAGGTGACGGTCTCGTCGACGGAGGGGATGAAGGTGGGGAGCTGGAGGGTGGCGGGTGGCGACTCGGGGTGGAGGAGGGTGCAGAGGTGGAGTTTGCAGGCGGCTTCGGCGGAGTAGCCGGTGAGGCGTGCGCCGGCGAGGTTGAGGGAGGTGAGGCGGCCGTGGAGGTCGGTGGTGAAGATGCCGTCGCTGGCGTTTTCGAGGAGGCTGCGGTGGCGGTCTTCGAGGGCGATTTCCTTGGCGAGTTGGGCGCGGATCTGGCGGGTCTGGAGGTTGACGCGGCGGCGGAGTGCGACGCCCCAGGCGATGCCGAGGATGGTGGCGGCGCCGAGTAGGGCGGCGAGGCCGGCGACGCGTTTGGTGGTGAGGAGCGGGGGGGCTTGGAGGAGGACGATGTCGTCGGGGGTGCGGAGCTGGAGCTGGAAGTTGCGGGGCTGGCCGGTGTCGTCGAGGTCGAGATTATAGATGCCGGTGAGTTGGAGTCGTGAGCCGAGCGCGATGGAGGGGGCGGTGTGGCCGGGGGTTTCGAGGAGGGCGTCGAAGATGGCGTTGTCGGCCTGGAGGGTCCAGCGGGTGAGGGAGGGGAGGCGGAGTTCGTTGATGATGGTGCCTTCGACGGTGGCGAGCCGGGCGTCGAGGAGGTCTTGGAGTTGGTCAGGGACAGGGATGGGGGTGGGGTTGGGGAGGTCGCCTGGGCCGATGCGGCGGCAGAGGGCTTCGCGGAGGAGGGGGCGTGTGCCTTCGCGGCCGATCATGCCGACGACTTCGACGCGGTCGCCGGGGGCGAGTGGCTCGGTGTGGCGGGTGAGGACTTTGATGGCGGCCTCGGCTTGTTGGAGATAGAGGTATCTGCCGGGGAAGTGGTAGAGGACCTGGCCGGCGAGGCGTGCTTGGTGGACCTCTTCGGAGGCGCTGGCTTTGCGGAGGCTGGCGATGGTGATGGGGGGGGTGGCGAAGAGGTCGGTGGGCGGGTCGGCTTCGAGGGTGAGGCTGTGGAGATAGGGGGTCCAGAGGGTGAGGTCGGCGACGCGGCGGTTGGGGCCGGCGGTGGCGTCGCAGAGGCCTTGGATGCGGATGAGGCCGTTGAGGTAGGGGGAGAGGTTTTCGGGTGTCTGGATTTTGGCGACGAGGTCGCCGGTGGGGGTGGCGAGTTCGAGGCGAGTCCACTCGCCCTGGACTTCGTAGCGACGGAGGTAGCCGCGGGTTTCGACCCACTGGGCGTCTTCACTGCCGGTGAGCATCTGGGCGAGGGTGACGGGGCGTGGGGCGGGGACGCTCATGCCGCCGAGGTCTTCGAGTTTCTCGAGTTGGATGGCGGCGGTGAGGCCCGCGTCGTAGGTGATGCCGGAGATGGCGAGGTGTTTGCCGATTTGGGGGGCTTGGAATTTGTCTTTTGGGAAGCGGACGCGGACGCCGGCGCTGACGTCGTTGAGAAAGAAGTAGTCGAGAGAGGGGTGGGCGTAGGTGACGACGCCGTTGAGGGATGCGCGCCGGCCTTCGGCGGACTCGGCGGGGCTGAGTGCACGGATATGTTCAACGAGGCGAAGAGGGGCGTCGGGGTCGTTGAGGTAGGCGGGCGGAGGGGCGTCTGGCGCGGTGCGGTAGAGTGCGTGGTCGAGGACCCAGAGAGGCCCGAGGAGGGTGAGGGTGCCGACGGCTTCGGCGGAGGTGCCGGGGGGGAGGCGGCTTTCCTGGGCGGTGGAGGCCATGGCTTTGCCGGTGCCGTCGCGCAGGACGATCGTGCGGCCGGGGGTCTGGTGGCAGACTTCGCCTCGGATACGGACGCGGGTGCCTGGCTTCTCTTGGACGAGTTTATCGATGGGGGTGATGGGGAGGTCGAAGAGGGGCGAGTGGGCGACGCCGCCGAGGGGGCGGATGGCGTCGGGGCAGTTGATCCAGAGCTCGATCTTGGTCTGGGTGCCGGTGGGGTCGGGGAAGCCGACGTACACGGCGGCGAAGCGGACGAAGGTGTTGGCCCAGCTGGGGGCGGCCTGGCCTTTTTCGAGCCAGACCCAGCCGATGACGGGGCGGTTTTCGACGATGAGGTGGAGGCGAACGTGGTGGTCGTCGATGATCTGCTGGTGGTCGACGAAGGCGTCGACTTGCACGATGCGCTGGTTGAAGGTGGAGAGCTCGCCGATGCGGCCTTCGGTGGAGATCGGAGCGAGGGGGATGTGGGGGGCGAGGACCGTGACGGTGACGCGGTCGGCGTGGAGGCCGTCCGCGGGGACGATGCTGCCTTCGAGGCGGACGCGCTGTCCGGGGCGGATGACGGGGGCGTGGTCACGGACGACGGGGATGTAGCCGAGGGTGCCGTCCTGATCGACCCAGAGGTTGCCCCAGGCGGGGTCGATGAAGGTGGTGACGAACTCGATGGAGAGGGGGTATGCCTGCTGGCGTTCGGCGGTGTTGAGGGTCCAGAGCTGGCCAGCCTGCGTGATGGGGCGGAGGGGTTTCTCGGTGGCCGCGTGGACTGAGGCCAGGGGGGCGAGGACAAACAGGGCGAGGGCAAGCCATGCCGCGATCGTCGCGCGGGCGGGGCTGGCGGTGTGCTGGGCGGAGGATCTGAGTGGCACGGGCTGCGTAGGGCTTGCCGGTGTGCGTAGGGCGAACCGGTTGGATAGCAATAGGCGGGGTGGGGTGTGGGTCAAGAGATGGGAAAAACGAGTTTGGCTGCGCTGCGTCCTTGCGGGGCGCGGGCGATGCCGTTTCGCTGCGCGGGTTAATTTGTGAAGCTCCAGTCCCCCCTCGAATCTCTCAGCGTCTTCAAGTTCGCCACGCGCGAACATTGGGACGTATGGACGCCGCTGGCGTTGCTCGGGCTGGGGACGATCGGCGTGTGCTTTATCTACAGCGCGCAGCTGTCGGTGCATGGCAACAACTGGCTCTCGCAACTGGCGTTCCTGTCCATGGGAGCGGGGCTCTACGTGATGGTCTCGCTCATCGACTACCGGTTTTGGTTGAGCGTGGCCCACTGGTTTTACCTCGCGGCCATCGTGCCGCTGGTGCTGGTGCTGATCCCGGGCATCGGCGAGGAGCGTTTCGGGGCGCAGCGATGGCTGGATCTGGGCGTGACATCGTTTCAGCCCTCGGAGACGGCCAAGCCCGCGGTGTTGCTGATCGTGGCGAGCATCTTGATCCGTTCGGAAATCGGCACAATCCGTCGATCCTTGGGGGTATTGGGGAAGTTGGCACTTGCGGTGGGTTTCCCCATGCTCCTAATCCTGCTTCAGCCCGATCTGAAGTCCGTGATCGTGCTCCCCCCCATGGTCTTCGCAATGCTCTACGTGTCCAAACTTTCCACGAGATTCTTCGTGGCGGTGCTGGGCGCATTTTGTGTATTGCTGGCGATTGTGGCGTGGGACAGCGCCGGCTACGTGCGCTACATGGAGGCCAACCGCCTCTCGTTCCTCACGGACAAAGGCGCGTACGAGCCGCATACGTGGGTGCCGTTGCACGATTATCAGCGCAACCGCATCATCTCTTTCATCGCGCCCGAAAAGATCGACCCGAAGGGGACGGAAAACGTCTGGAACCTCCGGCAGTCGCTCATCTCGGTCGGCAGCGGCGGTCTCACCGGCAAGGGCTGGACGGAGGGCACCCAGGCCCAGCTCGGCTACCTGCCCCGCGCCGTCGCGCACAATGATTTTATCTTCTCGGTCATCGCCGAGGAGAAAGGTTTCCTCGGGAGCCTCTCGGTTCTCGGCCTGTTCGGCATCGTTTTATTCAATGGAGTTCGCATCGCCAGTCTCGCCAGAGACCGGCTCGGCACGTTGCTCGCCATCGGCGTCACCGTGCTGTTTTCCGTGCATATCTTCGTGAACATCGCGATGACCATCGGGCTGGTGCCGGTCACAGGCATCCCGCTTCCGTTCATCAGCTACGGTGGCTCCTTTGTGCTCAGTTGCTGCTTGTTGCAAGGACTGGTCCAGAGCGTCTATCGCTTCCGCAAGGATTTCGCATGACCCCACGCGATTTGCCTTTCCGCGATATTGACCGCTCTGCCGGGATTTCCTGCGCAGCCGCGATCTCTGCCCATGGGTGCTCCGTGCTAAAAACACACATAACCCACCCGCACCATGAGCGATCCCACATCGCAAACTCCTCCCGATTCCAACCAGGATGCCGCGCGCAACCTGGAGGACCAGCTGTCCCGCCCGCCGGAACCGGCTGAGAGCATCGACATCGACCGCAACGAGCTGCGCGCCAGCGCCGCCGAGCGCGCCAAACAGCGTCCGCTCCTCCAGAAGATCCTCTCGGTCTTCCAGAAGTCCAAGACCTCCTACCGCGAGCTCATCATCAACTCCGAGCCGCTCGAAAAACGCGTCGCCCTCCTCCTCGATGGCCGACTCGAGAAATTCGAGATCGAGCGCCACTCCGACGACCGCATGGTCGGCGGCATCTTCAAGGGCCGCATCAAGAACCTCGATGCCGGCCTCAAGGCCGCCTTCGTCGACATCGGCTATTCGAAAAACGCGTTCCTGCACTACTGGGACATGCTCCCCGCCGCCGCCGACTCCTCCGTGGAAGTCGTCCGCGTAAACAAAAAGAAGAACGCCGCCCCGCGCCCCGCCGAGCCCACCGTCAAGGACATCCCCAGCCTCTATCCTCCGGGCACCGACATCGTCATCCAGGTGACCAAGGGCCCCATCGGCACCAAGGGCCCGCGCACCACCACCAACCTCTCGCTGCCCGGCCGCTACCTCATCCTCACGCCGTTTAGCGATGGCTGCGGCATCTCCCGCAAGATCGAGGACCCCGCCGAGCGCAAGCGCCTCAAGCAGCTCATCAACGAGCTCACCATCCCCGAGGGCATGGGCGTGATCGTGCGCACCGCCGGCGAGGGCAAAAAGTCCCGCTACTTCGTCCGCGATCTCCACCTCCTCCTCAAGAAGTGGGAGGAGATTCAGCAGAAGATGCAGAGCGAGCGCGCCCCCGCCTGCCTCTATCAGGAGCCCGACATCGTCGAGCGCACCGTGCGCGACTTCCTCACCGAGGAGGTTGATCGCGTGCTCATCGACAACAAGGACGACCACGCGCGCACCGCCGACCTCGTCGGCCTCATCAGCAAACGCTCCCGCTCCAAGATCGCCCTCTACAAGGACAACATTCCGATCTTCGAACGCTTCAACATCGAGCGCCAGATCGAGCAGACCTTCCAACGCAAGGTCACGTTGCCCTCCGGCGGCGAAATCGTGATCGACGAGACCGAGGCCCTCATCGCCATCGACGTCAACACCGGCTCCCACAAGAACCGCTCCGGCGACGAGAAAAACACCATCTACGCGGTGAATCTCGAAGCCGCCGAGGAGATCGCGCGCCAGATCCGCCTGCGCAATCTCGGCGGTCTGATCATCATGGACTTCATCGACATGAAGGAGCGCCGCCACCGCAACGCCATCTACGACAAGATGGTCGAGCTCATGTCCGAGGATAAGGCCAAGACCCACATCCTCCCCATCTCGCAGCTCGGCATCATGCAGATGACGCGCCAGCGCCAGCAGGAGTCGCTCTCGTCCAACCTCTACACCGACTGCCCGTACTGCCGCGGCCGCGGCATCGTGAAGTCGGCCACGACGATGTCCGTCGAGCTCCAGCGCCGCCTCTCCGCCGTCGCCCGCCGCGTCACCAACCGCAACGACGGCAAGGAGTACTCGCTGCGCGTCATGGTGCACCCGAGCATCCTCGAGCGCCTCCGCAGCGAAGACGCCGACCTGCTCGTCCGCATGGAAAAGACCTTCGGCGTCAAACTGGCCTTCCGGGCCGATGCCGCCTACCACGTGGAGAACTTCAAGATCGTCAACGCCAACACCGGCGAAGAGTACCGCTGAGGTTCGTTTCCTCGTAAAACTTCCCCACGGGCGACGGCTTCGGCCGCCGCCCGTTTTTTTGGCCCCATGGCCGGTGGGTCCTGCGCAAACGAATGTGTGTGGCACGCGGCTAAACTCGTTGGACTTCGCCCCTCGCTCCGCGCCAAACTCGGGGCACCCTACTATGCGTTTCCCCATTCTGGTTAGTCTCGCGCTCCTGTGGCTTGGCGTGCCCCTGTCCCGCGCCCAGACGTCCCTCTCGCTCTATTCCGACGCCCTCGACAACGGGTGGCAAAACTGGAGCTGGGCCACGGTCGATCTCTCCAGCACGACCGCTGTCCATGGCGGCACCACCGCCATCAAGGTCACCGCGGGCGCCACGCAGGCCCTCGCGCTGGAGCACCCCGCGCTCGATACTTCTCTCTTCGAAAACGTCACCTTCTGGATTCATGGCGGCACCACCGGTGGCCAGACCTTGCAGGTGCGCGCCACCCGCGACTGGGTTGCCCAACCGCCCGTCGCTTTGCCCGCGCCTACCGCCGGCACCTGGACTCAGGTCACCCTTTCCCTCGCCTCACTCGGCGTCGCCAACTGCACCGACTTCGACGGCCTCTGGATTCAGAATTCCGGCAGCGCCGCCACCGGCACGTTCTACATCGACGACGTCGCGCTGACCTTCCCCGCCGCCCCTGCGTCGATCGCCCTCTCTGTCGATGCCGGAGATGTCCTTCAGACGCTCGATTCGCGCATGTACGGGACCAACCTTGTCATGTGGGACCCGCTTGCCTCCGACGCTCAAACCGGTGCCCGCCTCCAGGCGCTCCAGTTTGGCGCGCTGCGTTTCCCGGGCGGCAGCCTGTCCGACGATTACGACTGGCAGACCAACCGCCGCGTCTCCGGCAACCCCAACTGGACTTGGTCGAGCCACGTCGCCGACTTTGCCGCCGTGGTCGAGGAACAGGGCGCCGATGCCTACGTGATCGTGAACTACGGCAGCGGTACGCCCGAGCAGGCCGCCGCGTGGGTCGCCTACCACAACGGCGATCCGGCTAGCACCCAGGCGCTCGGCACCGACTCCCGCGGCCGCGACTGGAAGACGGTCGGCTACTGGGCCTCCATCCGCGCTGCTGCGCCGCTGGCGACCGACGATGGCTACAACTTTCTGCGCGTCTCGCACCCCGCGCCCTATGGCTTCAAGTATTGGGAAGTCGGCAACGAGTGCTACGGTACCTGGGAAAACGACCAGCACGGTGTCGCCGGCAGCGGTCTCTCCGGCAAGGCACACGACCCGGTCACCTATGCGGCCGCGTACCAGCAGTTCGTCGCCAGGATGAAGGCCGTCGATCCCACGATCTCCATCGGCGCCGTCATCACCGCCGAGCCCGACGATTACGCGCTGACCGACACCACGCCTGTGACCAACCCCGTCGACGGCAGCACTCACACCGGCTGGACCTCCGTGTTGCTCGCCAGGCTCAAGGCTCTCGGCGCCATCCCCGATTTCGTCGTCTTCCACTATTACGCGCAGAATCCCGGCACTGAGTCCGACTTTGCCCTGCTCCACGGCGTCGACCGCCTCAATGTCGATGCCGCGTCGATCCGCCAGATGTTGACCGACTATCTCGGCACCGACGGGGCGGGCGTCGAGATGGCCATGACTGAACTCAACTCCGTGAGCTCTGAGCCCGGCAAGCAGACCGCCAATCTCGTCAACGCACTCTTCTACGCCGAGGCCTACGGCACGCTCACGCGCAGCGAGTACCGCTCCGTCCTGTGGTGGGCGCTGCACAACAGCGCGGAGACGGCGAACAACAACGACGCCTCACTCTACGGCTGGCGCCAGTTTGGCTGCTACGACCTGATTGCCGGCGATGGTTTCCCCGGGCTGGCGACGCACGCTCCCCTTCCGACCTACTGGGCCGCGAAACTCCTCACTCACTGGGCGCGTGGTGGTGCCGAGATTCTCGCCGCCACGACCAGCTACCCGTGGCTCACCGTGCACGCCGCCCGCGCCGCCGACGGCAAGGTCCGCCTGCTGGTCATCAACAAGCACTCGACGGACGCACTCACCGGCCAGATTGCACTCACCGATTTTGCGCCCGGCAGCTCCACGGCGACGGTGTACAGCTACGGCAAGGAAAACGATGCGCAGGGCGCCGCGACTCCGGGCTACACCACGGCCACGTTTACCGGCGCCGGTGCGAACTTCGCGTACACGTTTCCCTCCTACTCGATCACCGTGATCGAGCTCGCCTCGCCGGCCACGTTTACGGCGCAGCCGACATCGGTTGCGGTCGATGCCGGCGGCTCCGCGCAGTTTGCGGTCACGGTCACTTCATCCGGCTCGGTGACCTACCGCTGGCAACGCTCGACCGATGAAGGCGCGAACTGGAGCGACCTCGCCGACGGGGCTGCGTTTTCCGGGACGGGCACGGCGACGTTGACGGTTGCGCAGGCCAGCTTGGCCGATTCCGGTTCGAAGTTCCGCTGCGTGGTGACGGTGGCCGGGGCGGGCCAGGTCGTCTCCAAGGCGGCCACGCTCACGCTCCACGGCAGCCAGTTCTCGGCGCTCTCGGCGCGTGCGCCGGCGGGGACGGGCGAGCAGACGTTGATCCTGGGCT
>ERZ795058.4928-NODE-4928-length-12535-cov-9.782212_pt1 | contig 12535 bp, 10 predicted proteins | sample MGYA00375142_ERZ795058 | MGnify/ENA primary metagenome ERZ795058 (study PRJEB30187, sample SAMN05720210) | activated sludge metagenome | isolation source: anaerobic digester from wastewater treatment plant | place: Japan | collected 2015-04-20 ...
GGCAGATGGGTTACGGTTCCGATTCGATCCATCTGCTTTTCAATCTGTGGTACCGTGAGTTCAATTACACACCTGCTTACGACAACAACCTTCCGCAGGTCGACCACATCTTTCCGCAGAGCGCCCTGAGAAAGATCAAAGCCGTCAGCCCGGAAACGGGTCGGCTCAGCATCGTGAAATACAAACAGGATTCGCGCGACCAGTTGGCCAACTGCATGTTGTTGACCCAGGCGGAGAACGGAGCCGGCGGCAAATCCGATACCCTGCCCGAAGTCTGGTTCGCCGACAAGCCGGAAAGCTACCTCGACATGCACTTGGTACCGAAGGATAAGGACCTCTGGAAGATCGACCGCTTCGAAGACTTCATTGAAGAGCGCAAGAAGTTGATTAGAGATAAATTCTCGTACCTTCTTGCGCAGAAGACTCAGGATAATCAGATTGCACAAACGGGGCAATGATGGACCCGCGCCATCTATTCATTGATGAACGCCACACCGGCATGTGCGTTTATTGCGGCACCCATCCGGATACGCGCGACCACGTTCCTTCGAAGGTCCTGTTGGATGAACCCTATCCGCCGGAGTTGCCGGTCGTCGGTGCCTGCAAAAAGTGCAACTCTTCGTTCTCGCTGGATGAGCAATATCTGGCTTGCTTTTTAGACTGTGTTATCTGCGGTGGAACAGAAACTTCCGGTATGCATCGTTCTAATGTAAAGCGGATTCTGGAAGAAAATCCGACGCTGAGATACAGGATAGAAAGTGCTCGAAAAGGAGATGCAGCGGACAACTTGTTTTGGGAGCCGGAAGCTGATCGGGTTCGAAACGTGATCCTGAAACTCGCAAGAGGGCACGCTGCATATGAGTTGTACCCGAAACTGGAGAAACCGAGGATACTCGGTTTTGCACCCCTACAGATATTGAGCGATGACCAAAGATCGGCGTTCGAGCAGGTCGCCGGCGATGACGAGATCGACTTGTGGCCGGAAATCGGGAGCCGGGCGTTCCTGAGAGCGTTCGGGAAATCTCCGGACCGACTCCCGCTCTCAGGTGGTTGGGTCGTGGTTCAACCGGGGCGTTACCGATATTCAGTGTCCGAAACAGGCGGGGTGATTGTACGAATGGTCCTGAGCGAATACCTGGCCTGCGAGGTTGTATGGGAACTTTGAACGGTCCTTTGGAAAGGAGGTGATCTTTGCGACAGGTTTGCGACACAACTTGCGACAAGCTCACGACTCGACTTGCGACATTCGCGTCGTGTAGAGTAATTGGGAAATCGACATTGACGCCGCTTCCGGTCCGCCGGGAACCGCCTGATCTTTGATAACCCGTTGATATTGAAGGTTTTCGGTTAACGGCGGGAGAAAGAGAACGGTTATGAAGAGGGTTGCACACGGGGAGCCAAAACCGCCTCATATTTCTTTTCTTTTTTCCTCTCCTGTTTCGCTTGGCTTTTTATGTCCCCTGGTTTACAATCTCCATGGAATTTTGACCAGGGGGAATTGTGTTTTGCGCGAGGGAGAGATTATTTTGTGCAAACGGGGGAACGTCCATTTAAAGAATAAATTATTAAAACACGTTGACGAAAAAATCATTTCATAGCATTCATTTTTAGGGGGAGAGATGTCAATAACGAATAAACCATCAGTCACTCCGAGAGCTTATACTCTTCGACTGCGACGTGCGCCCGGCGAATGTGTTTTATGTCGAAAAAACGACTGTAATTGCTGGCGTGAAAATCTCTGGCAGACTCATGAGGCCGTCAACAAGGGCGCCAAAGCATTTGGCGACTGGTTGCTTACCTTACGCGGAGGGCTGGAACACACTCTGGCGGATAACAAGGTCAAAGGTGGGAAGGGAAAGCCTGATCGAGATCCGACCGACGATGAGCGTAAGGCACGACGCATTTTATTAGCGTTATCATGGCTTTCTGTGGAATCGAAGATCGGAGCTCCGCCAGAATTCATCGTTGCGTCCGGTCAAGACGTCGCTAAGAATCGTAATGGAAAAGTTTTCAGAGCACTTGAAGAAATCCTTAAAACGCGACGAATGGCGAAAAAAAATATTGAAGAGTGGAAGAATGATTGCTCGGCTTCGCTGAGCGCAGCTATACGCAAAGACGCGGTCTGGGTTAACAGGAGCAAAGCGTTTGATAGAGCAGTTAAATCGATAGGTGCATCACTCACGCGTGAAGAGGCGTGGGACATGCTTGAACGGTTCTTCGGGAGCCGCGTAGCCTATCTTACTCCCATACAAAGCTTTGAAAACGAGTCTTCCGACGCAGCAGAACAAGAGGAGAAAGGGAAGGACCTTATCCAGAAGGCGGGACAATGGCTCAGTAGCCGGTTCGGTGCCGGCAAAGGAGCGGACTTCCGCCGTATGGCAAATGTCTATAATATGATCGCAAGGTGGGCGGACAAAGCTCACGCAGATATGGATGGGAATCAAGCTATCAATAGCCTCGCATCCGCTCTGAGCATATTTACTCCTGCTTCGAACAACCTAAAAGGTGTGCTTGATCTGATTAGTGGCCCAGGATACAAAAGCGCGACGCGCAACCTTCTCAGTCAGTTTAGTGATAAAACTTCCGTGAGTCGACAAGACCTTTTTAACCTCAGAGACAAGGCGAAAAATGATGCCCGAAAGTGCAATCAAAGGTCAGGATCGAAAGGACAACGACCTTATTCTGAAGCGATCTTGAAAAACGTGGAGTCAGTTTGTGGATTTACGTATTTGCAGGAAAAAGGCCCGGCTAGACATTCCGAGTTCGCCGTCATGCTTGACCATGCCGCCCGTCGTGTTTCGCTTGCCCATACGTGGATCAAGCGTGCTGAGGCGGAACGAAGCAAGTTCGAGGAAGACGCTAAGAAGGCAAATCAAGTTTCTAAGGCAGCGAAAAACTGGCTAGATCTGTTTTGTATAGAACGCTCAGTTATGTCAAGCGCGTTGGAACAGTATCGCATACGTCGGCGAGCGGTTGACGGATGGAAAGAAGTTGTCGCTGCATGGGGTAAGCGTTCATGCAATAATTTAAACGACCGGATAGCCGAAGCTCGTGCCTTGCAAGAGATGGATAAGTTCGGCGACATCCAGCTATTCGAAGCCCTCGCTGAAGACGATGCAGTATGTGTTTGGCATGAAGATGGAGATGCCACGAAAGCCCCTGCACATCAACAGCTGATTGACTACGTTCTCGCTACCGAAGCGGAATTCAAGAAACGGCACTTTAAAGTACCGGCGTACTGTCATTCTGATTCGCTTGTGCATCCAGTCTTCTGTGATTTCGGGAACTCCCGCTGGGATATTGATTTTTCAATACGAGAGGCCGCGAGTTGTTTGGAAAAAGCGCAAACGGCATGTACAAATAAACAAGCGGTTGTGGATAAAATTGAAAAAATCATAAAAAAACCTTCTGGAAAAGTCGAAAAGAAGTCACGATTAATAGAAAAATTAAAGAAAGCAAAAAGCGAATATGAAGAAGCAAGAAGAGAACTTGTGCGTTTGAACTCAAAACGCGGGATGACAATGACGCTATTTAATGGCAGTGATGTTAAAAAGACGGCGTTGGGCTGGCAGTCTAAGAGATTGGCAGCAGACCTTGCTCTTCATACAGACGATGACTCTACGAATAATATTAGAGTTTCTCGTGCGAACAGGTTGGGACGAGCCGCGTCGAATGTAATCGGGAGCGATGGGGTAAAGATATCGGGGCTCTTTGAACAAGCAGATTGGAATGGCCGTTTGCAAGCCCCGAGGAAGCAATTAGAAGATATTGGTAAAAGAGTAGCCAAATATGGTTGGGATATTAAAGCTCAAAAGATGAGAGATAACCTTCAATGGCTGGTTTCCTTCTCGGCAAAGCTACAGCCTAACGGGCCGTGGTGTGATTTCGCTTCAGCTAACGATTTGAAACTAGACCAAAAGAACGGTGAAATTATTATCGCATCTCAGAACTCGAAGAATGATTGGCGCGGTCTAGCTTATCCCTTCTGGCATTCTTCTAACGAAAAAGGTCGTAAAGGAATGGCTAAGCATAACCTTTCCCGCCTATCGGGTCTTCGTGTGCTTTCTGTTGACCTTGGCCATCGTTATGCTGCGGCGTGCGCGGTGTGGGAAGCGATCAATACCAAAGAGTTAAAAAAAGTATGTCGAGCTGCCCAACATGATGCGCCGAAGGCGAGCGATCTTTACTTACATCTTAAGCAAAAAGTAAAAAAGGAGAAGAACGGCAATCTAGTCGAAATGAATAAGATTACTGTCTATCGCCGCATCGGAGCGGAAACATTATCGGATGGTATGCAGCATCCCGCTCCTTGGGCGCGCCTGGACCGCCAGTTCCTCATCAAGCTCCAAGGCGAGGAGGAGGGGATTCGCGAGGCATCTAACGAGGAGGTCTGGAAGGTTAATCAACTGGAGTCTGAACTTGGTCGAACCGCACCGGTTATCGACCGACTGGTCAAGGCAGGATGGGGGCAATCCGACAGACAAAAAACGAGACTCAATGCGCTACATAATCTGGGATGGACACCTGCAAGCGGAGCCGAGGTATCTGACCGGACGGACGAAAACGAATGCGAGGTCTGCAAACCTTCGCTCTCCGTAGACGAACTGATGTCCTCCGCTGTCCGCACCATGCGTCTCGCGCTCAAGCGCCACGGCGACCGGGCGCGAATTGCCTTCGCCATGTCAGCGGAATGCAAACCCATGCCCGGCGATCGCAGATATTTCTTTACCGAGGCTAAAGAACTTTCCGTGAACGACGACCAGGCCACAAGAGGCAATAAGCATATCGAGTTCATTCAGGATGCTCTTATGCTCTGGCACGGATTGGCGTCTTTGCGCGGGTGGCGGGATGATGTAGCGAAGCAACTGTGGGATAACTATATCGCTAACTTGTCCGGATACAAAGCTATAAAAGAAATCAGTGAGGATGTCTCCGATGCAGAGCGCAAGAAGAAGCAAAAGGAGAATCGAGAAAAACTCCATGATGTGGCGGAGGCTCTAGTCAAGGATGCAAGGCTTCGTAGAGTCCTCCACAATGTTTGGAAGAAACGATGGGAACAGGATGATAAGTGGTGGAAAGAACGGCTTCGCTGGCTAAAGGACTGGATTCTTCCCCGCGGCCAGGCTGCAAATGGCCCAGCCATCCGCAAGGTTGGAGGTCTCTCGCTCACTCGGCTTGCCACGCTGACGGAATTCCGCCGCAAAGTGCAAGTCGGATTCTACATGCGGCTCAAGCCGGATGGAACAAGCGTGGAAATCAAGGAAAGATTCGGACAACGCACTCTCGATGCCTTGGAAAACCTGCGAGAGCAACGCGTGAAACAGCTTGCCAGTCGTCTTACCGAAGCGGCACTTGGTATCGGCCGGATGAAGCGATTCAGAGGAGAAAAAGATGCCAAACGTCCAAGGGAAAGGGTTGACAAGCCGTGTCATGCCATCGTTATCGAGGATCTCACTCATTACCGGCCGGAGGAAACCCGCACCCGTCGGGAAAATCGCCAAATTATGACGTGGTCATCTTCGAGGGTCAAGAAGTACCTGTCCGAAGCTTGCCAACTTCATGGCCTCCATCTCCGAGAAGTTCCGGCAGGCTACACGTCACGCCAGGATTCCCGAACTGGCGCGCCAGGCATTCGTTGTCAGGACATATCGGTCAAAGAATTTATGCGGTCATATTTCTGGCGTAAACAAGTAAAGAATGCCCAGGAAAAATTGGCTGAGGATAAAGGCAACTCCCGCGAACGGTATCTATGTAAACTGGCAGCAATGTGGACAGATAAAGCCGCGGTTGGCTGGGAGAAAGGCGGAAATGTCCGTGTTCCGCTCAAAGGCGGTGAAATATTCGTTTCGGCTGATCGCCGTTCTCCGGCAGCCAAGGGAATACAAGCGGACTTGAACGCTGCCGCTAACATCGGTTTGCGGGCGCTTACTGACCCTGACTGGCCTGGAAAGTGGTGGTATGTCCCATGTGATCCCGCGAGCTTCAAACCTGTAAGGGATAAGGTTGGCGGTTGTGCGGCGGTGAATCCAGATACGACGCTGTGGCAGTCCGCCCAAGTACAAAGTTGCGATACAGATAATAATAAAAAAAAGCAAGGGAAAAAAGACGCTAGAAATGCCAACGGAGTGGTCAACCTCTGGCGTGATATCTCATCATCCCCGCTCGAATGCATCGGATCCGGAGAGTGGAAAGAATATGCCGCTTATCAGAACGATGTGCAATGCCGGGTTATCCGTATCCTAGAGGAACAGATAAAAGAACGTGGCTGGCACCTGCACGATGGATCAAAGGAGGATGAAATTCCGTTCTGAGAAGGATGCAGCCGATGGATGAATGCCTGTGGCCAGCCCGGAACGTGGCCGAATATGCCTATTGCCCGCGTCTTTTCTACTTTATGCAAGTAGAAGGCGTCTTCGTCCCCAGCGATGACACGGAGAAAGGAGTGGCTCTCCATCGGCGAGTAGATAAGCCTAGTGCCTCTCTAGAAAAGGCAAAGATAGGTGAGGATGATCCAGAACGGCCAAAGGTTGTTCGAAGTCTGGTCTTGACGAGCGAGTCGCTTGGCCTTACCGCGACTCTAGACATAGCAGAGATCTCGGGGCAGACTGCTGTGCCGGTCGAGTATCGAAAAGGACGTCCTAAGTATATTTCTATGAAGCCGTTTGCCGACGATTCAAGCGAAATAGAACAATCCCCGATTTCACATCCGTCGGTTTGGCCTACGGATCGTATCCATGTAGGCCTTCAAGCCATCCTTCTCGAAAGCGCTGGCTATACGGTTCCTGAAGCAGTTATTTATTACGCTGAGGAGAAGCTTCGTCTCAGTATTTCCGTTGATGATTCTCTTAAAACCGAGGCCTTGATAACCCTGGAAAATGCGAAAAGATGCGCCGAAGGCTCACGGCCTTTACCGCTTTTAAATGATGCAAGATGTCAAAAGTGCTCACTGCAACCGGTATGTTTACCAGACGAGGTTAATCAACAACGTGCTCAATCGCTGAGTGATGAATTTATGCCAAGGAAGATCTGGCCGCCACGTGATGATGGCATTCATGTAGTGGCTCAGCAAGATGGTGTGAAAGTCGGTGTCCGTGGCATGGAGTTGAGAATCTCCGAAAAGAACGGTTCTGCGGTGAAGACTATACCGCTCGCCAATCTTGAAAGCCTTTCGCTGCTGGGATCGGTTCAAATCACCACCCAGGCGATAAGCACTCTTGCCGATATGAAGATTCCTATAGCGATTCTCTCGCGAGCAGGACGGCTAGTGGCTATGATAGATCCGCTCGATTCGGTTAGCGCCGAGGTTCGAAGGTCACAGATTCGCAAACTCGACTGCAAGGAGGTATGTCTTGAACTGGCACGTGCTCTCATATCGGCTAAGATCATAAATCAAAGAACGCTTCTTCTCCGTAATCATGGCTCGTTGCCTACCGGTGTAGCTGCCGATCTAGCAAAGGAAGCCAAGAACGCAGCACGGGCAGATTCATTGGATGCTGTGCGCGGACATGAGGGTCAGGCAGCGGCTATCTACTTCCGAAATTTTTCCGGAATGTTCAAAGGTCCTTTGTCGTTGGAATTTGACGCGAATGGAAGGAAACGAAGACCTCCGCCCGATCCAATCAACTCCTGCCTATCGTTGTCGTATTCGATGTTGACTCATGAATGCGTGGCGGCGTTGCGCCTTGCACGGCTAGAGCCTTCTATAGGAGGTTTTCATATATCGAAACCTGGACGTCCTGCTCTCGCGCTCGATCTCATGGAGCCGTTTCGGCCGCTGATAGCGGATTCGATTGCGATTACTTGCTTCAACCGTGGAGAATTGGATGAGGGGCATTTTTTTCGCACTGCTTCCGGCTGTTCGCTCACAAATGCCGGGAGGCGGAGTTTTTTCAATGCCCTTGGCCGAAGAATGGATACTGAGATTACTCACCCGGTATTTAAATATCGCTTGAGCTATCGTCGCATGATCGTTTTGCACGCGCGGATGATCGCAGCGTGGTTCATGGGCGATGTTCCTTCTTTGGCATTTTTAACTACGCGTTGAACGCACAGAGGCGATTATGCGTCGATGTTACTTGGTTTGTTACGACATAAGAGATCCGAAACGATTAAGAGGCGTCCATAAGGTTCTCAGAGGATATGGTGAAGCCTGGCAGTATTCCATCTTTTTCTGTTTTCTGAAAGAAATTGATCGTATAAAATTACAAACTGATCTCGAAAATCAAATGAATCAGAGGGAAGATCAGGTGATGATTATGGATCTTGGCTCTGATGAAAAGGCGGCGCGCGAGGCAACGATCGTTATAGGTAAATCACTACCAGAACGGAATAGCGGTATTATTGTAGTTTGACTTTATGTACATTTGATTATATATATAATTAAGCCTCTATAGGAGGCAAAATCGCCACGGAATGTGTCGTCCCCTTCATTTTGGGCTTGGCACCGTGGGCCGATCAGTTCTATTCCGACGGAGGCTAATCTCCGCGAGTATGGAGGTTATGAAGGGAGGTCCGCTGAATGCTCGAAGTACATGAGATCCCTTGAAATGAGGGAAGAAAAAACCGTTTGAAGGTGTATCGCGCCAGGTGGCATTTCCCGATTGTTGGCCATGCTCGCGTTATGAGTCGAAAGTTGAATGTCAGCAAAGAATTAGAAGAGTGGCGGTTGCTGACGTCGGAAATGAACCGATCGGCGGACACTACCAGGTCGCGGGCGTCAGCCCCGTTTTCGTGTACGTTGCTGACGTCGGAAATGAACCGATCGGCGGACACACCGGCTGGGGCAAAGGCGCTCACGGGCGCGCCTGGTTGCTGACGTCGGAAATGAACCGATCGGCGGACACCGTGAATATAATCCAGCGGGCCCGATTCCTTATGTGTTGCTGACGTCGGAAATGAACCGATCGGCGGACACTTGGGATTTTTGGTTGGATCGTCCTGGCGCTCATGTTGCTGACGTCGGAAATGAACCGATCGGCGGACACTTCATTCCGGTGAAGACCCAGGTCTGGTTCCCGCAGTTGCTGACGTCGGAAATGAACCGATCGGCGGACACCGCGATGTGCGGAGAAAAAACTAAGCTGACGGTTGGTTGCTGACGTCGGAAATGAACCGATCGGCGGACACTGATATGGGCGGCGATGATGTTTCCGGCGTGGTTGTTGCTGACGTCGGAAATGAACCGATCGGCGGACACTGAGCGATCGCGAGCGCCTTCGAGGTCGCCTTGTGTTGCTGACGTCGGAAATGAACCGATCGGCGGACACTTATCTCCGAAAGCGTATCGCCGGAGCTCCTCGTGTTGCTGACGTCGGAAATGAACCGATCGGCGGACACACGAGGCTGTTGTCGATGAGGTTATTCCCGCGGAGGTTGCTGACGTCGGAAATGAACCGATCGGCGGACACATGCAACCGGCCAGGTTGTCGACCTTCGGAAACATGTTGCTGACGTCGGAAATGAACCGATCGGCGGACACTCAACTGGGGGCTCCATGAATCAGCTGCTTACCATGTTGCTGACGTCGGAAATGAACCGATCGGCGGACACCCCAGGTGAGGTTTTTTTGATGATCTTTTTCACTGGTGTTGCTGACGTCGGAAATGAACCGATCGGCGGACACCTTGGACCAACGGGGCGACCTACGCGGCAACCAAGTTGCTGACGTCGGAAATGAACCGATCGGCGGACACCCGGAGCGAATAGGCAGACTGCGAATGAGGACTTGAAGTTGCTGACGTCGGAAATGAACCGATCGGCGGACACGATTATTTTCGGCCGGTCTCCCGGACCGATTTGGGTTGCTGACGTCGGAAATGAACCGATCGGCGGACACTCCTCCTATCGTGTCGTTATCGTGAGAGAGCCGCGCGTTGCTGACGTCGGAAATGAACCGATCGGCGGACACTCCTCCTATCGTGTCGTTATCGTGAGAGAGCCGCGCGTTGCTGACGTCGGAAATGAACCGATCGGCGGACACTTATCCCGGACCGACAAACGAATAGGGAACGATTTTGTTGCTGACGTCGGAAATGAACCGATCGGCGGACACGATTCACGTGATAGCGGAGCCGACGGTAGTTGTCGGTTGCTGACGTCGGAAATGAACCGATCGGCGGACACCGAGTTGCGCCGCCGTGGGGCTCGCCGGGATCAGTTGCTGACGTCGGAAATGAACCGATCGGCGGACACGGCGAACGAGCTAACGGAGCTTCGAGAGGACGACGTTGCTGACGTCGGAAATGAACCGATCGGCGGACACTACCAAGCGGTTGCCTTCCCCCTCGTCCAGGTCAAGTTGCTGACGTCGGAAATGAACCGATCGGCGGACACGGTAACCTTGATGAGCAGGGGGTTCAGTCGCTCCCGTTGCTGACGTCGGAAATGAACCGATCGGCGGACACCCGGCTGGCGCTGGTCCCTGTTTCGGCAGGTTGGGTTGCTGACGTCGGAAATGAACCGATCGGCGGACACTTTACCGCCGCCATTGGATTGCGGCCGTTGAAAGTTGCTGACGTCGGAAATGAACCGATCGGCGGACACTCAAATGGGCCGCGGACCGCGGCCATTTCAACGGGTTGCTGACGTCGGAAATGAACCGATCGGCGGACACATCGCCGCTGATTTCGTCACGACATGACCTCCTGGTTGCTGACGTCGGAAATGAACCGATCGGCGGACACGTCCAATCCGGATGTCGCTCAAGACAGCGTTTTAGTTGCTGACGTCGGAAATGAACCGATCGGCGGACACTGCAGACCGGGGCTTCCGCTGTTTTGCTTCTCCAGTTGCTGACGTCGGAAATGAACCGATCGGCGGACACAAAAACGGCCGGCCGCGCCAGGCGCTCTCTCCGGGGTTGCTGACGTCGGAAATGAACCGATCGGCGGACACCTATGACGCGGAGCACAACGAGCTAGTGTTCCATGTTGCTGACGTCGGAAATGAACCGATCGGCGGACACATGTGCCAGATCTGCCAGGACGGCTTCGGCGGCGGGTTGCTGACGTCGGAAATGAACCGATCGGCGGACACTTGAACCGTCGAAGTGGCAACCCCCGCTAGTCGAGTTGCTGACGTCGGAAATGAACCGATCGGCGGACACATTCGACGGCGGCGCGAAGAGCTCGATACTCGGCGTTGCTGACGTCGGAAATGAACCGATCGGCGGACACAACATTTCCCAGTCGTCGGACATGTTCGTCCGTGTGTTGCTGACGTCGGAAATGAACCGATCGGCGGACACGCAGCCCTCCTCAAGGCCCTGGAGGCGATCGTCTGTTGCTGACGTCGGAAATGAACCGATCGGCGGACACGAGTAATCGGCAAACATCCGCACGACCTCGGCGGGTTGCTGACGTCGGAAATGAACCGATCGGCGGACACACCAGGGCCTTGTCCGTGTCCATGTCACCACCCAGGTTGCTGACGTCGGAAATGAACCGATCGGCGGACACGGGATCGATTCCGTCGCCCTGCTTGGGCTCGGGGGTTGCTGACGTCGGAAATGAACCGATCGGCGGACACCTTTAGCTTTTCGACAAGGGAAGTATTGGAGAAGTTGCTGACGTCGGAAATGAACCGATCGGCGGACACCAGGTCGTAGATCCCGTTGCCCCAACCCGCGAAACGTTGCTGACGTCGGAAATGAACCGATCGGCGGACACTTAGGCCGCTCCCGGTCTCGCTGAACTGAGGATTGTTGCTGACGTCGGAAATGAACCGATCGGCGGACACCCCATTGCTCGCGCAAGGGCGACCTGCGTAATCCGTTGCTGACGTCGGAAATGAACCGATCGGCGGACACTTGCCACGATCACTCACCCCTGTTCCTGTCCCGCCGCGTTGCTGACGTCGGAAATGAACCGATCGGCGGACACCACGTCCTCCGAAACGACATGGGGCTCGGGTGGGGGTTGCTGACGTCGGAAATGAACCGATCGGCGGACACTACTCCTCGCCCTCGATGTGGATAATTTGCACGCGGTTGCTGACGTCGGAAATGAACCGATCGGCGGACACAGGTCAACGTCAACAACATCATCCTCGAAGGCCCGGGTTGCTGACGTCGGAAATGAACCGATCGGCGGACACACCCGAACGCCCGGAGCTGGACGGAACAGCGAGAGTTGCTGACGTCGGAAATGAACCGATCGGCGGACACTTCATTGCGTTTGCCGGGATTCGCACAGCCTGGGTTGCTGACGTCGGAAATGAACCGATCGGCGGACACCACGGATACCGCTCACCCTTGACCCCGGTAATAATGTTGCTGACGTCGGAAATGAACCGATCGGCGGACAGCCTTCCGACTCTGGGATTAGGAATCCCTTGCTCTATTGTAGATATCGGAAATGATCGGATAGATATTCTCTTTTTCAAGTTGGTTATTGCCTCCACGCGTGTTAGGTAAAACCGAAGTTTGTGTATGAAAGGAATGAGCGTATCCTATATTGGATCTTCGAATCTAATAGGGATCCGAGGGCCATGTCAACATGAGTTTGCAATTTGGCAGCCATCATAACTCTCTTCAGCA
>ERZ795058.4931-NODE-4931-length-12522-cov-17.652442_pt1 | contig 12522 bp, 8 predicted proteins | sample MGYA00375142_ERZ795058 | MGnify/ENA primary metagenome ERZ795058 (study PRJEB30187, sample SAMN05720210) | activated sludge metagenome | isolation source: anaerobic digester from wastewater treatment plant | place: Japan | collected 2015-04-20 ...
ATCTCAAATACGTCCGGCAATGTGCGGAGCCGGAACTTTCGGACATGTTCGGCGTAAAGGTCACGATCGAACTTTGGGTCAAAATCGAGAAGGACTGGATGAAAAATTTCTGGTTGCTCCGGCAAATGGGATATGCCGGTTCGTACTGAAATTTTTGGCATGTACACCTAAAGCGTATTGACTTGTGCGCCAGAGGTGTCTAAGCTTATACATCATATTTCTCTAGTAAGGTGTTTTGCTATGGCATGTTTGACAGTTTTGGATGGTTCTTTGAAGGGGCAGCGTTTCACGTTGACTCTGCCGTTGACGCGTATCGGCCGTCGCGAGGGGAATGACTGGATAGTTCAAGACGGTTCGATTTCAGGCACACATTGCGAAATCGAGAAGAGTGACGACGGATTCTTGATCCGCGACTTGGGTTCCACAAACGGAACGAAAATCAACAACGTCACGATCAAAGAGAAAGCACTCTCACGCAACGACATCATCCTGCTGGGTGAGGTGCCGATGATGATCGAGGGCGACGACGTGCCGCAGTTGGAGAAAGCCGAGTCCGCTGCCGTGCCGCGAACGACCATTATCATTCAGCCGAAACGTACCCTCGAAACGCCGAAAGAGTTCAGCAAGAAAACCAACAGCAACAAGATCTGGATAGCGTTGATCGCCGTGCTGGTGCTGGTTATCGCTTATCTCTTGGTGCAGATGTTCACCGGAGCAGGCAGCTGAGGCTGCCGCTTACAGCATCCACGCTTGCGCCTGTTCTCTAGCCAATGGAGCCATGCGGCGCTCTTCGGCCGCGTCCCCCCGCACGATTCTGACCGTGACGCTCTCGCGTGTGCCGTGATCAGCATACGCGGCGCAGATGCTGGTCGCCAGCGACACGTCTGCGTCACCTGCCCCACCGGGCAACAGGACCGTGGGACCGGGAACATCCACCGTATGCAGCAACACGTCCGATGTCACGTGCAAAGATTTAAGCACCGCGTTATCTGCCGCATCCCGCCCCACCACACACTTGCCGCCCCCCGGAAGACGGAAGTGACGTCCGTGCAACAGCAGCCAAACCAGCCGCTCATCACCAAGCCCCTCGTTGGCGCGTAGATCCGACAGCTTGCGGCAAAACCCTTTTTCGGTCAGCAGGCAACCGCCAGCCGGTGCCGGGTAGCGGGTCAGCCCGTAGCGCTGTGCCAGCTCACGTTGCGGTTTGCGCGACCGTCCGCTCAGCCCCAACAGTCGGCTGCGATCCACAATGCCCGCCTGCTCGGGAACGGTGGGCTCCAGCAGCAGGGCACTCAAAGGGCGCAGCAATCTTCCGCCCAATGCGGCGTCCCGCTCCGTGATTGCCAGCGAGTGCCGATTCTGCGACATCGGCCGCTGCCCCAGCACCTCGCCCGTCGCCACGAAATCGAAGCCCCCCTGCACCATCATCTCGCCCGCGCGCTGGATCATGCGCGCACGGCAATCGATACACGGGTTGAGCGCCGTACCAAAACCATGCGGCGGATGCTCCAACAGGTCGAGAATGTCGCGCGTGAAATCCACCACATGCAGCGGCACGTTCAACTGATGCGCCGCTTCACGCGCCGTGTCCATCTTAAAGAAGGGGCTGGTAAAGACCACCCCTTCCACGTCAAGTCCCTGCTCGCGCAACACGCACACCGCAAGCCTGCTGTCCAATCCGCCGGACAACAGACTGAGTCCGCGTCCACGCTTCACTCGGGTTTCGGGTTTCTGGTTTCGGGTTTCTGGTTTCGGGTTTCTGGTTTCAGGCTCCCGATTTCCGGCTTCTGACTTCAACTCCTAACTCCTAAATCCTAACTCCTAATTTCTCACTCACTCCTGACTCGGGCTTTCCTTCGGCACCGACATTCGCTACTCTCTTCAAGGAATTAAGGAGGATACCGGATGCACCGTTCACTGTCGATCTTGAACCCGCTGGCGGCTCTGCTGTGCGGGGTCGGTTTTGCGTACGCCAACTTCGCTGTAACGCCGTTGCGCCAGCCTGGCTCGTCCCTCGACATCTCATTGGGCAACGAGGCAGGCCGCGCGATGCGCCAAGCGGCGCGTTGGCTTTGCAACCAGCAAAACCCGGACGGCTCATGGGGAACCACACAGCGCATCGAGTTGACCGCTCTTGTGTTGACTGCGCTCGCAGCCGCCCCGCACCCCGATGATCACGCATCACGTTCTCTGGCCGCCCTCTGGCTGGGCCAGTCCGCCACCAACCACCTGTCGTCCCTCGGCGCACACGCCTGGCGGCTGCTGGCGCTGACGCTCTCACTGCCCAACACACCGGAACGCAGCACCTACCTGCAAGACCTGGCCCGGCGGGCACCGCCCATCGACGACGCATCCGCCGACGACCGGCGGTTCTGGCAGGAGGTTCTGGCGCAAGCCGGACTCGGCGAGCCGCCCGCGCCGGATGCCGATTCCACTGAATTGGTGGCCCGCGCCGCCACCATCTGGCCTCCCCCGCTTAACCGTTCGCGGGCTGCATGGCGACTCGTGCGTCTGATCAACCGCACGGCGGGCGGCCGCCTGATGCGCGGTCAGATCGTCCTCGATTGGCGCTCGCATGTGGCCTCTTGGCTGATCTCCACCCAGAAGAGCGCCCCGGACGGCGGCGGCTATTGGGAGGCGGATACGGCCGACGCCCAAATCGCCGAGACAGCGTATGGCGTGCTCTGCTTCCTTGAGCTGTGACCATCCGCGGGCAAAGCCCGCGATAGGCAGTAGGCTGTAAGGTTGTGAGGCTGTAAAGGGGACCAGACGGATCGGGACGATCAGACGGATTAGACGGATCAAAACAATGCTCCAAAAAACCTCCGCGCCTCCCAACTCCTAAATCCTAACTCCTAAATCCTAAATCCTAACTCCTAATCGTTAACTCCGCGGGCACGCGGATGCGCTTTGCCGTATTCGTCCTTGAGCCGCTCGATCGAGACATGCGTGTAGATCTGCGTAGTCGACAGGCTGGCGTGACCGAGCATCTCCTGAACGCTGCGTAGATCAGCGCCCGCGTCCAGCAGATGCGTGGCAAAGCTGTGGCGCAACTGGTGGGGCGTAATGTCCGGCGGCAACCCTGCAGCCGTAAGCCATTTCTTCATCTGGCGCTCGATCGAACGCGGCGTAAGTGCGCCGCCTTTGGCATTGAGAAACAGCGGTGCGTTGTCAGCGTCCGCTCCAGACCACAGCAGGCCCGCTTGCTCCCGCAACGCTTGCAGCGCGCGACAGGCCGGGCCGCCCAGCACACAAAGTCGCTGCTTGCGGCCCTTGCCCTCGACAATCGTCGTGCCCTGATCAAACCGGATATCGCCCCAGCGCAACGCGGCGATCTCGCTGATGCGGCAGCCGGTGCTGTAGAGCGTTTCAAACACGGCGGCGTCGCGCAACGCCGCATACTCTGCGACGGGCGTCACCGTGCCGTGCCGCGCACGCGTCGCTTCCAACGCGGCCAGCGGTGCCGCCAGCAACGTCTCCACCTCCTTGACACCTAGCACCGAAGGCAAACGGCGGCCTAGGCGCGGCCCGCGCAGACCTACGAACGGATTGCCCGACACGATCTCCTCGCGCTCCATAAAGCGATAGAAGGCGCGCAGCGAGGAGAGCTTACGGCGCGTGGTCGACGGCGCCCAACCCGCGCGATGGAAGGCCACCAGAAAGTCACGCGCAAGGTCGCGTGTCGGCATGCCCCAGGCAAACGGCGGTCTCACGCCGGCATCCGGCCATACAAACGCCGCAAACTGCCCGATGTCCTGCACATAACCAGCCACCGTATGGTCCGACGCATTGCGTTCGGCCCGCAGGAACGTAACGAAGCGCACGACCTCCGCATCGTCCGCCGCGTCAGAACGGTTCGGCAGCGGCTCCGGCGGCCCGTCGCCGATCCGGACCTCCAGATCCACATACTCGTTGGAGTCCATAACTAAAACCGATCACGCCTTCGCGGTGCGTGGCACGCGCTTGCCGCCCTTGCTACCCGTTTCGCCTTTGCCTTTACCTTGTTTGCCCAGGCCCAGCTTTTCTGCCCACTTCTCGAACTCGGGAATCTGATCCTTGTAACGGAAGGCCATGCGCTTCAGGGCGTAGCGTTGACGGGGCGAGAGCGATTTCTTGCGTCCATACTGCTCCTCAAGACTAGTAAAGAAGACATGATCGTCAAACGTCCTTTTGCCGCGCGTCACCGGCTCCTGCCAGGCAGTAACATGACGCAACATCTCCAACAGCAACGGGCTTTCCGTGTCCGGTTGCAGTTCATCTTCACCGACAATCAGTCCCAATTCATCCCTGACCTGATCAAACTGCTCAATCTGCGCCGCGTTCTGCACAATAATGCGGTCAATCGCCGCAAGTTGCCGCCCGGTCAGTTTGATCCCTGACTCCACTTGCTGGCGTAACGAATCGATGAATTCCGCCTGACTCTCCGAGAAGGCCAGATCCTTGAGCACCTCAAAACGGCGCTTCGCCTCCTCGTGGCTCGGGGCCGCCCGGTCCTTGGCCACCTCGTCCCCAAAGCCCATGCCGACCAGGATCTGATCGGCCCGATGGATCTGGTCGCGGTAGCGCAGAGCAATCTTGACCAGCGCCGAGAGTTGCCTGTCGGTAACCGCCTTCACGCCAGCCTCAAGCTGCTCTTTGACGGAGGCCACGAAGTGTTCGTCGCTGTAAGTACGTCTGCCGCGCTGCACGGGGGGTGCCCAGTCCGTAACCTGCGCCAGCATCTCCAGCACCGCGCTGACCTTGTCAGTGTCAGCGGGCGGCACTTTGGCCCGCTCCATCCACTGCTGAAACTTCTCATAAAAGTCGGTCAGCATCGCGGCCCACTCGACACTGCCCTCTTCGATCTGATCGAGCTGCTCCTCCATGCGCGCCGTGAACCCGACATCGAAGAGCTTCCCCAACTTGCCGACCAGCAGGTCGCTGACCTCTAGCCCGAGCGGCGTCGGAACGAGTTGGCGCTTTTCGCGGACAGTGTAATCGCGCGAATTCAGCGTCTCGATAATCGACGCATAGGTGGAGGGACGTCCCACGCCGTTCGCCTCCAATGCGCGAATCAGCGAGGCTTCGCTGTAACGGGCCGGCGGCTTGGTCTCCTTACGGTCGCACAGCCAATCGAGCGCCACCAGCCGATCGCCCTCGACCAGCGGCGGCAGGCGGTCGACCTCGTCGCTCTCCTCTTCCGCCTCATCCTCCTCCGGTTTCTTCTTGCGGATATCCAGCGCCATAACTTTAAGGAAGCCGTCGAAAAGAACCTCTGAGGAAGTCGCTGTGAAGAGGTAGCTATGGGCAAGACCCGCCTTGACCGGCTCGACCTCGGCCGTCTTCTGCTCGATACGCGCCGTCGCCATTTGGCTCGCGACGAAACGCTTCCAGATCAATTCGTAGAGACGCAACTCGGGGCCGTCCAAAATGCCTTTAAGACTCGCCGGCGTGCGGGTCACATCGGTCGGGCGGATCGCCTCGTGGGCCTCTTGCGCGCTGGCGCGGCTCTTGTAGATGTTCGGCTTTTCCGGGTAGTAGTCCTCGCCATACTTACTGACGATGAAGTCGTGCGCAGCGGTCTGCGCATCCCGCGCGATATTGACCGAGTCGGTACGCATGTAGGTGATCAAGCCGACCGGCCCCCCCCCGCCCAGTTCCACGCCTTCGTACAGTTTCTGCGCGATGCTCATGGTCTTGTTGGGCGAATAGCCGCACACGCTCGAGGCCGCCTGCTGCAAGGTCGATGTGATAAAAGGCGGTAACGGTCGCCGCGCGCTTTCGCGCCGCCGCACCGCGCTGACGCGCAGGGAGCAACCTTCGAGATCGTCCAGCAGCGCCTTGGCGGTCTGCTCGTCACCGATCGATGGCTTCTCGTCATCCACGCGGGCGAGTCGTACTGTGAAGGGATCAAGCGGTTCCTCCTCGCGCCGTACCGTGGCGCCCATCACCCAGTAAACCTCGGGCTGAAACGCTTGAATCTCGCGCTCGCGCTCCGCCACCAGGCGCAGCGCCACCGACTGCACACGCCCCGCGCTCAGCCCCTTCTTAAGACGCCGCCAAAGCATCGGACTTACCATATAGCCCACGATACGATCCAGCACACGGCGCGCCTGCTGCGCATCGACGCGCTGCATGTCGATCACGCCGGGATTTTCGAACGCCGCCCGCACGGCACGCTGCGTGATCTCGTTGTACTGGATGCGGTGCACCGGCTTGTCTTTCGCACAGTCTGCCAACGTCTCCTGAAGGTGCCACGCGATCGCCTCTCCCTCGCGGTCCGGGTCAGGCGCGAGATAAATCGCCTCACACGCTTGAGCCGCCTTCTTCAACTCGGCGACGACCTTTGCCTTGCCTTTCGACAACACATATTTCGGCACAAAACCAGCCTCGACATCCACGCCCAGCGTCCGTTCTGGCAAGTCGCGGATATGACCGACCGACGACTTTACCATAAAGCCGGGGCCTAGGATTTTCCCGATGGTCTTCGCCTTGGCAGGCGACTCCACAATAACCAATTTCTTTCCCATATTCTTTTCCTTACTGAACACCTAAAAAATCAAAGTCGCTCACACCGAGCGGCGCGCCACTCGTCCGCCCGGCAAGACCCGGACATATCGCTTGATCTGCAGCCCGACCAGCAGGGCATTCACTTTACCAGCATCCAATCCACTTGCACGCACCACCTCGTCCACCGGCACTCCATCAACACCAAGCTGCGCCAACACAGCGCGCTCTTCGGGTGTCAGCACCGGTTCGGGCGGGCGCTCCGCCGGAGCCGGACGCGCCAATTCCACCGGACGCGCTTCGGATGCCTGACGCATACCGGCCATCAAATCCTGAAGCTCTTCGATCACATCATCGGCACAGGTTACCAGCCGCGCGCCCTCGCGCAACAGTTTGTGGCAACCCTGCGACGCCGGTGAGTCGATCCGTCCCGGCACCGCCATCACGCTGCGGTTCTGATCCAGCGCTTGGTTCACGGTGATCATCGTCCCACTGTTGAGCGGCGCTTCCACGACCAGCACCCCCTTGCTCAGTCCGCTGACGATGCGGTTGCGCATCGGGAAGGTTTGCCGGTCCGGCTGCCGCCCAAACGGATACTCCGACACCACCGCCCCGCCGCAATCGATCATCGAACGCGCCAACCCCGCGTTCTCTTTGGGGAACAGGCAGTCGAGCGCCCCGCCCAAAACCGCCACACTCACGCCTTTGGCCTGCACCGCGCCGGTATGCGCTTCGGCATCAATGCCCAGCGCCAGCCCGCTCGCGACCATGTAGCCCGCGCCGGCAAGCTGATAACCGAAGCGGCGCGCGCAATCACGCCCGTAGATCGTCGGGCGGCGCGTACCGATAATCGCCACCGCCAAGCGGTCCAGCGCCTCGATCGCCCCCGCGACGTACAGAACCAGCGGCGGATCGGCGATCTGCTTGAGCAGAGTCGGATAGCCGGGGTCTTCCCAGGTGACCAGCCTCACCCCTTTCTTGGCTGCCCGTGCCAATTCATCGTCGGCACGCACCTGCCGCAGGTCAGACCAGAACTGCTGCGCCTTGTCCGGGCCGATGCCCGTCACGGCCCGCAAATCGCTTTCCGAGGCATCAAAGGCCGCGGCCAGCGATCCGAACCGTTCCGCCATCCGTTTAGCCGTGATGGCACCCAGGCCGGTCACCCGGTTCATAGCGATTAAGGCGTCTCGCTCTGTCACGTTATCCTTTCAAAGTACTCTACCGTTCGGCCAGATCACAAAATGAAGCAGGGTAATTAGCATATTCGTGAGCATCTGACAAGCCGACACGATCAGCATGTAGGGCAGCGCCCTGTTTTTCAAGCGCGAAGCGGAAACCAGAAACCAATAAGACCGATGGTGGGCAGTGACCAAGGGATTGATCGTTCCCAAACCAAGCGATGTGAGGTAATATAGAGGAAATGAACGCAGAAAAAGCTACGCCGCATACCCTTACGGGAACTTTGGTTGATCCTGTCCAGAAAACCAGTTTCGGTGCCCGCCTGACCCTCTCGGAGCAAGGCACGATCGCCGCCATCGAACACGAGCCCGATCCCGATCCCGGCTATATCCTGCCTGGCTTTGTCGACGCGCACGTCCACATCGAAAGCTCAATGCTCACCCCCGCCGCTTTTGCGCGCGCGGCCGTGACGCATGGCACGCTCGCCGCCGTGGCCGATCCCCACGAAATCGCCAACGTGCTGGGCGAGCGCGGTGTGATGCTGATGCTTGAACTCGCCAGCCAAACACCGTTCGTCTTCGGCTTCGGTGTCCCTTCCTGTGTGCCGGCCACTCCCTTCGAAAGTGCTGGCGCGGAACTGGGACCGGAGGCCGTCGCGCGCCTGCTCGATCTGCCTGGCATCACGCACCTCGCCGAAATGATGAATGTGCCGGGCGTGCTCAACAACGATCCCGCCGTCCGCGCCAAACTTGATGCCGCACACCAGCGCGGCCTGCCTGTCGACGGCCACGCGCCCGGTCTCCGCGATAACGCCATGCGCGCCTATGCCGCAGCCGGCATCACGACCGACCACGAAAGCCTCTCCTTCGAAGAGGCGCGCGAGAAACTCAAAGTCGGCATCAAGCTTCTGATTCGCTATGGCTCGGCCACGCGCCGCTTTGAGTCTTTCCTGCCCCTGCTGCCGCGTTTCCCGGATCTCTGCATGCTGTGCAGCGATGACAAGCATCCAGACGACCTGTTGCGCGACCATATCAACTTTATCGCGGCCACCGCTTTCCGGCAGGGGCTCGCCCTTCAGACCATCCTGCAGGCGGCTTGCGTCAACCCCGTGCGCCACTACCGTCTCCCGCTCGGTCTGCTTCAACTCGGCGACAGCGCGGACTTTCAGATCGTCGACGACCTGCGCACCTTCCAGCCGCGCGAAGTTCGGTTGCGTGGGCAATGTGTCGCCCGCGATGGCGTCTCGTTCCTGCCCGCTGGTGAGCCGCGCGTCGAAAACAACTTCGCGGCGTGCCCAATCAGTGCCGACGCGCTGCGTATCCCGGCCCAGCCCGATTGCCGCGTGCGGGTCATCGGCGTCCGCGACGGTGAAGTCACCACCGCCCACCTGCTGGAGACGCCCAGCGTAGATCAGGGCGCGGTCGTCGCCGATCCCGGACGCGACCTTGCAAAACTCGTTGTCTGCAACCGCTACGTCCCCGCTGCCCCTGCGATTGGTCTGGTCAAAGGATTCGGTCTGCGACGCGGTGCGCTCGCCGCCAGTGTCGCGCACGACTCGCACCATGTGATCGCGATCGGTGCCTCGGACGATGCCTTGGCGGCCGCGATCAACGAGGTGGTCCACCACTGCGGCGGTCTGGCCGTGGCCGACAGCAACCGCAAAATCCTCACCTCCCTGCCGCTGCCACTGGCCGGCCTGATCTCAACCGAGCCTGCTGAGCAAGTGGCCAGGGCGTATTCAGACTGCGACCGCCTCGCGAAGATTTTGGGCTCGCCGCTCTCGGCGCCCTTCATGACGCTCTCCTTCCTTTCGCTCTCGGTCATCCCCAGCCTGAAGCTCACGGACAAAGGGCTTTTCGACGGAGAAGCCTTCCGTCACGTTTCTCTGTTTGAAGAGAAAATTTAGGAGTTAGGATTTAGGAGTTCATAGACAAACGAAGAAAGGTTTAGGCATGAGACGGATAGACCCTTACGAACCCTGCATGTGCGGCAGCGGCAAAAAATATAAATTTTGCTGCTACCAAAAAAAGAACAATATGTCCGCCCCTTCCACGGCGGGTCTTAGCAGTTCCGCGCACACCAAAGAAATTTTCGCTGATTTGTTTGCCGCCGATGAAGACAAATGCCTTGAGAGCTTTGATCTGAACCAAGAAGGGCTGAAACTGATACGCAGCGAGTATCTGGAAGAAGCTTTGCCTTATTTTCGCAAAGCGATAACTGTCATGCCGCAGATCTATACCGCCGCGAACAATCTCTCAATGTGCCTTCTGGTATTAGGCAGACTGGATGAAGCCATACAGGTACAAAAAGAGAGCCTGACGGTTTCGCCTTTCCCCAACCCTTTCGGTCTGGCTAACATGGCCACTTTCTTGTATATCAGCGGCGACGAGACCGGCTGCCAACACAACATCGATGAAGCGGTGGGGCTCAAGATGCCGAGCAGCGATGCCTGTGTCAGGGTCTGCGAAGTCCTCGCACGTTTACGCCGCCACCAAGACATCATCGACTTGGTTGATCGATGCGATTTTGACGATAACCCGCACATGTTCTTTTACTCAGGTGTGGCAGCCGCCAACCTTGGCGATCTCTCGCGCGCCCAAAGGGATTTGCGCCGTGTGGGTATCGGCTTCCCTAAATCTGGCGTCGTGCGCCGCTACCTGCAGCATATCAAAGAAAAGACACCGCCGCACACCGTTCGCGGCGATTGGCCCTATGTGTCTTCCCTTCATGAAGTATGCCCGGTATCCCTTTTTTCTGCCGGCATGAGTACAGACCCCGACAGTTGGGCGGATCGCCATGTGGCCGTGGATTTCTGCGAAACATTTTTGAACGAATCAGTCGAGAGTTGGGATAAGATTTTTACGATAATAACCACCATCAAACATCCTGAAGCCGTCAATCTGCTTTGGCTGATCGCCAAGGGACGTTTCGGCCCGGACGAACTGCGCATCGGAGCGGCGACAGAGCTAGCAAATCGCGGCGAGTTGCCTCAAGGTCAAAAAGTTGAAATGTTTGTTAAGGGCAGGATCACGGAAGTTGAGCTAGGCGGCATAAAGCTCAACCCCGACTTCCGGTTCGGCCCCCCACTGCCCGAGAAGTTGGACAAAAAATACGAAAAGGCCGTCATGGCAAGTGAAAAGGGGAACGGTGATTGGGGAAAAATCGAGCAAGATCTTTTTGAGGTTTGGAATGAGGTCCCTGATTATTATCCGGCGCGTTACAATTATGCGATCGCTCTGCTGAGGCAAAATAAAAACAATGAAGCGTTGCCGATTTTGCGCGACCTTGTCGCAAAATATCCCGATTACCTTTTTGCGCGCGCCACGCTCCTGCAACTGTTGTTACTGTTGAATCTTGATGATGAGGCCGACGAGTTGGTCAAGTCGACGGCGTTGCCGCAAGAAACGCACCCCGCCGCCTTTGCCATGTGGATGGCAGCGCAAGCCGTTTACCATGAGGACGCCGAGCGTTATGACGAAGCCTACTCATGTATACGTGCCGCACATGATTGCGCACCGCAACTGACGTCTGTCAAACGCTTGTGGGAATCCTACAAGGACTGGGAAGAAGACGAAGACTGGGACGAAGACGAGGATGAGTTGTAAGAGCGATAGAATCGAAAGAATCGAATGATTCGAATCTTTCGGTTCCATCGATTCCCTCGACCACTTCTCACCTATTACCTATTACCTAAAAAAAACGGGCGCCGGCGATTCCTCGCCGACGCCCGCTTTTTTAGATGTGACGCTTATTCCGGTTGCGGCAGGTCGGCCAGAGCCTGAAGCATCGCGAAGTTGTCCTTGAACTTCCCTTCGGCCTTCTGCAGCATCGCCTCGCCGTCCGGATTGAGCTTCAGGAGCTGCTTGAAGCGGTTCTCCTTCAGCGCGGTCTCGGCGAACGACTGCGTCGGTGCCTTGCTGTCGAGCTGCAGCGGGTTCTTGCCCTGTGCGGCGAGTTCCGGATTGTAGCGGTAGAGCGGGAAGTGACCCGTCTCCACGGCGACCTTCTGGCGCTCCAGACCTTCGACCATGTTGATGCCGTGCGCGATGCAGTGCGCGTAGGCAATGATGATCGCCGGCCCGTCATACGCTTCGGCCTCGGCAAACGCCTTGACCGTGGCGGCCGCGTTGGCACCCAGGCTGACCTGCGCGACGTAGATGTTCTTGTAGGTCATCGAGATCATGCCGAGGTTCTTCTTCATCTGCTCTTTGCCGGAGGCCGCGAACTTCGCGACCGCGCCGAGCGGCGTGGACTTCGAAGCCTGCCCGCCGGTGTTGGAGTAGACCTCGGTATCGAGCACGAGGATCTTGATGTTACGCCCGGAAGCGAGCACATGATCAAGACCGCCGTAGCCGATGTCGTACGCCCAGCCGTCGCCACCGACTGCCCAGACCGACTTGCGGATCAGGTAGTCTGCCACGCCCAGCAGACTCTTGCAGATAGCGCAGCAGGAACCGTCGCCGAGCAGCTTCTTCAGCTCAGCCACCAGTGCGCGCATGGCTTCGACGCCCTCGCCGCTCTTCTGGTCGGTCTCCTTGATCTTGCGGGCCACCTCTTTGAGTGCGTCCGGCGCCTTCTCGGCGGCGATGATCTGATCGATCAGTTCCAGCGCGTAGCCGTTCAGTTTGTCGGCGGTCAGGCGCATGCCGAAAGCAAATTCGGCGGCGTCCTCGAAGAGCGAGTTGGACCACGACGGGCCGCGGCCGTCCTCACGCGTGCAGTACGGCGTGGTCGGCAGGTTGCCGCCGTAGATCGACGAGCAGCCGGTCGCGTTGCCGATCAGCAGGCGGTCGCCCGCGAGCTGGGTCAGCAGCTTGAGGTACGGTGTCTCGCCGCAACCGGCGCAGGCGCCGGAGA
>ERZ795058.4932-NODE-4932-length-12521-cov-10.109578_pt1 | contig 12521 bp, 9 predicted proteins | sample MGYA00375142_ERZ795058 | MGnify/ENA primary metagenome ERZ795058 (study PRJEB30187, sample SAMN05720210) | activated sludge metagenome | isolation source: anaerobic digester from wastewater treatment plant | place: Japan | collected 2015-04-20 ...
AAGTCTCTGAATTTATAGAAAAAATCAAAAAAGAAATTAAAGGCAGGCAAAATTACTAGCTAAGCGGAAAAAGTTGTAGTTCGGATAAATGATTTTCGCCTCGCTTCAAAGATTATTGTCCCAAAAAACGCGGATATTTCAATACTCTCAAATTCCTATGCTCGCGCCAGTCGCGCTCCGCAATGTTTTTTGAAACAACAATCTTTTACACTCGGCTACACAAAAAAAGGCCACGCAAAGAATAGTTCCACAAAAGAGGCTAGCTCGAGCGACGGCGAAGAGTCTTTGAGCAAAATTTTTAGCAAAAAATTTTGTGTACTCTTTTGCGGAAGCTATTCTTGGAGTGGCTCTAACTACAACATTATCTTTCTACAAAGATTATTGTCCCAAAAAATATTACCATCAATTCCGCGACCGCGAAGCTGGGTTATATTTACCACTCAACTTCACGATCGTGAATGTAAATTGTTATTATTATTTAGTATCTTAGATATCTAGTTTGGCCATTTTGGCGTTGGTTTGGATAAATGTTTTTCTGGGTTGGACATCACTACCCATCAAGACATCAAGTGTGCGATTGGCTTGCTCGGCATCTTCTACTGTCACTTTTTTTAGAGTCCTAGTTTCTGGGTTCATTGTTGTTTCCCATAATTCTTCAGCGTTCATTTCTCCCAAACCTTTATATCTTTGAACATGTATTTTATTAGGTTTTTTCCCTTTGATTTCTTTATCCTCTTCTTGTCCTTCCACTTCTTCGGTCTCCCCTGTTTCTTCTTGCTCACCTGCTTCAGCCGATTCAGCTAATAATTCATCTATCTTTACAGCTTCTTTACCTAAAATCTCATCTCTTTCTTTGTCAGAGAAAGCATAAAAAATTTCTTTACCTTTTTTGATTTTGAATAAAGGAGGCTGGGCTATATAAATATAACCGGCATCTATTAATGGTCTGAAGTAACGATACATTAAAGTTAAGAAAAGGGTTTCAATGTGAGCTCCATCTACATCGGCATCTGTAGCAATAATTATTTTATGGTAACGGGTCTTTTCAATATCAAAAGTATCACCAATAGATGTACCCATAGCAATAACTAAATTTTTAATCATCTCGCTTGAAAGCATTCTATCTAATCTTGCTCTTTCAACATTTAAGATTTTTCCTCTTAAAGGTAAAATGGCTTGAGTTTTTCTGTCTCGTCCCATTTTGGCTGTTCCACCAGCCGAATCCCCCTCAACGATAAACAGCTCAGCGCTTTCTGCATCTCTGACCTGACAATCAGCAAGTTTACCAGGTAATGTCATCCCCTCTAATGCTCCCTTCCTCAAAACAGAATCCTTAGCTGCCTTAGCTGCTTTCCTGGCCCTTAAGGCCAATAGCGATTTACTTATTATGGCCTTAGCCTCATCTGGATTTTCTTCTAAGAAACAAGAGAAAGCGTCGTTAAAGACAGATGTTACTGCTCCTTGAGCTTCTGGCGATCCAAGCTTGGCTTTAGTTTGTCCTTCAAATTGAATTTCTCTTAATTTAACAGAGATGACAGCCGTTAATCCCTCTAAGACATCCTCCCCGGTAAAACCACCATCATTTTCTTTAATTAAATTATTTTTCTTGGCATAAGAATTAATTATTCTGGTTAAAGCAGTTTTGAATCCAGTAACATGAGTCCCCCCTTCTATGGTGAATATATTATTAGCAAAAGGCTCAATGTTGAAATTGATATCATCAACATATTGTAAAGCAATTTCTACTCCAACACTATCAATTTCTTTTTCTGTATAGAATATTGAGGGGTGAATTGGTTTTTCGTCTTTATTATAAAACTTAACTAAAGAAGTAAGCCCTCCCTCAAAATAGAAAGTTGTTGACGGAAGCTCTAAGCCTAATTCCCTAAACCAAAAAACTTCGTTAAAATCTTTTTTACCCTTGCCCCCAGTTAAAGGATCCCACTCTCGGGCATCAATAATTTCTATTCTCATCCCCTTAACCAAATAGGCTTGTTGTCTTAGATGGCTGATAACTGTGTCTAAATTGTATTTTAAATCTTTGAAAATTTCTTCGTCTGGCTTGAAAGAGATAATTGAGCCATGAGCCTTGGTCGGCCCAACTTTTTTGACGGCAGATTTTTTCTTACCTTGAGAATATTCCTGAACATACCGACCTCCATCTTTGTGAATTTCGGCCCGCATAAAAATAGATAAAGCGTTAACTACAGAAGCTCCGACCCCATGTAAACCTCCAGAATATTTATAGCTACTATTTTCGCCTCCAAATTTTCCCCCAGCATGAAGGGTTGTCAAAACCGTCTCTAAGGCTGAGACTTTTGTTTTAGGGTGTATATCAACAGGAATACCACGGCCATTATCAGCAACTCTAATAGAATTATCTGGCAACAAAACTACTTCTATTAAATCAGCATATCCTCCCATAGCTTCATCCCGAGAGTTATCAAAAATTTCCCAAATCAAATGGTGCATACCATCCGGACCAGTTGTTCCAATATACATACCCGGTCTTTTCCTGACTGGCTCTAATCCTTCTAGTATTGATATTTGATCAGCCCCATATTTCCCCGCGTTTTTTTCTTCTTTTTTTACCATAAAATAATTTAAAAATGCCCCTAATTTTCGGCCATTGCTCCTTATATTATAGCAAAAAACAAGCTAAAATGCCAACTAAATTAGCACTATTATAGCCTTATTTATAAAGGTTTTTAGACTACTAATTTACTTTTTGAGAAATTTTATTATAAATAAATTTAGATATAATTTGAATAGCAGTTTGTTGCTTGTAAAAATCATGTCCCTTAGTCATTACACACAAAAGATATGGGTTATCAGGATAATACACAATACCACAATCATGTAACTGAAAAGAATCTCCTAAAATCCTCTCTCCAAACTTATGAGCCACAATCATATTCTTATCTAAAATACCAGCCGTTAAACCATTTTTATAATCAATGCCTGTTAGTATCTCTAATAATTTTTCTGAGTTTTCTCTATTTAGATAAGAAGAATTAAACAAGACCCTAAAAAAAGCGGCGTAATCTTTAACTCTTAAGAAAACTTCTTCCCCTGCATTCTTGTAAGGAACCCCTATAGAAAGGAAAACATTATCTATATAATATTCGGGCAAATTATCATATATTATATAAACAGCAGAATTATCTGATTTTTTTAGCATTGATTCCATAACTTCAAATAATGTATATTCCTTGCCCGCTTCTAGTGTTCCCTTAAATGTAATATTCTGGTTTTGATTCATGGCTATCTGGTCTTTGGTGGGGACAATTTTCTTTTCTAATATTCCTTGTTTATCCTCAGCGTATTTCATCAGGGCCATAGCGACTGGTATTTTTAGTAAACTAGCTGGAGAAAATTTTTCTTCTTCATTTATCCCGAGCCACGGCCCATTGTTTAGATCTCGGTAATAAAGAGATATTTGTTCTATCCCATACATCTCTTTGACGCGAGATATTTCTTTTTTAATATCTGACTGATTTAGGGTGGCTACTTCTGATGAATAAGCATTTTCACAATCTAGAATTGGACTGGTCAGTAAATAATTTTCATTCTTATCTCTGCTAATATTTTTTTTACCTCCAGTATCACTTTTTTGAATAATTAACATAATACCAAGAACAGCCAGACAGGCTAAGAGAAATAAATTCAACCAAAAGTTAAATTTTTTATTTTCCGATATCTTCTTTATAGTTTTTAGCATAGAGATTTTTATCTTATCTCAAAACCCATTTGATTAAGCTTAGTATATATGGCTTCGGTGATCGGGGCTATCTCGGCATCTGTTAAGGTCTTTTCTTTTGACTGAAATACTAAACGGTAATTATATGATACCCTATCCTCCTTAGCAAATTTATCTATTAATTTAGGCTCTTTTACTAATAATTGCCCACCAAAATCTTTATAGATATCAACTAAAATACTAGGGTCTGTTTCTTTGCTAACCCAAACAGCAATATCTCTAGTGATAAAAGGATAAACTGACCAAGGTTCAAAATAATTATTTTCTTGACTGTCTTTATTAAAGACAAGATCATATCCTTCAGACTCTATTCCTTTTACAAACTCTAATAAGGGCTTCTCGATAATATTTTTCTTGTCTCCATAAGCCACCCTAATTTCTTCTTTGTCTTTTAAGAAAACCGTCCCAACCTCAAATATTTTTACCTCATCTAAATTAAGTAATGGCAAATTTTTTATATTTAAATCTATGCTTTCCCTAAGACCATCTGTCAAATTATCGCGTAAAAAACTTTTATCCGAAGCAGCGGCTAAGATAGAAACTTTTCCCTTATCCCTAAAGACTGATGTCAAAACTTCTTTATATCCATCTTTGATTAATCTATTTTTAGCAATATTTATCTTTTGCCAAATAGTGTCATCTTTTTCTTGTTGTTCTATTTTTGGTAAAACTGGCTCTATTTTATCGTAACCATAAACTCGCCCAATCTCTTCTACTAAATCATGTGGTCCATCAATATCTAACCTTTCGTCAGGAATCATTATTTCCCAACCGCTATCGCTTGGGATATAATCATAGCCGTAATTATTTAATATTTTTTCTATTTCTTCTTTTGCTATATCAATTCCCAATAATTGAGAGACATAGTCTCTTTCTAGATAAACTTTCTTGTCTTCTCTTTTTTGATGATATTTATCAACAATCTCCTCAAATGAAGCTTGGGGACAAGTTTCTTTTATCAAGCTAGAAATTTGATTCATAATGCCAAGACAAATATTAGGGCTAATTTCGTTTTCGTATCTTTTAACAGCGTCAGTCATAATCCCTAATCTTCTAGCTGTTCGTCTTATACCGACTGGATCAAAATTAGCAACTTCAATTAAAATATCTGTCGTATTTGAGCTCACCCCCGAACCTTCTCCGCCCTTAACCCCAGCAATAGCTAAAGCTTTAGCTTCATCGCTAATAACTAAATCTTCTAAAGAGAGAGAGGTTAATCTATCATCTTCTCTACTGTCAAAAGATAAAAGATTTATTTTTTCTTCGGCGTTAGCTTGGCGAACAATAATCTTAGGGCTAACTAATTTACTTAAATCAAAAGCGTGAACAGGCTGGCCTGTATCAAAAAGAATAAAATTAGTAATATCAACTATATTATTAATACTTCTCTGCCCGATGCTTTCTAATAATTTAACAAGCCAGTCTGGAGATGGTCCTATTTCTATATTCCTAATTATCCGCCCAACATATCTTCTACACAAAGGAGATTTTATTTCTATTTCTAACTTTGTTGGCCACCCTTTTATTTCTTCCTCCTTCCCGCCTTCAAACAAAAGACCCAGTAATCCTGCAATTTCTTTAGCCACCCCCTTGTGTGACAAAAGATCGTGAGCTCTATCGGGTAAAACATTTAAATCAAAAAGAACATCACCACTTGGTAATTTTTCTACATTTTCTAACTCACAGACCTTAAAAGTAATTAGGCTTTCTAATTCTTCAGCCGGTGGAATGTTTTTAATATATTTTTTGAGCCAATTATATGAGATTAACATAATTTTAGAATTGATTAATTCTTAAGTCTCCTTGGTAAGAGTATCTAACATCAGGAATTTTTAACTTCATAACAGCTAAGCGATCCAGTCCAATTCCGAAAGCAAAACCTTGATATTTTTTATCATCTAAACCACAATTTTTTAAAACATTTGGGTGGACCATACCAGCGCCTAAAAGCTCTATCCATTTATCCCCTCTTTTCAAATCTACCTCAAAACCAGGTTCAACGAACGGAAAGAAACTTGGTCTAATCCGAATATCAACATCCTCTCCCTCAAAAAACTTTTTGAAAAAACCAAGCAAGACTCCCTTCATATGAGCAACAGAAATATCATTGCCAATAACTAGGCCTTCTATCTGAAAAAACTGCATTTCGTGTGTCGCGTCTGTTGACTCATTTCTAAAAACTTTCCCAGGAACAATGATAGAGAAAGGCGGTTTTTTGCCTTCTTTAACTAGATTTTCCATATATCTAATTTGAGTATTGGAAGTATGAGTCCTTAAGACCATCTTATCTTTACCTTTAATAAAAAATGTATCTTGCATATCACGAGCGGGATGGTCTTGCGGAACATTTAAGGCATCAAAATTATGCCACTCGTCCTCCATCTCAGGACCTAAGGCAACGATAAAACCCATATCTTTAAATATAGAAATGGCTTCATTCGTTATTAAGGTTAATGGGTGTAAACTACCCTTTTGATATTCTTGCATACTTAAAATACTAGCATTTTTAAAGCCAATCGTAAACAAAACATAAAAATCTACATATTACACCAAGGACAATCTGGTTTCCCGCAACCTTTTTTCAAAAAATCCATTGTTAAAATATCCCGAGCCATCATATTTATTTCTTGTCTTAATTTGTCTAAATGCTCCTCTGTAATTTCTAGAGTATATTGTTCATATTCTCCCTTTTTATTTTTTTCCAAAAAGTCCAATATGCTTTTATTAATTTTAATCTTCCTGTCTGAAGATTCCAACAGCAGATGATAAAAAGCTATCTGCCTTTTATAATTAGCCTTATCTTCTTTAGATTTTTCAGAAAATGGCTTTCCTGTTTTATAATCTATTAAGTTGACTTCCCCTTCGTAAGCATTATCAAGATATTCTATTTTATCAATTTTTCCATTTAATGTTATGGTTTGTTTGTCCTCTAATTCAAAAGTTCTTTCTGAGCCAACTTCTGTTTTGGTTTTACAAACCCAATCGTCTTTATATTCGTCGTAATAATCGGATAGAAGCTTCCGCCCTCTTTGCCTAATTTTTTCTTCTTCAGACAAACTAAGCATATTTTTCTTTAGGGTTATTTCAAATTTTTCTAACAAAACATTTTCAGGTAAAATTTTTCCTTCTTTATCTACATCTTTGAAAAATAATTCTAAGGCTCGGTGAACTATACTCCCAAAAATTAAATTCGTGGAGTAGACATCTGGAATCCTAATAAGATTCTTGTATAAATATTTTTTGGGACATTCAAGGTAATTATTTAGAGCTGAAATATTTAAACCCCTCTTAAGAAAAAGATCTCTTATATAATCAGGATCAAATAATGATTGCTGTCTTTCTTCAAAAGCCATAAATGAGTTTAATTTATCTATATTTTTTTCTTCATAAGCACTCATATTCTGGTGTTCTTTAAATTGTGGGTCAATCCCTTCTATAAACTCTGAATATTCTTGTTTACTTCCCTTATTATCTGTTTTAGAAAAAGATATGGCTAGCTCTTTCTTGGCTCTAGTCATAGCCACATAAAAAAGTCGTCTTTCGTCTTCTTTGTCTCCATCATATTGATAAACAGGTAATGACAATTTCCAGCCACCCCCTCTAGATTCCCAAGATTTTCTAGTGACATTTATAATATAAACATATTCAAACTCTCGACCCTTTGAACCATGGGCCGTCATTAAAGAAACCCCATTGATAATTTCTGGGTCAGTGCTTTCAATGTCTAATTTATATTTATCAAATGAATCAACAAAATAAATAAAATCTTCTATGCCGTATCTCTTTTTTGCTTGGTCTTGTTTTTTTATTTCATCAAATAATTTATCTAACTTTACGAGTTTAGATCTACTATCAGCTGAGGCTAGCATATATTTAAGATAACCTATTCTGTCTAAGAAAAGCTTAAGGAAGGTTGGAAAATCTCTATTTAGCGACTCGGTTTTTAGATTTTTTATATTTTGAACTAGATTTTGGACCAGCTCTATCTTATTAAGGCCCATTTCTCTTAGATTATCTCCTTGTTCTATTATTGAAAAAATTGATTTTCTCTCTTCCCCTCTAAGAGAATCTCGTTTACTCAAAATCCGAACAACATCATATGAATCTAGTCCAAGAAAATTAACGAATAAGACCTTGGCTAAGTGGTGATCATCTTCAGGGTTATTAATAACTCTTAATATATTTATTAAATTAATAATGTCGTGGTCTTCTAATATATTATCTCTAGAAAAAACCGTATAGGGTATTTGGTAAAAATCAAAAATCGTTTTAATGTCTCTAATTTCTTTATTGGCTCTATATAAAACAGCAATTTCTTTTGGCGAAACTCCTTTCTGTATTTTATCTCTTATGTCTTCGGCTAAATGGAGAAATTCAAATTTATAATTAGAAAATTCTCTGATTTTTATTTTTTCATTTTGGTTTTGGCTATTTGCGTGTAAAACCGCTGAATCTTCTAATCCATTTGATTTAATTATTAAACTATGAGCTCCATCTAAAATATTTTGAGTGGAACGATAGTTTTCTGTTAGGGTTATTTTTTTAATATCTTTGTATAATTCTTCAAACCTAGCAAATGTTTTTTCGCTAGCCCCCTGAAATCTATAGATGGATTGTTTGGGGTCACCAACTGTAAACAAATTAGGGTGTCCTTCTAGGTGGGGAGCATCAGATAATAATTCTAGAATAAAATTTTGACCTTCATTAGTATCTTGGTGTTCATCAACTAAAATATATTGATATTTTTCTTCTACCTCTGCTTTTAAGTCTTTATTTCCTTTTAGCTCCCTAAGGACAATTAAAATCATATCTGAAAAATCATATAAACTTCGTTTCTCTAACTCCTCTTGGTAAGCTTTAAAGATAATTCCTAATTCTTCGGCTTTAGCAATTTTTTTGTCTATTTTTTCTTTTTCAGCTGGTTTTAAATCCCCCTTTTTGTAATCTTTAGAATTTTTCTTGTAGTAAATATCTTCGTCACTTAAAAGATCTTTCTGCCAAGTTGGTAAAGAATTGATAAAATCTAGGGGTGATAATCCATCTCCTTTAATTGCCAAAATACCTTTAGCTATTTTGTTTAGAAAAGAAAACTTATCGTTAAAAGAAACTAAATGCTCAAAATTATTTTTATCAATTATGTTTTCTATAATCTCTACTCTTTCCAAAGCTTCTATAACCCTAAAGCCCTCTAGCTTTTCAAAATAAAAACTAAATTCTTTAATTATATGCTCACAAAAAGCATGGAAAGTGAATATATTTACTCGATAAGCCCTATCGCCAATAATCTCAATAAGCTTCTCTCTCATTGAAATAACTCCGGCCGTGGTATAAGTTAGAGCTAAAATATTTTCTGGACTTGTATCTGTCTTCTTTAAGATGTTAGCAATGCGAACGGTTAGAATCTTCGTCTTACCGGTCCCTGGTCCAGCCACTACCACTACTGGGCCTTCTATAGTATCAACAGCTTGTTTTTGTTTATCGTTTAGCTGATTAAGAGTTTTTTCAAAATCTTCATTAAACATATAATTATTATACTGTTAAAACCTCCATTAAACAACACGATTATTTTCCCCACATGTCGGACATGTGGGAACGCCCCCACATGTCCGACATGTGGGGAAGACATGTGGAAAATTAAACTTTCTTTTTACAATTTAACCACCCTAAGATTTCGTTATCAAAATCTTCAATGTTTTTAAAATAATCAGGGAAATTTCTAGTGTTAAGTATTTTGCTTTCTCTTCTAGTCATATTTTTATAATCAAGATAACTACTCCATTTATATTGATCTAAAAATTCTAGAACCATTTTAATGTCTTTTAGCCCCTCCTCTTTCCAATTTTCTTGAATAATTTTTACAGGGTTTAGGTGAATATAAGAAAAAAGATACTTGGCTTGATTATCTCCTTTGATATGCACGGCCTTGAAAGAACCCTCAAATAAACCACCGGTTCTGTTGTATTTCTTGTTAAAATATTTTACATACGAAGTTGAGAGCTTCCTCATAAATTTAGATATGTAATTTTTCTCATTATTTTCCCACATATCAGACCTCTCGGGGTCTATTGTTAAATAAAGATGAAAATGATTTGGCATTAAAACCCAAGCCCCAATGGAAACAATCTGATCTCCTCTTTCAAATTTAAAAGCATCTATTTTGGGGTCAACAATATTATCTCTAAATTTAAAATTTATTTTAGAGTTACAAATAAAAAGCAATTTGGTAAAATGTTTATAGTCAGATTCATCTAAAAATATCTTCTGCTTACTATTCCCTCTGTTATAAATATGATAATATTCTCCTTTTATAAATGGGGTTTTTCTTGTTGCCATATATTTTGGTATATCACTTTTCCCACATGTCCGACATGTGGGAAATTATTTTTGCATATAAGCTAACCAGTAATTTCTTTTGTAAAGACGACCTCCAACATTAGTATAGCCTGACTTTTTATCTAATTTTAATATCTTGAAATAAGATTCGTATGTTTTTATAAAATCATCTCGAGAAAAAACCCTTTCAATTAGTTTTATGTCGGGCATTATATATGTATCTTTTTCTTTAGCCGGATTGTTCTTTAATAGATTTTGGGCATTTTTATCTCCTTCTTTAGACAGGGCTCGAACAAATAAATAACCATCTCCCTTAAGAACCCTACTCATTTCCCTCAAATATATTTCTCTTCCCTTCCCGTTTAGAGAATTAGACGATGTAACATCTAACACCAGATCAATGCTTTCGTCTTCTATATTATACGTCTGGCCAATATCAGCTAAGCGATAATCAACAAAAACCCCATCTTCTTTAGCTCTCTGTTTAGCAATTTCTAGGGCTTCTTTTGATATCTCAAAAGCGATGACTTGATTATCTAAACTGGCTAGATAATTTGCATTTCGGCCGGTGCCAGCACCTAGATCTAAAATTGTTCGCCCCGTTAATTTATAACCTTGTTCTTTTTTTAAAAATTTAAAAAAACGCAAAGTGTCAGCTTGCGGTTTGTCTTTCTTGGTTAATAATTTAGGATTCTTATATTCTTTTTCCCAAATATGACCTTGATTAAGCATAATATTAAAATTAGTTTTACTTTTTTTCTTCTTTCTTCTCTTTGCCCCTCTCTTCTTCCTTTTTTTCTTTTTCTTCTTTATCTTTTTGTTTTTCAGCCTCAATCTCTTGCTCTTCTTCTTTAATTGCTTTTCTAATCATCTTTCTTTTAACATAAAAATTCATCATTGAAAAAGTTATCATGCTAGCAAAAATAATACCAATAATGTTTATGATGAAAAGCAAAAGTGAGCCACTAATAACTGGCCAACTTAATTTAGCTAGACCAATTCCTATAACAGCAAGTGGTGGAATAATGGCAACTGATATAGCTATACCGGGAAGAGTTTCTCCTAATTGTGGCTTAACCGAAGCAAAAGAAGCCGCAAGCCCTGCGACAATGGCAACACACATATAAAGCAAAGAAGGAGCTGTTCTTGATAAAATTTCACTATTCATCTCCCTGCCTACTACATTGTGAAAAAGAAGAGTAACAACAACAGATGCAATTATGGCAAAAAGCATGGCTCTCAAGATTGAATAAAAAGATCTGGTTACTAATTTAGTGTCTGAAATAGATAAACCCAAAGATAAACCCAAAATAGAATAAAGAACCGGAGCAATCAACATACTACCAATAATGATAGCTGAATTATTGAGCAAAAGACCGAGCGTGGCCATAATAACAGAAAGTATAACCATCATAAAAAAATCATGATTGGGCATACTCCCTTTCATTATTTTGTCAACGGCTAAGGATTTATCTTCTTCTGTCAGGTTATTAAATAAAGACATCTGTTTTGGTATTATAACATAATATATACATATTGGCACTCTAATAAAAAAATTAACAAGAAAGACAATCATACCGGCCCAAACCTGTAGGTTTGGGCCGATATTTTATTTCTGTATCTTATATTTTCCAATTTTAATTCTTTCTATCTTGTAAGCTAAAGCTGGTATTTTTATTTTCTGGCCGAAAGTATTAGCCAATACTCTGACATAAGTTCCACTACTACATTTTATATTAAAACTAGCTATGAAATAAGATTCTTTTTTGTCTATTTTATCTAGCCAGGATTTCTTTATTTCTTTTTGTCTAAAATCACCCTTTACTTTGTTTATCCTTTTATTGATCTCTTGAATAAGTTTTTGACCTTTTATTTTTTTAATTTTCAAAAACTTTATTTTTTTAATTTCTACTAATCTTTCTGGTGGCTCTATGTCCTCCCCTTTTCTGGCATAATAAAATAGGGGTTTACCTTTAACTGTCTTTGAGGAATAGGCTGGATATCTTTGTTTTATTTTCCCTTTAAAATTTTTTAATTCATTTTCTATGTCTTTTTTAATTTTTTCTCTTTTTATCTTTATTAAATCTTTTTCTTTAATTTTACCCAAAATGTCATAAGTGTCCGTAGCAAAACCAAAAAGGATTTCAAAATTATATTCTTTATCTAGGCCAAGAAACTCTTCTTTGTCTTTAATCTTTTCATCTACCAAAAGAAGAAGTAGCCCTGAAGCCATCGGGTCTAGTCGTCCAGCGTAAGTTATTTTTGAGTCTTTGTATTTTTTATTCTTCCGCCTAAATAACTGGAGCGCCTGAAGTGGTGTCTGCCCTTCTTTTTTGTTTAAAACAATAACCTTTTGCATGGAGACATTATAACAAAATAAATTAAGGAGTATAGCTGAGGGATTCGGTCACGAGTTACTAAGTTTTTT
>ERZ795058.4954-NODE-4954-length-12473-cov-4.103881_pt1 | contig 12473 bp, 11 predicted proteins | sample MGYA00375142_ERZ795058 | MGnify/ENA primary metagenome ERZ795058 (study PRJEB30187, sample SAMN05720210) | activated sludge metagenome | isolation source: anaerobic digester from wastewater treatment plant | place: Japan | collected 2015-04-20 ...
TAACAGTGTCGAGCTGGCGGTAGTAATGTCGGTATGCCAGACCCCTGCCCCCTTCTTCTACCTGACCGTAAAAAGCGCCACAGCCGCGCGGGAGGAAATCGAGGGTCTGGAAAACACCATGTCTATCATCACCAATGCCTATGCAGGGTGTGACGACATCATCAAAGCCGTGGAAACTTATGTGGAAGAAAAAAACCGGTACATCCCGGCTCACCTGAGAAGTCCGACGGCCTTTGACGAATTTGTATCGGAAATCAAGCTCATCAACCCGAATGTAGAACACGGATTGTACCGTCTGGCGGCAAAGATCAAAAACCGGTATTTTGCCGAGTGGGCAAAAATGCTCATCCTCTGCTATCACGACCGGCGGTTGAAATTTGCTTTGTTTCCCATCATCAAAGCCATGAACGACGCAAAGTCCATGCAGATCGAAAGCGATGGCATGATGGTTAGAGTCTGGCGGGATTACCTGATGACGGCTGGATTAATGTTCAGTGTCATCCCCATGATGCGCTTTTCCAACGCCGAATGGTTTTCCATCCTGACCCAAACCACCATCGGCAAGCTGCTGATTGTTATTATGCTGCTGACCGCACTTGCGACGGCATTTTATGTAATGAAGATTACCAAACCCGTTAACAGATAGGAGGTTCCAAGTTGTTTTATCAGATCATTGTCTTTGTCCTGCTGACTGCGGCAGGATTTTTAATTTGCAGACAACTGCTTAAAATTCCGAAGCTGAGCATGAAGAAAAATATCAAAAATCTGCAAACCGAAAAGGAGAAAACGGGCCAAAAGCTGTTAAACCGCTTTGTCATGCCCCTTGTCAAGCCGGTATCCCGATGGATCAGGCTTGATCCGGCAAGGGAAGCGAATCTGGCGTCCACGCTAAGACGCGGAGGGATTGACCTCACACCCAGGGAATATCGAGCCAGGGCACTTATCTGCGCTTCCTTCACCCTTCTGCTCCTGGTTCCGCTTTTGGCAGTCGGAGCAAAAAGCATCGCGCCCGTCGTTCTCATTTTTTCCATCGTGGTCTATTTCCATTTTACGACGGACTTTAAAGATAAACTAAAAACGAAAAAGGCACTTATCGAAGCGGAGCTTCCGAGCTTTGTCCGTTCCATCCTCTATAAGCTGGACGATATACGGGAAGGTAGCCAAAAAACGGTCGTACAGGTGGATTTGATCCAGATATTCGAGGATTACCTAATGGTTGCAAGCGACGTGTTCCGCTACGATGTTTCGGTTTTGGTCATGGAGATGAAGGCCAAGAATATTGAAACAGCCCTTCGGAATTTCAATGAACGCATCGGCCTTACGGACGTGTCCTTTTTGGTCAATGCCCTTATCGGGCTTTATCGGGGTGAGCATCAGGGCGAGGCGCTGGCCTATCTTGCCCGAGATATGGACGTCAAAGCCAAGGAAGCCTTAAAGAAAAAGCTGAATAAGCTGCCCGGCAAAATCAAAATAGCATCCATCCCATTGGTGGCCGTAACCTTGGCCACCTTGCTCTATGTTATCGGCTCCCACCTAATCAGGTCAATGGGGGGCCTTTTTTAATGTGAAAACGGGGCAACCCTTTTTCAAAATACATTTTTTTACGGAGGTATGACCCATGAAAAACAAAACAACCGCAATCCAAATCACCGGAGAAAGGAGGGAAAATTCCATGAAGAAAAGAATCGCCAACACTCTTTCAAGCGCCAGAGGACTTCTTAAAAGCAAGTCCGGCGACCAGATGACCGGCTGGCTCATTGTCGTGCTGGTTGTCGTCGTAGTGGGCGCTGTATTCATGACACTGTACCAGGGTTCCATCACCAGCATCTGGAACAGCATCGTTACCAAAATCACCAGCCTTTTGAGCTAACAATACTTGCAGCCAAAAAGGCTACGGCAACAGGGGGGAGAATCGTTCTCCCCTTTTTCCTTTGAACCAAAATCAAAAAAAACTGATATGGAGGTATTTGTTATGATGACTACTTTAAAAAACAAAATGCAGAGGATGAGACTAAAAACAAGAAAGATTCTTGCAAGCAAGTCCGGCGACCAAATGACCGGCTGGCTCATTGTTGTCCTGATCGTGGTAGTTGTGGGTGCAGTATTTATGACGCTGTATCAGGATTCAATCACCACTATCTGGAACAATATCGTCACTAAAATTACCAGCCTTTTGAGTTAACAGTATTTAAAACCGAAAGGCAAAAACACCGGGGGGGAGCATCGCTCCCCTTTCCCATGAAACCAAGATAAAAAAACGATACGGAGGTATTTATTATGATGGCAACTTTAAAAAACAGAATTCGCATGGCAGGACTAAAAACCATGAACGTATTGGCAAACAAATCCGGCGATCAGATGACCGGCTGGCTTATCGTCGTCTTGATTGTCGTGGTAGTAGGCGCGGTGTTCATGACATTGTATCAAGGCTCCATCACCACCATCTGGAACAGCATCGTCACCAAGATCACCGGATTATTAAGCTGATGGCAGCTTTGCCGGGTATATTTACTTACAGGGGAGGTGCAAGCAGATGAACAGGAAGCACCGGGGCATATGGGGGAGAAATTCTCCCCCTCAGCCTTTCAAAAAGCTGCTTTTGGATAGAAAGGGCAGCGCCTATTACGAGCTGATTATCAAGACGCTGGTGGTGATTACGCTCATGGCCACAGTGATGTCCTTTCTGAGTATCTTTACCGCCTATTTGAACTTGAACCATATGTGCCGCCGTGTTGTCCGGGTGGTTGAGCTGGAGGGACAGGTATCGAACAACGCCTACGACGTCTTTTACCGGCTGAAGGAGCAGACCGGCCTTTCGCCGGATATGACCATCGAGAATGTGGAGTATTGCGACGGAAGCCAAAAAATCCAACTGCGGGATACCTTTACTGTGACGATGACAGACAGCTATGCCTTTACCCTATTCAAACCGTCCTTTATGCCGCCTGTTCAGATCAATATCCCCATGAAGGTAAGCATCACAGGTATGTCGGAAAAATACTGGAAGCTATCGGAATGAAAATGCCGGAAAGGAGGGAAAACCTGTGGGCAATTTCAAACGCATTATGAACAACCAGAAGGGCGACGCTTTTGTGTTTATCCTCATCCTCGTCTTTTTTATTCTCACCCTTGCCGCTATCCTGATCGAATACTTCCGCATGGAAAGTCTTTACCAGCAAGTGGAATACGTGCTCCAGCGCGGGGTAAACGACTCTGTAGAATACGCCATGCTCGACGAATACCGAAGAGACGGCTATTCACGGATAGACAGTGCCCTTGCCGAGGAAACGCTGTACGAATATTTGCACGAAAGCATGGGACTGAACCCGGAAATGGACAAATATGCCAATGGGCAATGGGTTTATGAGCTTGAAATTGAAAGCCTGGAGGCCACCGATGACCCGCCCCGGCTGACGCTGAAAGGGGCACTGAAAACCCGCAGCATTTTTGGCTTCCTGACCGGCGAGGTTCGGCTTCCCTTTACCATCTCCAGCGTCAACAACAGAATCGAGAAAGGAGGTTCCGAATGAAACGAAAGTATATTTTAGCCATGCCGCTTGTATTTATATGCTGTCTGCTCTTTTCCGTAAAGGCGTTTGCCGCATCGAACAGCGACATTGAAATCAATGTCACTTCTCCCATAGACAGCCTGCAAAGCGAAAGTGGCGTGGTTGCCGTGGAGCAATTCCCGGCACAAATTCCCGTGAGCGTCACAGCAAAAACCGGTACGCTCACAAGGGTTCAATTGGAGTATGGCGGCCATAGCCGGGAGATAACGCCGGAATATATTCTGACCGTCGAAAGCAAGGAGGCTTCCGGTCCTTATACCATCACCGCCAAAACGGACCAGGGAGCCGTCCTCACCGTAACGGCCAATGTGGTATTTCAAGTCAAAGCCATTTATGACACCCGCTACCGCACCATAGGCATGAACGTAAAGGAAATCTATGAGGGCGAAACACTGCTGAAATCCTTTCAAGATCCACAGCGTATCGATCTTGTGAACGCCAATACCGTTGCCGACCACGAGCAGGAACGGATTGCCGGTTGGATTGATAAATATGACGGAGGTACTTACACGCTAAAGGGTAGTCTGGTCGTTGAAATTTACGGTTTTTCTTCCGGCAAGCTCTATGGAACCTATGATACGAACATGGATTTTGAACCATTGACTACCAGCTATGGCTGGACGGAGAAAGCCCTCATTGCCTTTGAAACCATGCGAAACACGGAAATCACCTATCAGGCTCCGGTAAAAATCAACATTGATGCAACCTGGTGTGATGAAAGCAAACAAGAGGTTTATGGAAAGCTCTCAGCCCAGGACAAGGGAGTGCCGGAGCTTCTTTTCCCATATCAGACTACCTCCGTCACCTTTTCCAAGGACGACATCCTCCTGTCCCGCAATTTTATCTATTGCGGTCTTGAATGGGACTACACGCCGGAGAGCGCCGAATATACCGATGGAGAAAGTAGTACACAGACCTCTATTACGCAAAAAATTAATTACAAAATTCCCGACGCAGACTTCTATTTCAAGTTCAAGGCTTGTGACGGAAACGACCTGTCGGTTGCCATCCGCGCCCCTGCCACGATTTACCGGGGGGACAGCTATTCCTTCACCGTAGTTTTTATGAACAGCGGAAATAGTCCGGCTTATGATGTACCACTCAAAGGCACGGTGGACGATGACCTGATCAAAGAGATTCCCGCCGTGCAGGACTTCTCACCCAATGAGAGCAAAACCTACACCATCAAACGCAAGGCTGACACTTCTGCTGATGTGATAAACCTGTGGGCGAACATCGGTGTACCGGAGGGCTTTACCGACGGCAATCTCGCCAACAACACAGCCACGGCAATCATCAAAATCATTGAGGAGCCTGAAAAAACGCCTGACCCTGGCAATAATCCCAATCAGCCGGATATCCCGAATAATCCCCCGGATCAGCCGCCTGACTCACCGAAGCTTTGCGACTTGTCGGCAAGCATTCTTGCGCCATCCACCGTATACGAACATGAGAACTACAGCTATACCGTGAGCTTTACCAACCAATCCGGTACGGAACTGAAAAATGTGCTGCTGCGGGGGACAAACAACGATACCGCTTTGGCACAAATTCCGAAAACTTACAGTTTCAATCCCAGAGAGACAAAATCCTTCACCATTACAGGCACGGCGGGAAACGCGGGCGAGATATATAACCTGTGGGCCAATATTACAACGCCGAACGGCTTCCGGGACGATAATCCGGCCAACAACACCGCCGTTTCAAAAATCACGGTAGTGAAAAAGCCTTCCGGCAATCCCGACAATCCGCCTGATAATCCTGACAACCCACCGGACAATCCCGATAACCCAGACAATCCGGATGTACCTTCGGAAAAGCTGTGCGACATATGGGCTAACCTATCCTGCCCGCCTATGGTTTACGAGCAGGAGGAATACAGCTTTACCGTGTATTTTGCCAATTCCACGGACAAAGCGCTGTCGGGAGTGAGCTTGAACGCTTCCATTGACGGCAAGGTGGTTTTGACAGTGCCATCCACTGTAAATTTCAAAGCCTATGAAACCAAAGCTTACGTCGTCAAAAGCACGGCGGGAGAAAAAGGCACAACCATTCATTTGGCGGCACAGGTATCACCGCCTACAGATTACAGAGATAGCAACACCAGCAACAACCAAGCGGCAACGGAAATCATGGTGGTAGAACGTCCCTATGACCTGGATGTACAGCGGATAACGCCCGACCAATACAAGGAAAACCAGACGGTCATCAGTACCATCAAGGTATCCAACAAAGGAAGCCTGGACTTTACGCCGGGGCAAAAGGTTTCCGTCCTGTTTGAAATCCCGGAGCTTTCGATCAAAAAGCGTGTTAATGCCGTGGTCATGGAGCAAGACACCTGGAACGTCGTATCGCTCAAATGGAATACCCCCAATGTCCAAGCTGATAAAAACATCAGTCTGATCGCCACCATCAACCCCGATAAAGTATTAGACAATGAAACCACTGCCGCCAACAACACCTATACCCAAAATGCCGTCATCAAAAATGTAGCCTATGATGAACCGGAAGAAAGCAGGACCGTCCTCGCACCGCCGCAAAGGAGCGACCAGCCAAAAGTGACGTGGTGGGAGCAACGCTATGAAAACGGCCAATTTGTATGGCGGCAGTTTTATGCCGAACTAAAAGTTACTGCCGCACTGGACTACGACACCAAGGCAAAGGGCTATCTCAAATCTGGCTACGGCTTTACCATCAGCGTTACTGCCACCGTAAACACCAATTACGACAAGCCGGAGCTGATTACCGCCGCCCAGACGGCGGAAGTCTATCTGCCGCAGTACCGCTATGAAACATCCGTACCGTTGATGTCCGAAAGTACGAATCATTTTACTTTCCGGGAGAATCCTAGCTCACCGTTCCGGTACAAAAAGCAATATGTTCCAACCTGGTTCCCGGACAACACGGATTATATCGTGCAGCTTTTGGTTACCGACGTGCATACTCCCGGAGGGACCTTATCCAAGTGGGTTACCGGAGGAGAGTTAGAAATCTATGTGGTGGACAGCATGTATGATGATGACGTCACCACAGGGAATTGAAAATGGCAACGCTGTTATGCGCCATTCCCATACTTTGGGCAGCAGTAATGGATTATAGAAAGCGGATTATTCCGGATTGGACATGGATAGCCATTCTCTTGATCGGAGCTGCATCCGCTTTTCTGCTGCCATATCCAGCCTTACTTGAGCGGATTGTCGGATTTCTGCTACCGGGATTGTGCCTGTTTTTCCTTGCCGCCAAGTTTGGAGGTGTTGGAGGCGGCGACATTAAGCTCACGGCGGCAATGGGCTTTTGCTTTGGCCTGTACTCTCTTGCGGTCATTCTCTTTATTGCTTTGCTTCCCGCCTGTATCTATGCAAAGGCGACAAAGCAAAAAAGCGTCCCGTTGGCCGTATTTTTGAGCATTGGTTTCTTCACGTATGCCGGAGCTCTTTTTATATATGGACTCATTTGCTGATTAAGTTGTAGGAGGTGATTTTGTGGAACTGAAAGCGATACTGGCCATCGTTCTCTGTCTTGTAATTGTCGGTGGTGCGGTGTATTTGCACATCAAGCGGAAAAAGAAATAACGGCAGGATGGCAAAAGGGACGGCAAACACCGTCCCTTTTCGTCTGCCTCATAGATTGGAGTGGAAATATCGATGGATGAAGAAAAACGCATGGTGGATACCTACGAGGTAAAACACGCCATTCATGTTGGAGATAAAGAAATCCTTTTTGCGCTGGATGATACCAAAACCGATTATCCGTACATGGTATGCAATTGCACCTGGGATAACCCGTTGGGCATCGATCACTATTTTAATGCCTCAGCAAGTGCGGACTACGTGGAAATGATGACAGAATTTACCGACCGCGTACAGGCGCAGCTTGAAGCGATCAAAGCGGAACGGGACAAAATCACCGTTCCCCTGCAGCCTTTCGTGCTGGAGCATTGTATCCCGAATGATTACGGAGAGAGTATTGAAAACAAGGTGGCGGTCATCCGTCCGGAGCGCCTGCGTCCTGAATACCGTACTGCCGACAAGCAGCTTGTACTGGCCACAGGCGGCTTTGGCGTTCATGCCAATTCCCGAGGCCGCGCTGTCTACACCGTCAACCTCTATTCCGGCAAAGAATCACGCTGGAACCGGGAGGATATTTTGGGCACCATCAAGCCGGAGCATCTGCCCGATTGGGCAAAAGATCGGCTCAAACAGATACAAGCCGAAAGGCAGACAAAACAGAAAAAACATGAGCAGGAACGTTAGGAGGTTTGAACATGGAAAAGGAAGTCAACGCTGGTTATGTCATCACCGACCGGCTGACCGTGGGAAATTCGGAATTTGTGATCGGACAGCGCGATGAAGCACCTGCAAACTTTGTGACGTGGAAATGCAGAAAGGGCGAAAAGGAATATTTCTGGGGCCATTACATGAATGACCTCCTGACCGCCCTTGAAGACTTATGCAATCGTGCGCTGGATGAAGTCCATTATTTAAAAAGTCTCCAGCAGGAAAAGGATACACCTGAAAAACCAGTACAGCAGCCCCAAAAGAAAAAGCATGGGATAGAACGGTGAGGTGATCAAAATGATATTTGAAATCAGACCCTTTTCCCCGGAGGAAGCCGCCCTGTTTTATTCCAATGACGAAAAAGACAAAGAGCTTGGCTGTATCGGGCACCTGCGAGGGGATTTCGGGCACAAGGGCCGGGAGTTTTGGCATACATGGTTTGACCATCAAAGTGCGCTGAATACTCCGGAGTTCAAGTCCGATATTGCCGCTGTTATAAACGAACTGCGCACACGGGGGCCTTTGAAGGACTTGGGAACCATGGTGAACTACTGCTATGGACACCGGGAGGCCAAAATACCGGGTGCATGGCATCCCGACACGTACGGCTTTTGTGTGAATACCGACCGATACCGCTATTTTATCCGCTGTTTCCCGCAGCAGGGTGACTATAACTTTTACATCTACTGCTATAAAAATGAAAAGGAACGGCTGAATGAAAAAACTGAGGGCAAATACATACAGACTGCCCCAAAAAAGAAGAGCCATGAGCTGGAACGATAAGGAGGGATAAACGTTGGCAACGAAGCTGCAACTGATTACAGAGCTTTCGGAAAGGACGGCTCACAGCGCCACAAGAAATCCTGTCAACTGGACTTCCTTTCTGAAAACGGCAGCATGGAATTACAAATATCCGTTTCAGGATCAGCTTTTGATTTATGCGCAGCGTCCCGACGCGACTGCCTGTGCTCCCATTGAGCTATGGAATCAGAAGTTTGGCAGATGGGTAAACCGAGGCGCGAAGGGCATCGCCCTCATCGACGACAGCGGAAGCCGTTTAACTTTGCGACATGTGTTCGATGTGTCGGACACCAACAGCCGCTATAACCGCCCTGTTGCGCTTTGGGCGATGCAGGATAGATATGCGGAGTCCGCGAAGGAAACGTTGGAAAGCACCTTTGGTGAACTTGAAGAAAAACAAGATACTGCGACCGCCTTAATCTCTGCCGCCCGCAATGCCGTGGATGATAATTTCCCCGACTATCTCTCTGATCTGATGTACTTTAAGGAAAATAGCTTTTTGGAAGAACTGGACGACCTGAATGTGGAAGTAATCTTCAAGGAGATTCTCAAGATTTCCGTGGCATACATAGCATTAGTCCGCTGCGGCTATCCTGCCGATGAATACCTGAGCTTTGAGGATTTTCAAGGCATTGTGAATTTCAATACGCTGGATACCATTTCACGCTTGGGTACTGCCACAAGTGATATTTCCGAAATGGTTTTAAAGGAAATCGGGGCAACGGTCAAGGAACTGCAAAAAGCGGAGAAAAAACAAAACCGTACCTTTGCAAAAAATCAGGATGTACATCACAATGAAAACGTAAAGCAAAACAGTAATTCTGAAAGGGATGGTGAATATGGAACTGACCTACACGCAGAAGGGCGATTATCTGATACCCGACCTGATGCTGCCGAAAGAAGAAACGCACATCGGCAAATATGGGATGTTGCGCAAAACATATCTGAAAAACTACCGGAAAGGAATGTACGCAAGCCTGATGCTGTCGGGCAAACTGAACAGCCACCTGTCGGAAATCGACCGGACAGCGAAGGAGCGCATCGAACAGATCACAGCGAAGCTCTTACAGAGCAGTCCCGCGCCGGACAAGGTGACCGACCCGATGGGCTGGACAGGACACATGAACATCCTACGGCACTCAGCGGAAGAATCGGTGCTGGCGGAGCTGATTTACAATTAACATGGTACGACAGAGAAACGGAGGACAAAAGTCTTCCGTTTTTTCATTCTACGCCGCTTATCAATGAACTCTTGCGCTCTACCCCGCACTTGAAGGCAACCAAGCAGGAAATCGTAGACTTTTATACCGTTCACGAGGATAGCAACGAGCGTACCGAATACATCAAAAACATTTTTAATAATGACTACACAGAACTGATAATCAACGGAGATCATCGCTTCGGGTACAAGACATACCAAAATGTTCTCCATCTTTGGGAGGGCAGCTACGCCGCAAGAACATCACAGAGCTACTATGATTGGGGCGTCATTGCCGGTCACTTCGGCAGTATGATTCTGCTGGGTGAATTCCTTGATGAACCGCCGGCATTGCCGTCAGTACAGCAGCAAATTACCTTGATCGAACAGACGGAGGAAGAAAAATCCTCCGCTTTTTCTATTCCCCAGGAAGCCATTGATACGGTTTTGCGGCAGGGAAGCGGTGTGCAGGACGGAAAGTACCGGATTTATCTGCACTTTCAGCAAAACGCCTCTGCGAAAGAAAATATTGACTTCTTGAAAAAGGAATACGGTATCGGCGGGCGAGCACCTGCCCTGACAGGCACCGATATTCATGAATGGCACGACGGCAAGGGCATCACCCTCACCAGCGGAAAAATCATGGGGCCGGACGCGAAAATTGTATTACCCTGGGCAAAGGTGCAAAAACGCATTGGCGAGTTGATTACCACCGACCGCTACTTAAACAGCAAGGAAAAGGAATATCTGCCCGTTTATGAACAGCAGATGGAGGAACGCCGCCAACAGCTTGCCGAGCAAACCTATGCCCGCGAAATCCTGAACCGGGAACCGGCTCCCTCCGAACCAAAGCCGCCGTCACGGAAGAATGCGAAATATGCCTTCTCTCTTGGCGACACGGTGTATCTCGGCACGGACGAATACGAGATTTTATCCTTTGACAGTGGCAAGGTGCTGCTCCGCGACATCAGTTTTCCGCTGTTCAGCAAGGAACTGGCGCGGGATGACTTTGACCGGATGCTGCGGGAGAATCCCTTGAATGACCATCTTATTGCAGCCGAGAAAGTACCAGAGCAACCAGCCGAAGAAAAAAAGGGAACAACATCCCCCCGTGCGCTATACCAGGCGTACCTGCCTCAAATCGTCAACAGGATACGAACCGACGAGATCTACCCTTACCTTCGGGACAAGGATACCGACCCCGACAGTGCCGAACGGGAACTGGGCAGCGCCATCGACCGCATTGTCCTTTCCATGCGGGAGGAGCATCCGGCTTTTTATGAAGCCTATACCACCCTGCCGCAGTTTAAGGAATGGCTTGCTGAGGATGTGTTCCAACGAACCTACCAGGATTACCTGACGGAAAAAAGGGACATCGTTACTCTTCATGCCGACGACCCCGATGCACCGGAATGGGTGAGGGCGACCAGCGATGTGACCATCACCCACGAGGGCGATACCGCCACCAGCGACAGCGGCAGCGAGAGCGAAAAAACCTATGTGGAATTTGACCTGGAGCTTCCGGACGGCCAAGCCGGGGAAGCGGAAAAGAAACCAGCCGAAAAAGAAATTGCCGTGGGCGTAGAACTTTCCATTGAGAATCGTCACTATGCCATTGATTCTATTGACGAGGAGGCCGGTACGGTCAGTCTGCGGGACATCACCTTCCAGCGCAGCACGGGCTTTCCCATTTTCCGCAGCGAAAGCATCGAGTTTGTGCGCGGCGTTTTGGAACAGGCTAAAGAACCCGTATGGCGAAAAACACAGGATGGCGAAGTATCTAAAGTCATCATTGACCTCCAGCCAGCAGCCCCTAAGCAGCCCCGTGTCAATTTCCGTATCACCGACGATGAATTAGGGCATGGAGGCGCAAAGACCAAATACGGCTGGAATGTCGCCGCCATACGGCTCTTGAACCAACTGGAAGAACAAAACCGCTTTGCCACTCCAGAGGAACAGGAAATCCTTTCCCGGTATGTGGGATGGGGTGGTCTGCCGCAGGTATTTGATGAACAGAATAGCCAGTGGGCAAAGGAATACGCCGTGCTTAAGGAGCTGCTCACTGATGAGGAATATACATCCGCGAGGGCCTCCACCTTAAATGCCCATTATACTTCCCCCACCGTCATCAAAGCCATGTATGCCTGCCTTGCCAACATGGGCTTCCAGACCGGCAATATTCTGGAACCTGCCTGCGGCATCGGCAACTTTTTCGGCCTTGTGCCGGAGAGCATGAAAAACTCCAAGCTGTATGGTGTAGAACTGGACGGCATCACAGGCCGGATTGCCAAACAGCTATATCAAAACGCCAGCATCGCAGTGCAGGGCTTTGAGGAAACCAACCTGCCCGACAGCTTTTTCGACCTGGCTATAGGCAATGTGCCCTTTGGCAGCTATGGCGTGTCAGACAAAAAGTACGACAAATACAAGTTTTATATTCACGACTACTTTTTCGCCAAAACACTGGATAAGGTGCGACCCGGAGGCATTGTTGCCTTTATCACCTCTAAGGGCACGATGGATAAGCAGAATCCCGAAGTCCGCAAGTACATTGCGCAGCGAGCCGAGCTTTTGGGGTCTGTCCGGCTTCCCAACAATACGTTTTTTACTAATGCCGGCACGGAAGTC
>ERZ795058.4956-NODE-4956-length-12470-cov-8.174144_pt1 | contig 12470 bp, 10 predicted proteins | sample MGYA00375142_ERZ795058 | MGnify/ENA primary metagenome ERZ795058 (study PRJEB30187, sample SAMN05720210) | activated sludge metagenome | isolation source: anaerobic digester from wastewater treatment plant | place: Japan | collected 2015-04-20 ...
GGGCTGGGAGGAAGGGGAGGATGACGCCAGGTCAGCATGTCCCTTGATACCTTGGGCTACACACATAATACAATCGCAATTACAACGGGCTGCGACGAGGTAACTCTGAGCTAATCCTAAGAAAAATTGCGCCAGTTCGGATTGGGGGCTGCAACTCGACCCCATGAAGTTGGAATTACTAGTAATCGCGGGTCAGATATACCGCGGTGAATACGTTCTCAAGTCTTGTACTCACCGCCCGTCAATTCAAGGGAGCCGGGAGTGCTCGAAGTCTCTCCAGAAGGAGGGCCTACAGTAAGCTCGGTGACAGGGAATAAGTCGTAACAAGGCACGGGTAGCGGAAGCTGTTCGTGGAATAATTCAATTTGAAAAAATCCCTTACCACTTTTTTATTAAAGTAGTGAGGGGTAAAAGGCGATATTATGTGCCTCAATTGAGCACATAATTGTCTGTTCATGGTATAGACATAAAAACATGATGACATGAGGCAAAGACCCATAGACGGAACAAAAGAAAGAATACTTAAAAAAACCTATTCAAAAGACAAAAGCAAAACCCGCCAATGGCGGGTTTTGCTTTTTTGTGTGCTTGAGCCAGCGGGTGCTTAACTCCAACATACAATTGCGATGTGAGTGCAGCCGCTGGCTTAAACACACAACGACTACCCACATACATAATAACATGATATGATTTTTACGCTACTTGACAAAAGTGTCATATATGATATAATTAAACACAGTAAACGATACCCGACCTCTATCTAAACAAATGAGGCTGGGTGTCGGGACCCAGTTCTTTAAATCTAAAAGGATAAGACAATGACAACAGAAAAGTTGATCACGTCTGCTCAAACAGACAAAGTCGCAGATCTTGGCAGAGAAGCTGTAAAGACTGCAGTTGGTAAAGTAAATCCAACAAGTACTAATGTTCAAACTGGGATCATCAGCAATGGTCGTGAGTTCAAAAACAGAGTGGAAGAAGCTGTAAAAGCCATCATTCTGGAAATGACTACACCCAACCAGTATGCCAATGAGGTGGTAAGCTCAAGCTATACCTACCCAAAGGAATACAAGATGAAACCGATCGAAGAACAGGTAAAATTCATTGCCGAAAAGTTCGGACTTGATCCGACACAAGCATTGGAGTTTATCAAAGTGTTACCCGCATTACCTGAAGGTGCCGAAGGATGGTTCGCCATTCCAAAAGTATCATCAGTTGCAAAAAAACATTTTTCTGCGATTACCGATTCTGCCGAACAGTATTGCGAAGCTACAAAGTTGGTTCACAGCAAACTTGCTGAAAGCCGTAGCTTCTACAATTACCGTGAAGGTCAGATTACCACCGCACAGATTCGCCAACATCCCCGTACTATCAGCTTCCTCAAACAATTGGAAACCGAACAACAGGGTGACATCCTGATTATTGCTGTTCAGTACGGAATGAGACATCGTGGAAAATCTGTTCGTAGAGCAAGAGAAACATTTTCAGGTAATGAATTTGGTCTTGGTGCATTTGCTCTCGGCTGTATGGCTCTGGTTCATCCTGAACGTTATGTTCACTGGGAAGAACTTGATACCGATTGCCCTGGTGACGAATTCGCTCCTGGTGCTGATGGCGTGTTCTCGAGGGCTCCGCTCTTCTACTTCTACGATGTCCGGCTTGGGTTCGGCTCGCGCGTTGTGTCCAATGCCAGCGATTGCTGTGGTTCTGCCTCGGCGTTCGTTCCGCAGAATTGATCCTTGTAATTTGAATTCTTGAATCTTTTGTTTCCTTGATTCTTGATCTCAAAATTTTTTTTAATAGGGTTATCCACATGGATAACCCTATTTTTGCGTTTAATTTAAAAACTGATATAGTAATTATGAGTCTAGGTTAGTGTATAGTCGTTCACGGATGACTATCACCGAACTCTTTCTCTTATGAGAAATCCAACCAGAATCATGAAGATCAAGGTTTTCATGAGAGTGTTGTTGTGATAAGGGATACTGCTTACTACTTTTTAAAGCAAGCATGTAAATGTGTTGCCAGATAAAATACAGGATTGTGATTCATGTGCAATATCATGTTTCGTGATTTGTGACTTGGATAGAAAGTAGTAAAACTCCTGATGCTGATGGCGTGTTCTCGAAGGCTCCGATCTTCAACTTCAACGATGACAAGCTTAAGTTCGACACGAACGATGTGTCCAATGCCAACGATAACTATGGTTCTGCCTCGGCGTTCGTTCCGAAGTATCCAATATACACAAAAGGTATCCTGTTAGGGATACCTTTTGCTTTTATCGTTCAACCGAACGAATCCATCCACCAAGCATTCTACCGATCTCGTCGGTAATATTTTGAAGCAGAGTGTACTTCTTTACATCAAGCGTTTTACTTTCTTTCATTAGTCGAACAAAGAAACGAAAAATGTTTAATTTTACACTGGCTTTTTCAAGTAAAAGTAATTTACGTTCTTTTGAAGAATAACTTGCTTCTAGGACATATTCGAGAATATCAATTATTACATTTTCAGATCGTTCATAGATTGAAAATCTTTCATGTTTTGGGACTAATGTTCTGTATTCATGAAATGTTTTATATAACTCGTGAATTTTTCTTAGAATTGGCACACCATTTTCATTCATATGCGTGTATTTATTAATTTATTTAATTCATTAATTCAGCCAGAACACCTATTTTATTCATGGGAGGAATTTAAACATGACAAAGGTTTAAAGGAAGATATTCTCTTTTTTGAGAAAAATCTTGAAAGTGAAATATTTAAACTTCACCGAGAACTAAAAGGAGGAGTGTATAAACATAGTGGATATGAAAGTTTCTTTATTTCAGATCCAAAGCTTAGACATATTCATAAGGCAACAGTAAGAGACCGTGTAGTACATCATGCGATTATGCACACACTTTATCCTCTTTACGACAAAACATTTATTGATAATTCATTTTCTTGTCGTGTTGGTAAAGGAACCCATAAAGGTGTTCTTGCCCTTAGATCTATGATTGCCAAGGCGAGTAAAAATAATACTCAAACTGTTTACATTCTCAAGTGTGATGTTGAGAAATTTTTTGATTCAGTTCATCATATTATTTTAATTGATATACTTAGAAAAAGAATTAAGGACAAAAAACTCATAGATTTACTAATAGAAGTAATTGAGAGTTTTATAAGTGATCGTTCTACTTTATTTGATCGTGTAGGTTTACCAATTGGAAATCTTACCTCTCAACTTTTTGCAAACATATACATGGATAAATTTGACCAATATATGAAGCACGAATTGAAAGTAAAATACTATGCTCGTTACACAGATGATTTTGTTATTGTGAGTGAAGATATAGAATATTTAGTTAACCTCAAATTAGATATTTCTAAATTCCTTAGTGAGTCACTAAGACTCACTATTCACCCAAAGAAAATTACCATTCGTAAGTATACTCATGGTATTGATTTTCTAGGACATGTTTCTTTTCCACATCATGTTTTGATAAGAAAAAGAACCTTAAAAAGAGCTACAAGAAGAATTAATGAGAAGATTGTTTTGTATAAAGCAGGATTTCTTCCGAAAGAGAAACTTGAAGCCACTTTATATTCATATCTTGGAGTCCTTTCTCACGCCAATGCTTATAGGTTTTCGGAGAAACTGAAGAATGATTATTTTCTCTCGGTTAATAATACTAACTGAAAATTCGACTAAATTTTAAGTTAGTGTTTAAAGTTTATACCAAAACACAAAACCCGACCGAAGTCGGGCTTTGTGTTCGCAATTGTGTCAGAACTATAATTTGTAACTGACAGTTGGAGTAATTAACTCACTGAAAGAAGTATATCAAATTGTTGGGGTGTTGTCAATATCTAAAATATTTGGTATATTTTCTTTACTTGTATTTAGGTAGATGCGTTTTAACATTTGTTGAAATGAGGAAAGTCCGAACACACTTCTTGATACTTGTATCAAGAGAACGTAGTGGGTAATACCCATCTTGAGCAATCAAAGAGTTGCGAACAGTGACGAACCGATTAAGTTCGGGTGAAACGGCAAAATACTTACGCGTGTGCAAGATCGTGCCCCGTGAGATAATGAACCTAAAATTTCTTATTGAGATTTGCCAGAAAATAGACAGATAATATTTGGTAAGAATTTGGATTTATTATCTCGCGGGGAGAATCGCTTGAGCCCGAAAGTAATTGAGGGCCTAGATAAATATCTACCATTAAATGAGAGAATAATTTTTTTTAAAAATATTTTTTCATTTGAAACAGAATTCGGCTTATTAATACAAGTAAGAAAGACACCAATTTGGTGTCTTTCTTTTTTATAATAAAAAAATTTTTTTTCTCAGCTTTTGAAAATTGAAATAAAAAATTTTTTTTATTTCAATTTTCAAAATAAAAAAGTTATCCACATTTTTTAGCTAAAAAATCTTGTTATTATTTTAAATGTGTAAGATAATATAGGTGTGAGTGTGATCGTTTTTCATAAAATTTTTTATGAGGTCGTGAAATCACACACAACTTTAAAAATAATTTTTTAAAAAAATATGGTAGCAAAAAAAGCCAAGAAGCCAGCTAAAAAAGCTGTCAAGAAAGTTGCTAAAAAGCCAGCTAAAAAAGCTGTCAAAAAAGTAGCTAAAAAGGCTGTTAAAAAAGTTGCTAAAAAGCCAGCTAAAAAAGCTGTCAAAAAAGTAGCTAAGAGAAAAGCTAAGAAATAATATTTCTTAAAGATAAAAAGAAAACCTCTCTCTATCAGGGGTTTTCTTTTTATGTTACAATAGAGTAGTTGAATACTTGTATTACAAAAAATAGCTTGTAATATGGGTTTATTTAAGAATTAAATTGAAAAGATAATATGAATATTATAGATAAAATCATAGGGACAGAAAGTCAAAGACAAATAAAAAAATGGAAACCTCTAGTTGACCGGATAAATAGTTTAGAGGAGAAAACAAAAAAACTAACTGACACTGAATTTAAACTAAAGACAGAAGAATTCAAGAAGAGATTAAGCGAAGGGGAAGATATTGATAATATTTTACCTGAAGCTTTTGCTCTAGTTAGAGAAGCTTCAGTCAGGACGAGGGGTGAACGACATTATGATGTCCAGCTTGTTGGAGGAATTGCTTTACACAAAGGAAATGTTGCTGAGATGAGGACGGGGGAAGGAAAGACATTAGTTGCCACCTTGCCAGCATATCTTAATGCTCTTCATGGTAAAGGTGTTCACATTGTGACAGTCAATGATTACTTGTCTCGTAGGGACGCAGTCTGGATGGGAGAATTATTTTCTTTGTTGGGCATAACTGTTGGAGTTATCAATTCTCAAAATACTTCGTTTGTTTATGATGCTACTCACAAGAACGAAGAGGATAATAGTGACATTGGGGCGTTCAAGGTTCAGTATGAATTTTTGAGGCCTTGTTCTAGAAAAGAAGCTTATCGCTGTGATATTGTTTACGGAACAAATAATGAATTTGGTTTTGATTATTTAAGAGATAATTTAGCTAGGAATATAGATGACATTGTTCAGCGAGAACATTTCTATACCATTGTTGATGAGGTGGATTCTATCTTGATAGATGAATCAAGAACCCCACTTATTATTTCATCTCCGGCTGAGGAAAGTGAGGATTTATATTACACATTTGCTAAAATTGCTAAACAATTAAAACTAGAAGAAGATTATACCGTTGACGAAAAACTAAAAGCTATCTCTTTAACAGACCATGGCATTACATTAGCAGAATCTCTTTTGGGTATTTCTGATATTTATACAGAAAAAGGAATTAAATATGTTCATCATCTAGAAACTGCAGTTAAGGCTCGTTCTCTTTTTGAAAAAGATAAAGATTATGTGGTTAAAGATGGCGAAGTTATTATTGTTGATCCATTTACTGGAAGAATGCAACCTGGGAGAAGATGGAGTGACGGTATACACCAAGCTATTGAAGCTAAAGAAGGGGTTAAAATAGAAAAAGAGACAAGGGCTGTGGCTTCTATTACATATCAAAACTATTTCAAATTTTACAAAAAATTATCAGGTATGACCGGAACGGCCGAAACTTCCAAAGAAGAATTTCTAAAAGTTTATGGTCTTGATGTTATTGTTATACCAACTAACCGTCCTATTAATAGGCACGATTATACAGATTTAATTTACCAGACTGAAAAAGGTAAATTTATGTCTGTCGCCAGGAAAGTTAAAGAGCTTAATGATAAAGGTCAGCCAGTCTTATTAGGAACGGTTTCAATTGAAAAAAATGAACTCTTGTCAGCTTATCTAACTCAAGCTGGTGTTCCTCATACAGTCCTTAATGCTAAGAACCACGAACGAGAGGGAGAAATTATAGCCAACGCGGGAAGATTAGGAGCTGTAACGGTGGCGACAAACATGGCAGGTCGTGGAGTTGATATTAAATTAGGAGGAGTTCCTTTTGATAAAGAAAAATATGAAGAAGTCAAAGCTCTGGGTGGACTTTTCGTGATAGGGACAGAAAGACACGAAGCAAGGCGTATAGATAACCAGTTGCGAGGAAGAGCTGGCCGTCAAGGAGACCCAGGAGCTACCCAATTTTATGTTTCAATGGAGGATGACTTAATGAGGGTTTTTGGTTCTGACCGGCTAAAAAATATGATGGGGAAAATGGGGGTTCCCGAAGATGAGCCAATTGAGAATAGATTTATATCTAATGCTCTTGAGGGAGCTCAGGCAAAAATAGAGGGATTTCATTTTGATTCAAGAAAACACACCTTAGAGTATGATAATGTTCTTAGTCACCAAAGAAAGATAGTTTATGATAGACGAAGAATAATGCTAAGTGGAAACCATGATGAGCTAGATAAATTCCTTAATCAAATAATTGCTGGAAAACCAGAAATGGAAGATATCATCAAACAAAAAAGATCAGCTCTTGGAGACGGAATGTTTTTTGAGACTATTAGAAGAATTGCTTTATACACAACAGATTTACTTTGGGTTGATCACCTGGAAACAATGGAATACACAAGGAGCTCTGTAAACTTAAGAGCTTATGGACAAAGAGAACCGTTGGTTGAATACAAAAAGGAGGGTCTTCGGTTATTTAGAGAAATGGAATTTAATTTTATTGAAAAAGTTAGTTCTCTGATTAGTACCATAAATGTAGAGAGTAGGGAAAGAGAAAAAAGTGACGAGCAAGATAAAGTAGAATCAAAACCAGAATTAATCTTAAGTTCTTCAGAAGGGGGAAGTACTTTAGGAACAATAAGAAAAACTGAAAAAAAGATAGGCCGAAATGATCCTTGCCCATGTGGTTCTGGTAAAAAATACAAGCATTGCTGTGGAAAAAACGCTTAATTTGTTCAGTTAAAGAATATTTGTCTTTTCCAAAAATGCTTATTTATCAATCATTTTTTAGCCATAATAGTGATTTTTGTCAAAAAGCAGGAAAAAGCCTTATTTTAAGCCCTTATATAACATTAAATAATATATCTTGTCAACCTGTGTTTAATAAAAAACCCTTATTTTATAAGGGTTTTTTATTTTGATAATTTAGTAAAATTATTAAAAATCATTGACTTTTATACTTCTTTATGTTAGGATTTACGAGTCCCATTATTATTATATTTATATAGTGATATAGGGGCTTTTAGTTTTAATCTAATTTGTTTTCTGGATTAAGACTAAACCATCTCAAGATGGCGTTGGTGAATCGAAATCACCAATTATGCATACACAAAAGATATTTAAGGTGTTGCAGTCATTTGTCTTAATTCCAATGATAGCCATAGCTTCACCGCTTACAAATCAAGCGGACTTGGAAAAACCAACTGCAGACATCGTTTCAATCTCGAGTGAAAGTTCTGTGATAACAACACAAGAAGATGAATCTCGTGAAAGGGCCGAAGCAATAGATAATTATTTTGCTTCAAAAGGCGCTCCTCTTTCAGGTTACGGAATTAATTTCGTCAAAGAGGCAGAAAAAAATGGCTTAGACTGGAGACTTTTACCAGCTATAGCTATGAGGGAATCAACTGGGGGAAAGTTTGCTTGCAAAAGCGTCAACGCTCCCAATAATAGTTTTGGTTGGTATTCTTGTAAAAAGGGATTTGATTCAGTAGAAGAGTCGATTGAATATATATCTAAAACAATAAGTGGTAATAATGAAAAAGCTACCTCTTATAATAAAGATATGACTACTGAGCAGATTCTAAAGACATACAACCCAGACTCAATTGTTCCCGGATACTCAAAACAAGTTATGAAAATAATGGACTCTATTGGTTCATTAAATGAAAAAATTTAATAGTTAAGCAAAACACCCCGCTGGGGTGTTTTGCTTTTTTATATAGCTTTAACTGCTTCAATACTCAGACTTTTTTCGCCATTTCTTTCGGTAATTTTTCCTTTCATAGCAATAACATTATTAGCAACTAAGACATCTCTGTAATTTTCATAAATTCTACTAAAGGCTACGGCTTCAATGTTTCCAGAACAATCAGATAATTTTATAAAAGACATAACGCTATTATTTTTAGTAGTGAAAGTTTTTATTTCATCAATGACCGCAGCAACTGTTACTATTTGATTTGGTTTACACTTACTTTTAATGTCTTTAATAAGAGTGCCGTGTTTTTCAATTTTATCTTTATATTCATCAAGCGGATGCCCTGAAATATATAAACCGAGAAGTTCTTTTTCCCAAGCTAATTTATCTCTTTTACTTATTGGTTCTTGTGGCGATAAAGAAAGGGTCGCTGAGACTCCTCCAATCTCTCCAAACAAAGAATCCTGATTAACTGAATCTCTGGTTTCTTTATTGAAAGAAAGTAGAATTTCTAAGTTTCCCAATATCATATTTCTTTCTGCAAGTTCATCCATAGCGCCAGCTTTAGCTAAAGCTTCTACAGATTTTTTATTTAAGTTTTTATGATTTATTCTTTCAAAAAAATCGGCTAATGATTTAAATTTACCTCGGACTTTTCTCTCAGCAATGATAGCATCAGCAATATCTTTACCAAGATTTTTTATCGTATATAATCCAAAACGAATATCTTTATTTCCGTCTTGTCCATCTATGATCGTAAAGTCACCAAAACTTTCATTTATATTAGGAGGTAAAACTTCTATCTTCATTCGGGTACATTCTCTAACAATTTCGGCAATTTTTTCAACATCGCCAGATTCTGAAGTTAGAATAGCCGTCATATATTCAACGGGGAAATTAGCTTTCATATAAGCAGTTTGATAAGCCACTAAGCCATAGCTTGCAGCATGAGCTTTATTGAATCCGTATCCTTGAAATGGTTCAAATAATTTCCAGATGTCTTCAGCTTGTTTCTCTGTTAATCCACCAAAAGTTTGACACCCCTCCACAAATTTAATGTGTTGTTTAGCCATTTCAGCTGGTATTTTTTTACCCACAGCCTTTCTAAATTTATCAACTTCGCCCCAAGAATAACCAGCAACTTCTATGGCTGTCATTAAGAGGTCGTCTTGATAGACTAAAACTCCGAATGTCGTATCTAAGAAATTTTTCATTTTTGGGTGCATGTAAGTAATTGGTTTTTTGCCGTGTTTTCTCGCAATATATTCATTGATATTTTCCATTGGTCCTGGACGATAAAGAGCGACCATAACATTGATATCATGAATCGTTGAAACTTTGAGTTCTTTTAAATAATGGGTCATACCTGTTCCGTTTAACTGAAAAAGCCCGATGGTCTCTCCTTTTGATAAAAGGGAAAAAGTTTTTTTGTCATCAAGCGGAATCTTAATAATGTCAATATCCTTGTCTTGGACTTTCTTAACTAATTTTACAGCTAGAGCTAAAATAGCTAAGTTCCTAATCCCCAAGAAATCAAACTTAGGTAAGCCAGCATCTTCAATACTATACATGTCGTATTGAGTAATAATATGGCCGCCCTTGGGATCGTATTGAATAGGAGTAAATTCTTCTAATGGTTTAGGGGCGATGACTACTCCAGCTGCGTGGACAGAAATATGACGAACACATCCCTCTAGTTTCATAGCTAGGTCTATTATTTTTTTAGTGTCTGGTTCTTTGTTGTAAGCCTCTTTTAGCTCAGGGACTAATTCCATTGCTTTTTTAATAGTCATAGGTGAGCCTTGTGAACCGAGTGGAATCATTGAGGAAATTTTATCTCCGGTGGCATATGGATAACCAAGAGCACGAGCAACATCACGAACCGAACCCTTGGCCATCATTGTTCCAAAAGTTCCAATTTGGGCGACCTTGTCTTCGCCATATTTTTCTTTTGCATAGGCAATGACTTCATCTCTTCTGTTGTCGGCGTAATCCATATCAATATCTGGTAATGATGGTCTTTCTGGGTTTAAAAATCTTTCAAAAGGTAATTTGTATGAGATCGGATCAACATTAGTAATACCGAGAAGGTAAGTGGTCAACGATCCAGCGACAGACCCTCTAACATTTGTATAAATACCGTTTTCTCTAGCAAAACGAAGAAGATCACCGACGACTAAGAAATATGTAGGGTAGCCTTTTTGTTTTATAATCCCGAGCTCATATTCTAGGCGATCAGTATATTCTTTTGTCTTTTTTAGACCTCTGAAATTAAATCCCTCATATGTTTGCTCCCTTAACATTTCATCAGGGGTTTTGCCTTCTTCAATTGGAAAATCTGGGAAATAAGCTTTGCCTAATTCTAAATCATAATTTTCACATAAGTCTGCCACCATTTTTGTATTTTTGACGACTTCTGGACAATCTCTGAAAAGTTCTAAGGCTTTTTCTTCATCTATTAAGGAAAAATCATCATCTGAGAATTCTAATTTAGTCCCTTCTTTAGAATCTGAGCCACTGGTATTAACAGCTAGCAAGGTATTGTGTGCATTGTGGTCTTCTTGACATAAATAGTGGGAATCATGACCAGCTACAACTGGGATTTTAAGTTCTTTTCCTAGTGCCAGAATTCCGTCTCTTATTTTTTTATCACCTTCAATTTTTGGATGAGCATGAACTTCTAAAAAATAATTTTCTTTCCCAAAAATATCTTGATGTTCTTTAATCAAAGCTCTAGCCTTGTCTAAATTATCTGCCATAACTGCTCGTGAAAGCTCGCTACCAATACAACCAGAAAGGCAAATTATTCCCTCGTGATATTTTCTTAGTACCTCTTTATCCATTCTAGGTTTGTAATAAAAACCTTCCAGATTAGATAATGAAACTAATTTCATTAAGTTTTTATAGCCTTGCTTATTTTTAGCCAGCAATGTTAGATGATATCTTTTATTATCAATTCCTGGTTCTTTGTTAAGTCTATTTCTTTCGGCGATATAAGCTTCAACTCCAATAATTGGTTTAATCTCTGCTTTTTGGCATTCTTTATAAAATTCAATAGCCCCATACATATTGCCGTGGTCAGTTAAGGCTAAAGCGCACATACCATTTTTCTTGGCAGTTTTCACTAGGTCTGGAACTTTAGATAAGCCATCTAAAAGGGAATAATGGGAATGGGTGTGGAGATGTATAAAGTTAGAGTTTAATTCGGCTTCCATTTTTTAAGTATAACAAATAAGTAAAGTTTGCTCTATCTAGACTAAAGAGTTTTTTTATTTTGCAATTTTAGAACAAAGATAAATACTATATAATGTAAGATGATGGAAAAGATTAAATACATAGTGGGGATAGATGAGGTTGGGCGAGGGCCAATAGCCGGACCGGTGGCTGTTTCAGCTTTTTTGCTTTTAGCTAAAGAGAGTGAAAATTTAATTGCGAGATTCAAAGAAGAGACGGAGCTACCAATTAGAGATTCAAAAAAGCTAACTAAAAAACAAAGACAAAAGTGGTTTGACTATTTAAAAAAAGCAAAAGTTGATGGGGTGTGTGATTTTGTTGTCAGCTTGGTCTCAAGTGAGATGATTGATAAGTTTGGCATTGTTCCGTCTATTAGAAAAGCACTAGATAATTCTTTGGAAAAAATAACAAAAAATAAAAATATAAATCAGTTCCTAATTTATTTAGATGGGGGACTTATTGCAGAAGAAAAATATTTACATCAAGAAACTTTAATAAAAGGGGACGAATTAATACCAGTGATTTCTTTGGCGTCAATTGTGGCCAAGGTCTCAAGGGATAAAGTAATGGGGGAGTATGCTAAAAACTATAAAGAGTATAATTTTGAAAACAATGTAGGCTACGGAACTCGGGCTCATTATGAGGCTATTAAAAAATATGGGCTTTGTCCGATTCATAGAAAAACATTTTGTAAAGGCTTTAACTAATTTTGCATCTGAATCCCATGGGATTCAGATGCAAAATTGTTTATTGATTAAATTGCCTAACCTAGATATAGGTGTTGGGCTTGACAAAATAGCTTTATATGTGATATAATCTTCGCATGCTTAATAAGAATTTAAAAAACTTAATAATCCTTGGAACCGTATTGTTTTCAATACTTATTGCCGGAAAAGCTATGGCTGCTACAAATAATCCTTATTCTTATCCTTATTC
>ERZ795058.4962-NODE-4962-length-12455-cov-4.800968_pt1 | contig 12455 bp, 10 predicted proteins | sample MGYA00375142_ERZ795058 | MGnify/ENA primary metagenome ERZ795058 (study PRJEB30187, sample SAMN05720210) | activated sludge metagenome | isolation source: anaerobic digester from wastewater treatment plant | place: Japan | collected 2015-04-20 ...
AAGCCTATTATCAATATCGCCCTTTGCCTTTTCAAGCTCAAACTTCAGCCTTACAGCGGCATCCCTCTCCTGTTCGGCTTTCCTTTTGTCATCCTCCAGACTTTTAATCAGATCTTCAAACTTAACATCGTCCTGGGAAATGAACTCCTTTGCCCTCTTTATTATTTCGTCGGGAAGCCCAAGCTTTCTGGATATTTCAAATGCATTTGACTTTCCGGGAATTCCGATTAACAGTCTGTATGTAGGTCTCAAAGTTGCCACATCGAATTCTACGCTGGCATTGCATATACCGTCAGTTGTCAGAGCATATATTTTTAGCTCGCTATAATGTGTGGTAGCAGCTGTTCTGATATTTCTCCCGTGGAGCAGTTCAAGTATAGACATTGCCAAAGCTGCACCTTCGGTAGGGTCTGTTCCTGCGCCCAACTCATCGAACAGCACAAGTGAATTAGGGGTCAGATTCTGCAAAATTGACACTATATTGGTCATATGCGAAGAAAAAGTACTTAGGCTCTGCTCAATACTCTGTTCATCTCCGATATCTGCAAATACCTCATCAAAAACAGCCACCTCACTGTAATCATCTGCTGGGATATGAAGCCCCGACTGAGCCATGAGAGTCAAAAGTCCTATAGTCTTTAATGTAACCGTCTTTCCCCCCGTATTCGGCCCGGTAATAACCAGTGTGTTGAATGTCTCACCGATGTATATGTCGATGGGAACTACAATCTCGGCCTTCAAAAGGGGATGCCTGGCCTTCTTGATATTGACTATTCCCCTTGAATTGACCTTGGGTTCCGTGCACCTGAACTCTAAAGAAAATTTAGCTTTGGCAAAAATAAAATCCAAAGTCGCAAGTATTTCCATATTAGTTTTTATGCTGTCGTATTTTTCATCCACTAGGGCAGTAAGTTCTCTTAAAATCCGCTCTATCTCATTCTCTTCATCCAGCTTTAGCTTTCTTATTTCATTATTCATCTCAACAATTGCCATAGGTTCTATGAAAAGAGTAGCACCGCTGGCCGACTGGTCATGTACTATTCCCGGCATGTTCCCCCTGAATTCCTGTTTTACCGGTAAAACATATCGGTCCCCTCTCATGGTTATTATTGAGTCCTGGAGGTATTTCTGATAAGCAGCGGAGGAAATCATATGATTAAGCTTTTCTCTCATAGAAGCTGTTCTGTCTTTTATTTTTCTTCTAACGTCATACAGCAGAGGGCTGGCATTGTCAGATATTTCTTCCTCGCTGATTACGACACTGTCTATTCTCTCTTCTACATTTTTATGAGAAGACAGAGTTTCAATATAATATTCTATAATGGGAAATCTTTCTTCCCCCCTGTCCTCTTTCATAAAGGCCTTTATCCTTCTGGCGACTCTCAAAGTATCCGCAATCTTTAAAAGTTCCTCGGGCTCCAGCACTGATCCTATCTTAACTTTTTTAAGAGGCACCCTGATATCCTGTATTCCGCCAATAGGGATATTTCCTTTTTTAAAAAGAAGATTCACTGCTTCCGTGGTCTCCTGAAGCAGCTCCTTTACTTCGTTAATGTTGCTTGAAGGCTTCAAATCCGCTGCGATATCTCTTCCCATCCCCGAAGCCGTATTCTCGCACAGCATATTTATTATCTTATCATATTCAAGAATTCTTAATGCTTTTTCGTTCAATATATTCACCTCGGGTTTCTTTTGACAAAAACGTTTATTCTTCACCTATCCGCATATTTTCACTATATGCAGGGAGATAGAAACAAAATTCAGTACCTTCCCCTTTCGCACTTTTCACATTTATTTCACATCCATGGGCATTTATTATATCCTTTACTATCGCAAGTCCAAGCCCTGTGCTGTTCTCTGACTTTTTCTTATCTATAATATAAAACCTATCCCAAATGAATGGCAGGTCTACCTCAGCTATTCCTTCCCCAAAGTCTCTTACGCAAACATTAATATTGTGTCCCTGCCTATATGCGCTTATCAATATATTGCCATAATCAAGGGAATGCTTTGTTGCATTATTGATAAGATTGATAAGCACTTGTTTTGTTTTATCTTCATCAGCATAGCAGACAAGTGCGTCTCCGGATATATTTACATATTCAATTGTGATATTCCTCTTTAATGCATGGGGCAGCAGTTTATCTATGGTAATCCTAATCATAACATCCATGCTAAAAGGTACAGACTGAAGCTTGGCAAATCCTGCTTCAATCTGTGACAACTGGAGTATTTCATCTACCATCTTTTTCAGTCTTACTGTCTCGTCCATTATTATTCCGAGATATTTTTTCCTGTCCTCTTCTGATTCGACAAGACCGTCCTGAAGAACCTCCGAATATCCCTGAAGATAGCTCAGAGGCGTTCTTATCTCATGGGATACATTGGCAATAAACTCTCTCCTTATCTGTTCAACCCGCGTAAGTTGTTTTGCCAGATTGTTGATAGTATCGCCAAGTTCCTTAATTTCTCTGCTGGAACGAAGGTTAATTTTTGCATCATAGTTGCCTTTTGAAATCTCCATTGCAGCATTGTTTATGAGTTTTAAGGGCTTGGAAAAACCCTGGGAAAGGAAAAATGATATAGCAGAGGCAAGGGCTATAGCTATAATAAAAATATATGCGAATTGCTTCTTTATAGCATCTATCGTAGTCTGCATATATTCCAGCGTAGTAATTATATAAACGGCTTCGCTTATTTCCGGTCTTTTCAGGGTTTCTCCCCCGTAGCTTTCACTTAAACTCTGCCTGTTTTTCTGGGCAATATTCATAGTTTTTCTTACAGGAACTCCGACCAAAAGTGTATCCATTTCCTTCGGCCACACTGAATAAGGATTTCTGATCATCTTGCCCTTTTCATGGACAATTTCCCCATTGAGAATCTTTTCTATATGCATCAAACCGAAACGATGTCCCAGATTATATTGATTCGTCCCCTCCACATATGTTATTATGCCTTCCCTGTCGGTGACTATTATGATGTCGTTTACCCTCCTCATCACGCTGTAATAGGGTATGGTAAAATCATACTGCCCTTTGGCTACATAATTTGACAGCCGGATGCAATCTTTCTCCAGCTGTTCTATCTCCATCTCATAATAAAAATCATTTAAAAATTCCGTCTGAAATATCAAAATAAAAACAAGAAGGGCCATTGTCATGGCAATTATTGCAGCCCAAAGCTTAAAGGATATTCCATAGCTTCTCATTTAGGCACCTCAAATTTGTATCCTACTCCCCACATCGTACTGATATAGCTGCTGTAATCACCTAACTTCTCCCTAAGCTTCTTGATATGGGTATCTACAGTTCTCGGATCGCCGTACTGCTCATAGCCCCAGACCTTAAGAAGAAGCTGCTCCCGGGTAAATACAATCTTGGGGTTTGCAGCCAAAAAGCACAGCAATTCATATTCCTTGTTGGTAAGACTTATCTCCTTCTCATTAGCCGTTACTTCCCTTGAAAGCCTGTCTATCACTATATCACCGACCTTAAAACAGGGAGCGGAATCATTAATCTTTATTTCCGCCCTTCTCATCAAGGCCCTGACCCTTGCAATAAGCTCCTTCGGGCTGAAAGGTTTTACCAGGTAATCGTCGGCACCCAGTTCAAAGCCGAAGAGCTTGTCGAACTCCTCGCCTCTTGCAGTCAAAAGAATTATTGGAACATTCGACACTTTCCTGATTTCCCTGCATACTGTCCAGCCGTCAATTTCAGGAAGCATTATATCCAATATAACGATATCTGCACCATTCATTTTAAAAAGATTCAGGCCTTGTTTCCCGTCAATAGCTTCAATAGTATCAAAATTCTCTTTCTTGAATGCTATCTTTATCAGCTCTCTCATGTTTTCTTCGTCCTCAACCAAAAGCACTCTAATATTGTTTTCCACATTCAGCACTCCCTCTTTAATCGTTATCCCTGCAGAAATGCTATCAGTTCTCAGTTTCACGACCCCGCTGCTTGTTATATCCTCCGGGTTTTCTGTTTTTTGCATCTTCCAGTTCTTTTTTTGTTTTAAGAAGCTCTATTTGACTTTCAAAAAGCTTGTTCTGCACATCGCTTATTGTTTCTTTTGAAACGTCAAGCTCGCATCTGAGATCTCGCAGTTCCTCCTGCGCTTTTGCCCATTCCCTGCTTATTTTTCCCAGTTCAATCTGAGATTTTGTATATTCCCCTTGCATTTTTGTATATTGTTCTTTAATTGCCTCTAATTCCTGATGAAGTTCGTTAAGCTCCTCAAAAGGCCTCTGCATTTCCTCCTGTATATTTTCAAGCTTTTCTGAGGCTTCCGAATGCTCCTCCCGGGATTTGTGCAATGCATCGGCTAGATTCAATGCAGTCAAAACGGCAACCATAGTAGGATTATATCTGGAATTGCTTTTGGCGATTTCCGTCATGATATTATCTACTTCATCTGCAAGAGCATTTATATATTCTTCCGGTTTCTCAGCAACCATAACATACTCACTGCCATATATTTTCACATCTATCTTTTTTTTCTCAGTCATATACGACAACCCCTTTAAACAGAATATTGTCTTGTTTTCCTATATAATATTCTTTAAAAGCACAGATTTTCCTTCATTTTTTTACAAATACTTTAATCATCGCCCTATTATTTTGCATTAACCGGTTTTGATTTATTTATGGTGTGCAAAATGGGCGTCCATCGGCCGCCCATTTAGTATACATATGCCATTTTGAATTTTCTACTGTCTCAACACCGCACCTATCTGATTTATAAGGGAATTCACTATCTTATTGTGAACCTTTGTGACATCCCCTTCAGACAGAGTCTTTTCATCAGACCTGTATACTATTGAATATGCCATGCTCTTGTATCCCTTTTCTATCTGGCTTCCCCGGTATATATCAAAAAGCTTGACCTCTTCAACAAGCCTTTCCCCTTTATTCCTGATTATTCCCTCAACCTGTCCCGCGGTAATCTCTTCGGCTACAACAATTGCTATATCTCTTTCCACCGGCGGATACTTGGGCAGGGATTTATATTTTATGTTCATATTGCTCTGCAATATGATTTCTTCAAAATCAAGCTCTGCTATATATGCCCTGACCGGTATGCCGTAATTATCCAGCACGTCTGGATGGACTTCTCCAAGGGAACCAATTCTTTTGTTGTTTATCACAAGATCTGCCGTTCTTCCAGGATGCATACTGTCATTGCAGGAGGACAATATGCTGTATTTCCTAATATTTAATTCCCCTAAAAGGTTCTCGATTGCTCCCTTGAGATCAAAGAAGTCAATTTCTCCATACATCCCAATTGTAAGCGTTTCTCTCTCGTCTGCAAGTTCATCCAAAGGCAGCCTTTCCGATAAATATACTTTTGAAAGCTCGAAAAAATGTCCTTCGGCGGCCTTCATATTATAATTCCTTGAAATTACCTCCAGCATATTCGGTATCATGGTAGTCCTCATTACGCCCTGATCCTCTCCAAGGGGATTAATAAGCTTTATGGCATTCCTGAGGGGGTTTTCCGCTTTAAGGTTTATCTTGTTGTACACCCCGGGACTGACGAAAGAATAGGTCATCACTTCATAAAGTCCTTGAGCAGCCATATTTCTTTTTGCCATATCCCTTATTACCTGCCTGTAGTTCTTTCCCCCCTGAGTAAAGGTAGTATCCATCAGCTTTACAGGAATCCTGTCATAGCCATATAGTCGTGCAACTTCTTCCATAAGATCCGCGCCACCCTCAACATCATCCCGGAAGGTAGGTACAGTAACCTCCAGATCTCCCATCACCTTTACCCCAAATTCCAGGGATGTAAGATACCTAACGATCATATCCTCTGTTATATCATTTACTCCAATAAATTCATTCACATTTTTGACATTCAGGTTCAGCTTCCTTCTTATTTTGGGGACAGGATATATATCTATCTTTCCGCCGACAATTTCACCTGCGCCTATTTGCTCGACAAGGCTGCATGCCCTGTTCAATGCCAATGTAACAAGTTCCGGGTCTATGCCCCTCTCGTACCTGGAAGATGCATCGGTCCTGAGGCCCAGTTTCTTGGAGGTCAACCTTATATTTACCGGTTCAAAATTGGCACACTCAAATACAATTATATCGGTATCGCTTTCTATTTCACTGCCATACCCGCCCATGATCCCTGCAATTCCGGTAGGTTTTTTCCCGTCTGCTATCACAAGCATTGAGCTGTCTAATTTACGTTCAGCTTCATCAAGGGTTTTAATGACTTCTCCCGGCATCGCATTTCTTACTATTATTTTTTTATCCTCTAAATCCTTATAGTTAAAAGCGTGCATAGGCTGACCAAGCTCGAGCATTACATAATTCGTTATATCGACAATATTGCATATGGGCCGCACTCCTGATTTTATCAATCTTTCCTGCATCCATGCAGGGGAGTCTTTTATCACCGCATTTTTAACCATTCTGGCAGAATACCTTGGGCACAGTTCGCTGTTTTTTACCTGAATGCTCAGGAAGTCATTTATGTTCTCTCCGTTTTCTTTATAGGTTGTTTCCGGATATTTCATAGCACTGCCAAAGGTTGCAGCTGCTTCTCTTGCAATACCTGTTATACTCTGGCAATCAGGCCTGTTGGTTGTGATTTCGAACTCTATCACTGCATCATTTAAGCCGAGCACATCCTTAATATCGGCTCCAAGAGGATACTCTTTATCCAGAATATATATCCCTTCCAGAATATCCTGGGGAAGATTATCAAGCTCCAGGGCCAGTTCCTGAGCAGAGCACATCATTCCGTTTGACTCTACTCCCCTGAGTTTTCCTTTCTTTATTTTCACGCCTCCCGGCAGGGTTGAGCCATGCTTTGCTATGGGGATATAGTCTCCTTCCCTTATATTGGTTGCCCCCGTCACTATCTGCAATACCTCTGTTCCTACATCAACCTGTCCGATAATCAGCTTATCTGCATCGGGATGATTTTCAAGCTTCAAAATCCTGCCTACTACAACATTTTCAATTTCTTTTCCCGTCTCTGAAATGGCCTCCACCTTTGACCCCGACATTGTCATTGCATCTGCAAAGCTTTTGGGGTCAACCTTTATATCAACGTAATCCTTTAGCCATTTTATTGGTACCAGCATAATTTATCTCCTTTCTTATATTAAAACTGCGCCAGGAATCTCTTGTCGTTTTCAAAGAACAGCCTGAGATCATCTACATCATATTTCAGCAGTGCAATCCTATCAAGCCCCATACCAAATGCAAAACCCGTATATATTTCCGGATCGATGCCGCAGATTCTGAGTACATTGGGATGCACCATACCGGAGCCTAGGATTTCTATCCAGCCCTCATCTTTGCATACCCTGCATCCCCTGCCATTACATGCTGAACATGTGCAGTCCATTTCGGCACTTGGTTCCGTAAAGGGGAAGTGATGCGGTCTGAACCTTGTCTTGGTGTTTTCTCCATAAAGCCTCTTTGCGAAAACATCCAGGGTTCCTTTCAAATTGGCCATTGTGATACCCTTGTCTACAACCAAACCCTCTATCTGATGGAACATAGGCGAATGAGTAGCATCTATTTCATCTCTCCTGTAAACCTTTCCCGGCACCAGCACTCTTATGGGGGGTTTCTGCTGTTCCATTACCCTTACCTGCATTGGAGACGTCTGTGTCCGCAATAATATTTCTTCGTTAATATAGAAAGTGTCCTGTATATCCCTTGCCGGATGATATTTACTGTGATTAAGCGCATCAAAATTATAATAAGCCTTCTCTATCTCGGGACCTTCCACTATTGTAAAGCCCATGCCTATAAATATCTGGTTTATTTCGTCCAACACCTTTGTCAGAGGATGCTTATTCCCTAAAGCCTTCCTTTTGGATGGCATTGTAACATCTATAAATTCGTCTTTAAGCCTTACCTCCAAATCCTTCCTCTTAAGGCGGTATGCCGTATCTTCAATCTTTTCATTGATATAGTCCCTGATTTCATTTGCAAGCTGCCCGATAACAGGCCTTTCCTCAGAGCTTAGTCCTCCCATTCCTCTAAGAACCTGAGTAAGCTCCCCCTTTTTACCCAAATACCTGATCCTCAATTCTTCTAGATGCTTTTGAGACAGGACGCCTTCCAATTCCTTAATAAACTGTATCCTTATTCTTTCTAGTAATTCTTTCATTTTTCTGCTCCTTTCTGAAAGCACAAAGGCGGCCTTGCCGCATTTGCAGCCCATGCACCTTTTCCGAAGAATGAGGAAATAATGGTGCGGGCACTTAAATCAATAGTTTTTATTGTATAGGAAAGTTATACTTTCCTATACAATAAAAAACCTCCATCCCGAAAGGGACGAAGGTTATCCGCGTTACCACCCTGCTTGATTGCATAAATGCAAACCGCTCGAAACATAACGGTATTATCCGTCAAAGCTTACTCCATTCAGCCTTGAATCTCCGGGGTGAACTTCAACTGCTTTTCGGCGGTGCCGCTTTCAGCCGCTGACTGCACCTCTCTGACAGCCTTTCACAGTTTACTCTCCCCATCAATGATTATTTCATTACTGGATTTTTCAAAACAATTATATTTGATTATAACATAAGGTTTTAATCATTACAATAAACTAAATGTAATATTTTTTATTTTTATTATACTTTTTGTTACCCGTCTATTTCTGACATTTTCTTTCATATTGTCATATATATGCAGAAATCCTAAAAAACGCATTGATTCATTTTCCATAGTTTATTATAATCAAATTAGAAAAGGAGAAGATGAGATTATGTTAGACAGACGAAAAGGTCCCGATGCACTTGTTAAATGGGTTAAATGGTCTGGAATAATATCCTGGCTCCTGATATTACTGATACTTTTTATAACTTCGGTTGCAAAACCCGACTTCGAATCTTACATGGACAAGTCATTTCATATTAAGCTTCAAGACAACTGGAACACTGATATGATGCATTATGTTTTGCTTCTATTGATATTTCTTTTCTTTTTTTGTCTTATATCAATCAATATAAATATGATGCGCTGCAGGCGAAAGAGTGATAAATTCAACAAAACTCTTATATTTAATGCTGCAGCAGCTTTTATCGGAATTTTGCTTTATTTGTTTTTCTTTACCTAGAGGAGCAAGTCTAATCTTCAATATTTGCGACTCCTGTGACGGTCTTAATAGCCTCGGGCAGATACCTTACTATATCCCCTGCAATCAGTGAATATTCTCCGATAATACTCTTTCCGATATCTCCGGCCAAACCATGGATATATACTGCGGCTCTCAACGCCTTGACAATATCAATTTTTTGACCTATGAAAGAAGCAATTATACCTGTCAAGACATCCCCGCTGCCAGCGGTTGCCATTCCGGGATTTCCGGTCGTATTAATATAGCAGCATCCATCGGGGCAAGCTATTACGGTCCTTGCGCCCTTCAATACCAGATAAACACCGTTCTCCTTCGCAAATTCCGCCGCCTTATATGTGATATTTCCCCTGAAATAGTCTGCATCTTTTTTTATCAGTCTCGCCATTTCGCCATAATGGGGAGTTAATATAATATTCTGCCTATGATTTTTCAGCATGCCGAGATCTAATAAGTTAATGGCTTCCGCATCTAATACCAAGGGTTTTTCCGAGTTTTCAACCAGAAAATTCAATATATCTCTATATTTTTTAATATTCACGCATCCGGAGCCGGTGGCAATAACATCCGAAAACTGTATAAGTTCTCTGTCCAGGTCGTCAAAAGATATATTATTCTCGTCAAATGAATATGTTATGGCTTCTATTGACATTGATTCGACAACACTATATATTGCCTCTGTTATACATGCCTTTACAAGTCCCGAACCGCTGCGAAGAGCAGCGTTGCAGTTCAGCACCGCCGCACCTGCCATACCTTTTGAACCTGATAGTATGCCAACCCTGCCATAGGTTCCCTTATGTGAATCTCTGCTCCTTTTCCCAATTATGTTTTTTACATTTTCATATTCAGTCATACAAACTCTTGGACTTTGGTTTTCTGCTGATATATTAAAAGTATCTGTTATCCCCAATATATATTTATCCATATCCTCTATCATTTTTCTCTCTCCTTGCCCATAATCGGAAGCGGCATTAAATAATATCAAACAACAGCTTCAGTGTCAGAACCAATGCTATAGCCACAAATATCGGCTTTATTACCTTTGCGCCCTTCTTTATCGCTATTTTGCTTCCTGTCCTTGCTCCTGCGACCATGGCAAGTCCTATAGGAATTCCAAGCATATAATATATTTTTCCATTCACCGCAAACATTACAAGTGATGTGACATTGCTAACAAAATTCAGGACTTTGCTGTTTCCTGCCGCTATTGTAAAGTCAAACCCATATATCTTAATGAACAGGAATATAAGGAATGATCCTGTACCCGGGCCGAAGAAACCGTCATAAAAGCCAAGGGAAAACGCAAAAATACAGCCTTGAACAATATTTCCCCTTGTAAGGCCATTGAATTTGTCCTCATTTCCAAAATCCTTCTTGACAATTGTGTATATAGCAATTGCGAAAACAAGCACCAATATAATCATTTGAAGAAAACTCTGGTCGATTCTTAAAGCTGTAAGGACTCCGATTACTGAACCTGCTAGGGTACACGGCACAGTATATTTCATCAGGGGAATAAAAACTTTCTCTGAACGTATGAAAGTATAAGCGCTTGTAATTGCCCCAAATGAGCTTGAAAACTTATTGGTGCCAAGGGCAAAGTGAGGAGGTACCCCTGCCGCCATTATCGCAGGAAGGTTAATAAGTCCCCCTCCTCCTGCGATAGCATCTACTGCAGCTGCCGTAAATCCCGTAAAACATAAGAATAAAACTTTTAATACGGTAATTTTGAAATCCATATATTTTTCTCCTTCAACATTGCCTCTACCTTTTCCGTACAATAGGCAATAAACTTTTCAAAATCTTCTTCCACTATAGATCTGCATTTTTCTATTATATCCCTGCATTTCGATATATTGATTTCTATACCGTGTTTGACCTGCATTTGTGTATTGTATCTACATGACAATGTAAAGCTGTTTAAATCCTCCAATTCCAAAAAATCATTAAATTTGCTGAAGCACTCTGCTGTGGACATGCGCTTCAGCCCAAAATATTTGTCGATATGGCTTGAAAGCTCCCTTATCAATAATTTGTCGTTTAAACCTTTGGTAAATATATCTGCAAGCTCCTTTTCGGAATCCGAAATGTTCAGCTCAATACCCATTTCTATAAAATTATGTGCTTTCCAGAGCCCTAATTTCTCCGGAATATTACATGCGGTAATAACCTCCTTTTCAATTTTGGAAGCTTTTTGAAAGCAATAGCCCTTATATCCGTCCCCGTATTCTTCATCTCCATAAAAATCAAGACCTCTGGGATTAACTGTATGGACAGCAATAGCCTTTACAAAATCAATGTACTCTTCCGATTGATCCATAAAATAATCATACAGACCCCATCCCGCCCTGTGGGTCTGGTCGTATGTGAGACAGCATTTAATCACGGTATCAGGGAAAACAGACCCCAAAACAGTCATATTATTGACGTACCCCAGCACTTTTCTGCTGAACCATATATGCGTCAATGGAAACATAGCCTCACATCCCATACAATAATATTTTACTATGCATCCCTTTTATTTAACTTCATTCTATAAATAATTTTACTATATCACACCTGAAAAATCATAACTACCCGTAAAACGGGTAGTTTGCTCTGAGGCTATAAGCCTCTATTACCGGCCAGCGCCTAAAGACGCTGGCTTTCACTTTGTTCAAGCCACTATGCCGTTGCCACTTTTGCCACCCCTAAAGGGACAAACTTACTGCTTGCTACCCCTTAAAGGGGTCTTCATATTCTTTCACACTTAATTTGTCTATCATTATGTCATGCTTCTCCTGCTCTTGTATGTATTTCATTATTGTTGCTTCGTTTAACCCCACTGTACTCACATAATATCCTTCTGCCCAAAAGTGCCTATTCCCAAACTTGTATTTTAAGTTTGCATGTTTGTCGAATATCATAAGTGCGCTCTTCCCTTTGAGATAACCCATGAAGCTTGATATGCTGATTTTCGGTGGAACACTTACCAAAATATGTACATGGTCCGGCATAAGGTGTCCTTCTATAATTTCTATTCCCTTGTAATTACATAGCTGTCTTAGAATATCCCGTATGCTTTCTTTATATTGATTATATATTATTTTTCGTCTATACTTGGGAGTGAATACAATATGGTACTTGCACATCCATTTAGTGTGGGCTAAACTATTTTCTTTGTTTGCCATAAAAATCGCCTTCCCTTCCGTTGTCATAGTAGCTTGAACAACTCTATTATAACGGAAAGGCGATTTTTTGTATAACCTCTGTCACGCACCCGCATAGCGGGTGGTTCTTTGTTTCGCATGGCTCATTTCTCTGTAGAGAAACTCGCTTCATGCTCAACAGACTAAAGTCCATAA
>ERZ795058.4970-NODE-4970-length-12432-cov-16.072473_pt1 | contig 12432 bp, 15 predicted proteins | sample MGYA00375142_ERZ795058 | MGnify/ENA primary metagenome ERZ795058 (study PRJEB30187, sample SAMN05720210) | activated sludge metagenome | isolation source: anaerobic digester from wastewater treatment plant | place: Japan | collected 2015-04-20 ...
CGAGTTGCAATGGTCGCACGAGTAGCACCAGTTGCAATGGTCGCACAAGTTGCACAAGTTGCACGAGTCGCACGAGTCGCACAAGTTGCACGAGTTGCACGAGTTGCAATGGTCGCACAAGTTGCAATGGTAGCAATTCCAACAACCGAAATTTGTTTCATTTTGCTTTTCAAAGTCGGGGTGTTTGGCTGCGAAGTTTTCGCTCACTCCGTTTTCTTTTTTATTTTCTCTTTTCAAAAAGTCCTCATAAGACTTATAAATTTGTGTTTTCATTTTTTTTGTTTTTATAAGGTTTGTAAAAAAGCGTCAACAGCCTCTGCTGTATATTTTTTGTTGAAATGTTCTTTTCTAAATGGGTTGCCAGGAGTATTTAACCATTTTCCGAATTCTCCTAATTTTCTTAAATTTTTAATTGGTGCTAAAATATCTGCTGATGCTTCTTTGTTTGCAGCTAATTTTGCTTTGCTTTCAGCCCTTTTTTGGTCTTTTTTTACTTCTTCTTCCAGAAAAAACAACTTCCATTCTCTTTCAAGTTCTTTGTCTCCGTTGCGAATAGCTGTTACTATTCTGTTGTGGTATTCCATTCTTTGTTCTGCTGTGTTTAATCCGATTATTTCAACTTCATAATCAGCAAGCGTGTGTAATCTCATCATTTCGTTGTAGTTTCTCTTTGCGTTTTCGATTTGTTTTGCTGTGTATTTCATTTTTTTTGTTTTTTTATTATTTTTTTGTGTTTGTTTTATGTTATAAAGATATACTTTTTTTTTAATATACCAACATTTTTATACGATTTTTTTATACTGATAATCAGCACGTTACAAAATATTTTCATTTTTTTTCGCTAAAATGCAAAAAATAGCCGTTTTTTTGGAAGGATTTTTCGATTTTATGAAAAAACACATATTAAAAACTCTTAAAATAGTTAAGCAATGTTGTAAATACTTCTACAAATCTTGTCGTTGTGTAATCATTTAAAACACCATCGTTGCTAATCAATTCAATTTCTGGGAATTTTACACGTAGTGTTATTGCTGCAAATGTAGTGTATTTATGGAGCTTATCATTTAACCATCTAATGTCACTATCTCTAAATTCTTTGTTTTTGAGTTTAAAAATAATATCATTAATTGGGTCTATCAAGACTGCCTCAATAATAAATGTGTTAAGTGCTTCGTTTTTCATTTTGTTTTGTTTTTTTAATTGTTATTATTATTTTTTTTGTGTTTGTTTTATGTTGTAAATATATACTTTTTTTTTAATATAGTAACATTTTTGTACAATTTTATTATACTGATAATCAGCACGTTACAAAATATTTTCATTTTTTTTCGCTAAAATGCAAAAAATAGCCGTTTTTTTGGAAGGATTTTTCGATTTTATGAAAAAACACATAAAAAAAACCGCCCCGAGACTGGGGCGGCAAAACAAACAAACAAAACAAAACAAACAACACTAATCAAGTCTAATCATTTTCAATGACGTTACATTGTCCTTATTCGTTGCCTCGACGATGGCAAAGGCTTTATTTTTGTAAATAATTTTCGTTGTTGCGGATAACTCAAGGAACTTTGACTGACTTTGAGCTATTTTTAACGAAACGACAATCCCGGAATTGATGATTGACGGCAAGCGGCTATCCATAAAGTCGAAACGCTGTAAATAGATGTTTGGATGCTTGTTGTAAATGCATAGAACATCTTTTTCGGAATTAGAAATAGTACCAGGGAATGTTAAGTCACGAATAAAAACATCTTCTGTATCTCTATATTTTCGCTCTTCCGAAAAAGGAAGTCGGATGTTATTACCTTCGCCGCTGCCTATCGTTAACTTTAATTTCATTTCTTCCAAAACCCACGAGCTTGAATCGAAATCAACGATACCTGAAATACCCAAGTCGTCGATTTCAATTAAATGTTCATCTCTTACCGTTACACTGTCAATTGTGAGAGTTGGTGATGACGCTAATGTGTAATCGGATAGAACGAAACGAGAGTTAGCGATATCACTCGTAAGCGATAATCCTAATGCGTACGCCGTTGTGGTCAATAAATCTACGTATGTTACGTCCGGGAGGTTGCTTTGCAAGAAATATACGTCGCCGTACGCCATCATCCCTTCGGTTAACTCAAAATTAAAGCGAAAAGTTTCGTTGTAAGCATCTTGCAAAGCTTCAAGTCCAAATAGTCGGTCTCGGTTGTAGAAAATTATAGAGTCCTCCGCCTCTAATGTAATCGTTGTTCCGTTATTAATTGCAATATATCGATCTGTGTTTATCAATACACCCCAATTGTGCGAAGTTGGCAAGTTGTTAAATGTTAATCTGCAATCTCTTAAAAATTTCAGAGCGTACACTTCCAAAATGCAAAAGTGAAGTAGCGGCACATAACTATACACGATGAGAGGTGTCAATAAATTAACTGTATAGACGACGAGTGGATAATTCCGAACAAAAACAGAATCGGATTGTACAGTAACCTCTGTTTTTATTATTCGTTTTGCCTTCGCACTTTTCAGCTTAATCATTAATCGTACAAATCTTGCCTGCTTTTCCAATAACTCCGTCGGGTCGGTTATATCAAAATGATAATTAATTCCTGATGCTGCCGCGCATTCGTCAAGTAGCCTTTTCATTGTCACGGACGGCAAATAGTTGATGTCGGCGGGTATGCTCGTCCTTCCGGCATCAGTTCGATACCTGTACAACCCGAATGATACCGGCGGCAGCCCGGCACCGCCGCCGTCATAAACCGTTGCCGCCGCATTCCAAATAAAGTTATCGGATAGGTTCAAATACGTTGCGATTTTCTGCGAAACGTCAAAGGGGAATATTTGGTTGTAGTAAAATACGGCGTTATATCTGTTTTGCGTCGCCGACAAAATTTTCAAAAAGCCGTCGATCTGCTTATCTGCTACGTACATCACCGCCGGAATATTTCTACGTAACGCCCGCAAGGAGAAGTCGACACGATTTGAGTTAAATAAAATTCGATTATTCTTATCCGTTGCCGGAATGATAAACGAAAAGGAGCGGTCGTACTTGAGTTGCAGGACAAAAAGGTTGTTGTTCGATTTCAGCCCTATGTCCTGCCGCTCAATGTCGAGATAATCGCCATAATTGCCATCTATTGTTGATAGAATTGATTTTACAAATATTCTCATTTTTATTAACTTTTGTTTTTAGCCGTTTTAAGACACTTTTTTTTAATTGTATGACACTTTTACCTATTTTGTGTAAAAACGTCGCAGCGGTTAAGTTTTCGATATTATTTTTAATTTATTTAGTAATATTTCTTTGTTTCAATCGTAATTTTAAAGTCGCCACGGTTTTGTCCGTAATTTGCATTACTATTCGTAACTCCTACCGGCAACGCTCCCCAATTATCACAAACCGCCTGAACATCATTCGACGTTACAATATCACTCAAATACTCTGCATCGCAACCGCTGATATCCTTCGCTATGAGATTCAAGCTCACATTCATTTTCTTACGATACGTTACCGTATCGCGTAGCGTGCTGTCAAACAACTCGACAACGTTTGCCGCTCCACGCTTTGCCGACTCAACTTCAAAGACGTAACTCTTCATTAATCCCGAACGACCGAGCCAATGAACTAAAACGTAATTAGTTCCGCAGTCGCCGCTTTCAATGTTAATGATGTAGTATCCATTGTTGTTGTATGTGTTAATGTTATATCTGTTTATTCTCTCGAGAGAATATTTTTTTTGGTTGCTGCCTACGATAGACAACCCCAAATAATCATAATTGCCGATTGTCGGCAACGAATAATTGCTTAAAGTGTTCGCTGCAATCGTAGTTAACGTCGTTGCAACACCTCCTGCAAAACCACGAACCTCAACCGCCGCTGTTTCATAAAAAATTGGCAAATAAAATGCCGTCGAAATGCCCGGAACGTTATCCGGAATAATCAACCTATTCGGCGGTAAAATAATATTCGCATCCGGTCGCACTCCAAAATACCTCCTCCACGGAATTCTCAACCCGTCAACGACAACATTCCCTGTATCAGCCGCCGCCGACGCAAGTATATCCGAATATTCAATAGTTATCGTATTGCTGTGAAAGGTATAAACACGTCCGTCAACCGTAACCGTCAGCGCTGGCGGTGTTGAATTTTGCGTAATTGTGATGTAATTTTGCTCGTAAACAAAAACTCGCTCGTCGAATATTATGATGTTAAAATCCGCTGTACTATACGTTCTCATAGCTCTTAATCTTTTTTAAATTATTTTCAAATGCTGTAAATTCCGTATAATCAAGTATCGGTGCTGGCAATTCTCGTAACGATGTCGTTAATGCCGCAACTAACTCCTCATAGCTATTTCTATAATTCAACCCCTTGTTTGCCATCTCGAATAAAGCCGCCTGTTGTTCAGCCGTCAAAATCATTTCTCCGCTGTTTGCACGTATGCGTACGGCATCGCCAACCACAGCCGAACCGCCGACAACACCACCTGCGGCGAATTTCGGAGGGTCAGGAACAACGGCACTTCTTATCGAAGCCAACACGCTAGCAAATGCCGCCCCTACGCTTGCCACTGCTGCCGCTACTCTTAACGCTACTGTGTAGGGGTCGCCCGCCGTCGCCGTCATCGTCGCCGCCGCAATCGCCTCGCCTAACTTTATCGTCGCAGACGCAATCGCCAATATCTTTTGAAACGCCACAAATTCAGCGTTATCCTCGCCTAAGGTGTTGAATATATCCTTTATGCTGTCGACCGTCGAGTTCATCAAGCTGTATTGCTGCTTGATTTGATTCTTTTGTGCTTCCTGAACACGCTTACTACTCGCCAAAATCGCATTATCCGCTGCAATTTCAGCCGCACGACGCTGCTCGGCGGTTTCAAAATACATCTCATTAAGTTCTTCTCTCGCCGCTGTCGCTCTTTCCAGCTCTAACTGTGCCGCCAAGACTTCATTATCCGCCGCCTGCTGTAAACGTTCCTCGAAATCGTTCTGAAGAGCTAATCTTCGCTCTTCAAATTGCCGTTTTTGTCTTTCAGCTTTTAACGCATCTTCCTGTTGTCTGTATTTTTCTTCGATATTCTTTTTCTCCTGCTCCGTCAACTCCGTATTTTGAAGCTCTAACAGCCGCATCCTGTTAATTGCTTCAAACTTCAATTTATAATACTCGTCGCTCCCTTGCGTAGCCTTTGCTAAGAGTAAATTTTGACGTTCCGTTTCGGCGGCTATCTCTCTCTCTAATTGTTCTTCAATATTTTGCTGATCCAATAATTTCAAATCTGCATCTAAATCATCTTCGATTTGACGAATTAACGCATTAATCGCCTGTTGATTAGCCTCTGAAAGATTTTCCTTTTCTTTCAATTGCTTTCTCAAATCTTCAATTTGTCGCCTTGCCGCCTCTTTCCTTATTTCCTTCTCTCTCGTTAATTCATCTTTTATATTTGCAATTTGTCGGTCTTTCAGTTCTCTCTGAAATCCTTCCAACGCGGCAAGGCTCCCCTTCCGGGCTTCCCTTGCCGCCTTTGCCGCCTCTTCACGCTTGCGTTGCTCTTCAAGAACAAAATTCGTCAGTTGACTTTCAAGACGCTGTACGCCCTCGTTGTAAGCCTGAACCGCTCTATATTTAGCCGCTTCTGCTTCTGCTATCTTATTTTTCGTATCATCGCTTGTGTCCTTTTCCTTTTCCGCTGTCTCTTTTAATTTCCTTAGCCTTTCCTCTGCAATCGCTTTCTCGTCAATCAAATTTTGTTTCTCTAAATCAATTGCTTTCTTCATAAAGTCCATACGCTCTTGTGATGTGTATTTATCCTTTTGCTTTGCCTTTACCTTCAAGTCCGAAATCTCCGCGTCTCGTTTTGCCGAATTTACAGCATATTGCCGCTCCGCCTCCTCTAAGTCATCAATCGAAGTAACTAAGTCCTGCTGTGCCTTTACTGCCTCAGCCGTTCCTGCCGGGATCAAGTGTATTTTCTCAAGAAATTTTAAAATCCCAGTAGCGGCCGCTGCCAACCCCTCGACGATTTTAGAAATAACAACCGCCAAGCCGTCAAATATTTTCCGAATTACAATCATAACCGGCTCTAATGACGCAAAAGCACGCTGTAAACGTGTCGCAGCTTCATCGTTTTTCTTAAATGCCGCCGAAACGCCCTTCACAACTAACATTATAGCCGTCAAAACCGCCGCAATAACGATTATCGGGGGTGCTAAAAATAATTTTCCGAACGCCAATACATTTTTTCCTAACATAGCAAATCCCTTACTCCCGCCAGTGCTTAACTGCGTTATTGACGTTCCGAAATTTTTCAAAACACCGTCAAGCGGTCCGAATGCGCCTTGAAAAACAGAGGGATAATTTCCAATATTCGTTTTAAAATTTCGCATTTCCATTTCAGCCGTTCTCGTTTCTGTTTCGACGTCTTGCAAGTGTTTCAACATCTCTTTACCGGCGGCACTCTCCCGCTCGGTCTTTGATAATTGCGCATATTGCTGCTGCAAACTTGTAACCTCTCTTCGCATGCTCGCAATGCTGCCGTTCGCATTAATAAAGCTATTCGTTTGTTCCTCCGTCGCCGAAACAATCGCCCGCCCTGTCGCCTCCAACGCCCTGTTTTGACTTGTTAACTCTGCTGTTGAGGTCTTTAAAAGTACCGTTTGTTTTCCGTATTGGCTCTGTGAAATAGACCCTTCCTTGAATTGTTTATTCAGCTCCTTCTGTTTCGCTTTGTTTTCATTAATCTGTCGCGTGTTCGCCGCGTATAATGATGACAATGTTTCAAGGCGACGAGCTGCGTCATCGCTGTCTATCTTAATATCTATAATTACTGCTTCTTCTGCCATTTTTCCTATTTTTTTAAGTGTCTATAATTCAAGCGTTTATCTTTTTACTATATATTTTCAACGTGTCAAAATATATATTAACAATTCAATAACAACTTAACTTACTGATACTCTATACTTTACCAATATATATATTATATTTATATATTTAAACAATAGATAAAGAACTTTTGTACGAGTTTTTGCCATTTTATTTTATATATTTATATAGTCATTGATTATCAGTAAGTTATGAAACCACTATATATATAGTGTTATTTGTTTAATTTAATTGTTGAAACTATTTCCTTTTTGAAAATCGGAAGGTATGCCCGTAAAACATCAGAATAAATGTTTGACGTCGTGCTTCCAAAACTCTTATGCGGCGGCGTCGGCCGCCCATAACCCTCTTTCCCGATTTTCTTCGCTATTGCAAAAGCAAAACCACGAGTTTTGGCGTCCGTTTCCTTTTGCAATCCCCTCGCATAAATCCAATCGACGATAGGATTTACCGGCGGCATCTTTCCGGGTCGTCTTCCGGTCTCCAAAACGGCAAAATATTTGAAACTTGAAACCAATTTCACGCCTTTGTCATATTCAACGACCGACAAACTATTTCGGCTCTTACCCGTTGCCGATACTCCGGACGCGTCGATGTTCGCCTCAATGTCCGTCTTTATTTTATTTAATATTTCAACGATTTTCGCTCTCATTTTATGTTAAGTCGTTACAAGTCTCTCGTAATTCTCTGATAGTTAAAGCCACTGCTACACCGCAACACCTTATATTCAATTTAAAGTCGAATATTGTTGGGATAACGTTTGAATAATATAATGTGCCGCTTTCTTTGATTCGACGTAAAAATTTAATTGCGGTCTCTTTGCAACGTTCAATCGTCGCAAATTTTACCTCGTCAGTTGCTTCCGGGTCGATATTGTCCGCAAAAAATATCGTCGTTTGATAATTCGTGAATCTGAAATTTGAAAAGCCAATCCCGGTCGGCATAACACAATAAATCGCAGGCATATCCTCCGCAGCAATCATTTGGTTCAAATTTTCAGGGCAACCGAAAAAAAACGGCTGCCCTATATCCGTTGCAATTGCTCGTAATTCATCTTTCATTTTAATTCCTTTCTTCCTACTATCGTTTTTGTACTGTCCGGAGAAATTTCAATTTTATTGCCGTCCATCGAAAAATAATAATACAAGGTTACATTTGCAACCTTACCGAATGCTGCCGTATTTTTGTTGACGATATTCGGAGCTAACGATATCGAATAGGTTTTTTGCTTTGAAATTTCCGAAAATGAATCGCTAAGCGACTGCAAGGAGACTTCAAACTCTTCCAATTGCTTATTTTTTCGTGAATTTTCCTTTATCAGTATGACGTTTGCCGAAATGCTCGCCGCTAATATACAAGCCACGACCGCGATAATGATTATTTTTAATTTTGCCATATTTTTATGTTTTTAAATTTTGTTTTTAGCCGTTTTTAGACACTTTTTTTGTTTTATAATATCCGTTGTTGTATTTTTCGATAAAGTCGTCGTACAGCGTCGATACAACGCTATTTCCGCCGCTATTTGCATATTCTAAATAGAGCTGATCTATTAACTGCTTCCGCTTTATTTGTTCCGACGTCGTCGTAATGCTATCGAAATGTAGAATTAAACATCTCAAATTGTTTCGCTTCGTCGCCAGCTCTTCACGCTCAACTCTGTTTAGCAACGAGTTGATTTTGTTGTCAATATTTTCATATTGTTTTTTTTGACTCATGCGAAAATCCTCATTCTTAACTTCCGACTTCTTAAATTCCTTTGTCTGTAGCCATTTTGTGAAATAAGGCACAAAAATAGTTAAGAAAATCATTGCCGCAAATTGCCAAAATCCTGAAATATCTCCAATATTTTCCATTTTTTTTTAGTTTATTAAGTTTAAAAATTTGTTCCACATAGCCTCGTCAACGAGCGGTGCCGGGCACAACTTACCTGTAACGTCGTAATGTCTTATTATATTATTCTTATTTATAAGCAAATCGCGGCGTAGTGCCGTAATAAATTCAGCAGCAATATTGGCAATTTTATCATTCCACTTTCTAAAATCGCATAACTCAACAGATACACTATTTGAGTTAAAACATACTTTCATTTTACTACCTCCGCCGTTCAACTTCGCCTGCTTATCTCCTACCGCCCACGCCACAAGATTGGCCGGGACGCTCTCAGCAACACCGTCTCGACCGACAAAATAATGAGCTCCGGCACTTCGGGTGTTCCCTGTGGCGAAATAGTCAACGTTATTCTTTGCCGTGTCATTCGCATTTGCCGTAAAATGCACCACAATAAAATCAATATTTTTCAAATCTCGTTTTTTTCCGTAAGAAATGTTTTTCGCAAGTCTTTTATAATAAATAAGCTTGTTTGATTTTTCCATTATTTTTTTATTTTTCTATTGTGATATTGATTTAAGTTATATTCAAAGATTTCACGAAGCCCGGCGGCCTTTTTTGCGAGGAAATAATCGTTTACGGTCAAATCTTCTACCGCTGAAAAATTTGTGGTTTTAAAAAAGTCCTGCAAGAAAATCATTATTGATTCCGTTATCGAGGTTTTCGGCAGCGTCCCTGAGGCTATTTTGGCCGCCTCCGTAACGGGAGCTTCAAACTTCTTCAATTCATTACTGAAATACTCAATGAATAGCGGAAACCCATAAATCCACGTAAAAAAATCAAACGCATTGTTCCTTTCAAAAGCCTTGAATTTAATAGCGTCAATCATTTTATCTTGTTTTTCGAGTATTTCACAAAAATACGATATTTTTAATGTTCCGAAGTCAAAATTGATTTTTTTTAGCAAAAAATTTATGTCGTCCTCTGTCATAAGAGGAATGTAATGCGAGATGTCCGTGTATTTTGTATTTTTGTCTATTTTTAATTTCATTTTTACTCAATTAAAAATCGTTCGAGTCCCATTTTCTTCAAAAAGTCAACATACAAATATACATTATTATTATTAATAATCAAACCGTTTCCGAAATTTAATCCGTTCGTTCCGTGAGGTTCTCGCATCCGGACGTTTTTATTTACTTCCAGCAACGTTGCCGCCTCTTCATCAGCTGCACGCTGTTTTAAAATATTCAACAAAATAAAAACTTGGTCTTTGTAGCAATCATGGCATTTTGAAGACCTCGGGACAAACTCCTCCCCGGTAATCTCATTTGTGAATAGTTTTATTTTACTTTTATCGTCTAAAGTAAATTTACTTTTTGTTGCTAACTCTTTTAATATTTCTTCCATAACTTTGTTTTTTTTAACAAAAAACCCCCGCCACGTTAGCGGGCAAGGGCTTTCTGAATCTTAAAATGTTTAATATGAATTAATACGAAAGTCCTAAGAGCCTGTCAAACTCAGCTTTGGTTGTCGTATAGTCAGTGTCGAAGAGGTTAACCTCTGCTTTGTTCGCTCCCGTTTCCGTTAACACTAACGACGCGCATCCACTCGTTGCCGAATCCGTTAAGTTTTGCGTCATTGATGAAACAGTCGCTCCTTTCTCCAAGCCGACAATCACAAAGCTGCCCATCCCTCTAACGTCCTTACGTTGCAAAATTACAACGAAGCCGTCGCGGTCTTTCGCCATCGGGTCAAGAACCTCACTCGAGATTACAGCTCCATAATCAGCCGCCACGAAATTCGCATTCTTTGTGTATTTTTTCGTTGCCGGGTCAAACTCGAAACCGCTGTCCGCCCAAGCGTTTTCTCCGCCTGCCTCAATTGCGATTACTTTCGCACCTGCTTTTAACGTTATTGCCACCACACAGTTTGCTGTCGATTGGGTTGCGCCGAAGGGTGCCGCCGTGATGTTATTTTTTGCAATTGCAATTCCCAAGACTTTTACGCCGTCCATTGCGGGATTGTTACAATTCTCTTGAATGTTGTTTATTACGCTTGCCAGCGTACAAGGTACATATGCCATTTTTTATTCTCCTTTTTATTTTTAAATATTAAAAAAACTGTCTAATTTTTCGCAATCCATAATTTCTGCACAGTGATTATAAGCCGCTTTCAACCGCTGCCGGTCTTGTTCATTTCTTGCTTCTTTCAAATTATTTACCGCTCCCTGCCCGCTTGCCGTCTTTGCCGTCATCTGCAAGTTGAGCCACACAGCGAAAGTGTAATATTTCAAAGCCTCCATTTGCTCCGCCGTGATATCGACAGGGTCTATGTCGAAAGTTTTTAAAAAATAGTACTCGGCTTCCGCGATAGCGGCAAGGAGCTCACTTTGCTGCGAAGCTCCTACCGCTTGCGGTATCCGGTATAATTTGTCAGAAGTGTAGAAATCACTCGGCTGTAAAATCATTGTTATTCAAGAATTACGGAGTTGTCGGTATAATGTTGGCGATGTCGTCATACAAAGTATTCACGATGTCGCTCCCACGAAGTACAATTACTTCGTTGAGGTACTCGGCTTTTAATCCAAGTTGATTGCTTGACCAATAAGCGTGCTCGCTCGTGTCAACGGCTAACCCGTCATTGTAGAATCTTATTTTACCCTCAACGGCGGCGAAAATCTTTGCGTTTGTGTAAACAAGGTCAGGTACAAATGTACGTACACGAATGCCTTTGGCTTCAAAATCAATGTTGATTGGGCTTCCGTTTACATCGGTCATAGTGTCGAGTTCAACAGATTTGTCATTCGCAATCCAAACGTAAACGTTTGCCGACGGTCTGTTTTCTCTAACTTGATTGGCGGCGGCAATAATAGCCTGCCACAACTTCCCGTTTACAATGGTCGTTCCTGTGTACACATTCGCTGCGGTTGCGATAACATCCTGAACTTGACTATTCGCCTTTTCGTTTACATCGTCGGCAAGGTCTTTCTCGAAGATATCCTGAATAACAGGTGCGGCGTTGCGATATTGAATAGGCAACTTCACGATTTCTGCAAGAGTATCACATCCAGCCGTAGCCGCTGAGGTTGTATTCACTTTAACCGGTTTTTCATTCCCGATTGCAACGATAGCGGCGGCGTTCTGTCCGCTCCCAACTTCATTCCATACGACTGACGTTTCGCCCGCCATCGGTATTTGACGAGTTGCCTCCAAGAATGACGGCAACGGTCTGTCCTCAATCGTGATTTCGCCATCGTAAAATGGCACGTTGAAGTCAGCGTTGTTCGCATTTTTAAAACGCAAAACAGAAATACGTTGCGAGGCTTGCAAACCTGCGTCAACCGCTTTTTTAATCTCATTTCTGAAACGTTGGTGTCCATTTTCAAAAGTTTCTGTTTTAGAAGTTTTAATTTCGGTGATTTTCTCCTGCAAAGCTGTTTGAGCCTCTTTGAGTTGTTTCAAAGTTTCTTCAATCACTTTCAATTTTTCACTGTCGTCGGTCTCGCCTTCGATTTCAGTTATCAGGGTTTCAAGAGCCGTTATTTCTTCCTGCAGTGCTGCTGTAGCCTCTTCGGCGGTGATGTTCTTGTACAGTCTTTTTGCTTTCGCCTTCGCCGAACTGTTAGCGAATTTTTTAAAAATTTCTTTTTTCATCTTACTTTTTTTTAATTGTTACTTTTTTCGTCTTTTTTTCATTAGTCGTATCCTTTACGACTTCTTTTTTTTCTTCTTTTTTTT
>ERZ795058.4980-NODE-4980-length-12409-cov-4.621094_pt1 | contig 12409 bp, 11 predicted proteins | sample MGYA00375142_ERZ795058 | MGnify/ENA primary metagenome ERZ795058 (study PRJEB30187, sample SAMN05720210) | activated sludge metagenome | isolation source: anaerobic digester from wastewater treatment plant | place: Japan | collected 2015-04-20 ...
GAACGACAATATAATTGCCGAAGCCTTTGCCGGTTTCACCCAAGGCATCACAGGCACAGGCCGCCGCCTTGCCTTGCATCCAGGCAGACAGACCAATGGCAACTCCCGCCACGATACCGGTACCCCAGAGGAAAAAACCTTTCAGGGCGTATTCAGCCATTTTGTTCATGAGAATCATGCCGTAAATGGTCTGGGTCAGGGGCGCACCGACAAACGCAACCAGAATAAAGGAAGCGGCCTTGTTTTGCGAAAAATTCTTTTTCCAGGCTCCGATGGCAGCCATACCCGCTTCGCCGGCGCCTAAAGCCGAACCCATGGCGGCAAATGCCAGTGCTGCAAGCGGTCCCAGGTCTCTTAACTGGGCAATAAAACCAGTATCCATATTTATTCTCCTTTTCTGAGAGGGTTATACATGACTCCGGACCATTTCACATCTACATGGTTCGAGAATTCCAGGACATTTAAACGCACACCGTGTACCAGAATCGACATGGGACTCAAAAGGATATTGAGGCTGTGTCCGAACAGAATGATGAATATCGCGATCAAGGCGGAAAAGACGCCGTCAAAACCGATTCCGGCAGCCATGCGATTGAACGCATCCGCAACAGAAACACCGGCCAGCCCGACGGCAAAAAGACGAATGTAGGAGACAACATCGGTAAAATTATTCATCACATTGAGAAGATAGTTACCGAGACCTTCACCGAAATTACGAAGTAAGCTTTTTTGTGTCTCCGTGAAAAACAAAATCAGAATCGTTCCGAAAGCAAAGAGATAAACGACAAACCATGCAAGCGGTTTGCCCAGAATAAGCGTGTTGGCAACAAAAACCGAGCACCAGATGATCGATATCCACCCCAAATCGACCAGCATGTTCACTCGAGGCCATTTCAAAACCATCTGCCAGAGATGGCCGATGGTCAGATGCGTCGCTCCGATGAAAAAGCACAGCATCTGAACGCTCGTATCGTCACGCAAGGCCGGGATCACCGGGTGAACCCAGTCCGGAAGCCAGGCCTGGCCGAAAAAGGTTCCGCTCAAAACACCCATCAGCGCCGTGGCGCCGCTGAGGAAATAGAAGAAATGAAAAAGGGTCTGATCGGATAATAATTTACCCCATTTTCGCTGAGCGAAAAAGGTCAGGGAAAAAACAACCAGACCGTACCCCAGGTCGTTGACGAGTAAAGCAACAAATAAACTGAAGAAAATAAAGAAGATCGGGCTCATGTCCAGTTCACGGTAACCGGGTACCAGTTCGATAAAGCGGAACAGGGGCTGCATGATGTTGACGAGCCGGTTATTGACGAGCTGGGTCGGCACCGCCTCTTCTTCATCCGGTTCCGTGGCAAAGAACCCCCACCGCTGACGGGCGGCTGATTCGGCCAGGGTGTCCACCTTATCAATCGGTGCATAACCTGAAAATACGGTCAAAGGACCGAATTTACCCATGCCGGAGACGGCCTCTTCCAGTTCAAGCTCCTTGAACAAGCGAACTCTCAATTTCTTCATGGCATCGATTCCACTGCAAGCCTGACGGATTCGGTTGCTGTTGACATCGATCTTCTGTCTTGCGTCATTGAGGAGATCGTTCAACTTTGAAAGGGAATAAGCGGGCAGGCCGGCATCGGGGAAAGGCAGGGAGAGAGGAATTGTCGAGATTACAGCGCAACCGACATAAGGTCCTTCCCGAAATAATTCACGTACAATGGCATCCGCCGGAATTTTTTTCATCTGATCGGGTTTGATCAGATAGAGACGGACCATGAGGTTTTTTTTCGCCAATTCGGCTATATCCTCGGGGCTGAAATCACCCCATTTTGCCCAATGAGAGATTTCTCCTGCAAGGCGCGATATTTCCTCCTGGAGCATCTTGTTCTGATGTTTGAGGTCGAATATTTCCTGGGCCGACACGAGAGGGTCTTCCGGATTGGCCATGACATCCTTGACATCGGTCGTCATCTCGGACTGGATGATGCCGACAGCCTGCTCCAGCAGGGAGATGTTTTCCCGCAGTGTTTCCAGGTTTGATCCCTGAGGGGGATTCAGATGATTCACATGAAGAACGCCCATATCGGCAATCCGATCCAAAACGGAAGTCGATTCAGCGGCCCGGACAATAATAAAGATTTTTTTCATGGGCACGATCATCAGGCCACCTTCCGGACACGGACCTTGCTGCGACGTTTGACCAGCTTGCTCCGGCCGATGCTTGCCGCCAGCTGGTCGCCGATATAGATCTTGATCAGACGAATGTTTTCCTGCGTCTCGGGTATTTTGATCTTCTCAAAGAGGTTGACCCGCTGAGTTGTGATGAGGAGTTCACGCTTGAGAAGCTCCATCCCTTGCTGCAATGCCTCGACCTGAAAGAGAAGCGCAATATAATCCATAAATAATTTCGTGGCGTGGTCAAGCCAAAGCGGCGTTGAAAAAAGATCATATTCGATTGGCCCAAATTCAACGCGATCAAAAACCGGAATGTCGACGCCGGCAATGTTTCGTGACGTTATAAAAACCTGCCTGGGTATCACGATCTCGTTCATGACGATTTTCGATTCTTCCGGAAGGCCCATCCACACAATGATTTCCTGGGTCATTTGATCCCTCCGGCTCCGGTATGTTTCGAGGACAAGGATCTGATTGTTCAGCTCGAGTTGAAGCTGTTGTTTCTTTAGCTGCAGGGTCGGCAGGAAACGCTCGTATTGTTTCAGCAGGTCCCGCTGTCGCTTGAGCTCTCCTTGAGTGAATTTGATTTTTGTCATGGCTGCTATGCCGATTGTCGCGGCCAGTGTCGGTCCAGTATGGACTGCTTGATGCCCGTCTCCTGAGGATCAAAACAATCGGCAAGGATCTGCCATCCCTGATCGAGCGCTTTCTCAAGAGTCATGTTTACCGCCAGGGACATCATCTGTTGCTCGAAGGCAACGCCGTAACGAAGGAGTTTTTTATCCCAGTTGCTCATCTGGAAACCCATGGACTGCTTTTCGAGAGTTCCCCGATACATGGCAAAAAGCTGAATCATCGTGTCCATGATCGTGCGATGATCATCACGGGTGTCACCATTGACGTTCTGTTTTAGACGACTTAGAGAGCCAAATGGTTCAATGACGCCGTTTTTGAGGTAGAACTGCCCTTCGGTGATATAACCGGTATTATCGGGAACCGGATGCGTCACGTCGTCACCGGGCATGGTTGTCAAGCCTAAGATGGTGATTGAACCGGCCCCTTCGAAATCGACGGCCTTTTCATAGCGTGCAGCCAGTTGGCTGTAGAGATCCCCCGGATAGCCGCGGTTGGAGGGAATCTGTTCCATGGTGATGGACACTTCCTTGATGGCGTCGGCGAAGTTCGTCATATCGTTTAAAATAACCAGGACACGGTTTCCTTGAATGGCAAACTGCTCGGCCACAGCCAGGGACATATCAGGAATCAGAAGACTTTCGACGACCGGATCGGCGGCGGTATGCATGAAGTATACGGTCCGGGTGCTGGCGCCATGGATGTCAAATGTCTCGCGGAAAAAAAGATAATCGTCATGTTTCAGGCCGATTCCGCCCAAGATGATGACATCAACTTCCGATTGGATGGCAATTCTGGCCAGAAGATCGTTGTAAGGTTCACCGGCGATGGAAAAGATCGGTATCTTCTGGGACTCGACCAAAGTATTAAAAACATCGATCATGGGAATTCCCGTCCGGATCATTTTATTCGGAATGATCCGCTTGACCGGATTGACCGACGGTCCTTGAAGATCGACAAGCCGATCATACAGCGGTGGCCCGCCGTCCAGGGGGAGTCCGCTGCCGCTGAATACACGTCCCAGCAGATTGTCCCCTGTGGCAACCCGCATGGGATGTCCGAGAAAGCGCAGCCGGTCACCGGTTGAAATGCCGCGGCTGCCGGCAAAGACTTGGAGAGATACCCGGTTGCCTTCGATGCGAATCACCTGGGCAAGTGATGACCCACGAACGCTGGTTATTTCGGCAATATCCCGGTAACCGACGTTTTCAGCTTCGACGGTAATGACATCACCTATAATTTCACTGATCCGGCTATAAAATTTACGCATCGGTGGACTCCTGTACGGGAGCGGTATATTTTTCAAGCAGTTCGCGGATGTCCCGTTCAAGGGAGACAAAATCATCGCTCTGCCAGGGAGCGGCGTTCCAAGTTTTAAAAAGCTGACCCAACTGTTGGAAGAAATATCTGGCCATCTCCTTGCTTTCAAATGAAAGATTGGACATCAGGATCTGATGAATCAGGTCGAAAGCATGATTCTGACGATCCATAAGGCTTGCCTCATCGACCGCGTCGAACGCATTCTGCTGCACGTAGGCAAAATCGAAGAATTCTCCCTTGAGGTAGTCGATAAAATCACCCAACGCGGTGCCTTCTTCACCGATAACCTTCATCATCTGAGCGACGTCGAAACTTTTATGTAACAAGGCGTGACCGGTGCGTGTCCGTTCCTCGGGAATGAAACTTTTGTACTTGCTCCAGCTGATAAGCGGATCAATCGATGGAAATTTGCGCGCATTGGAACGTTCCCGCGACAGCCCCTGAAAAGCCCCAACAACCTTCAAAGTCGCCTGCGTGACAGGCTCCTCGAAATTACCGCCGGCGGGACTGATCGTGCCGCCGATGGTGACGGATCCAAACGAGCCATCATTTAAAACAACAATTCCGGCCCGTTCATAAAAAGCGGCGATACGCGATTCCAGATAAGCGGGAAAGGCTTCTTCACCCGGGATTTCCTCCAGACGGCCGGACATCTCCCGCATTGCCTGCGCCCAGCGGGAAGTCGAATCGGCAAGCAGCAACACATTTAAGCCGGATTGACGATAATATTCGGCAATGGTGACCGCTGTGTAGACGCTGGATTCGCGCGCCGCAACCGGCATGGAACTGGTGTTACAGATGATGACTGTTCTGTCGCTGAGAGACTGTCCTGTCCGGGGATCCTTCAAATGCGGAAAAGTCTTCAGGGTTTCCACAACTTCTCCTGCTCGCTCGCCGCAGGCTGCGATGACCACGACGTCGACTTCGGCATGGCGGCTGATGAGCTGCTGCAAAACGGTCTTGCCCGCGCCGAAAGGTCCGGGTACGCAGTAGGTGCCGCCCAGAGCAACAGGAAAGAGGGTGTCAATAACCCGCATCTTTGTTACGAGCGCTCGTTCAGGTTTCAATTTCTCCTGGTAGGCTCTGATCGGAATTTTGATCGGCCAGCGCTGCTGCATGGTGATTTCATGCCTTCGCCCGACATGATCTTCAATCAAAGCCAAGTTATCTGTAATCCGGTACTCCCCGGGAGGAACAATCGAGAGCACACGGCAATTTCCACGCAGTGAAAAGGGAACGAGAATATGGTGCTGAAATATTTTTTCCGGCACAAAACCGATTTTATCACCCCGGCGAACTTCATCTCCTTCCTGAACAAAGGGCGTGAAGTGCCATAATTGATCATAGCTTAAGGCGGATCTGTAAGCACCACGCTGCAGGAAGAAGCCAAATTCTTCGGCCAGTGCAGGAAGCGGGTTCTGAAGACCGTCATAGATCTGACCCAGCAACCCCGGTCCCAGATCGACGGAAAGCAGTTCTCCCGTAAAGGCAACGGATTCGCCTGCGCAAAGTCCAACCGTGTCTTCGAAGACCTGCAGATCGACTTCATCGCCCCGGATACGGATGACTTCAGCCATGAGGCGTTCCTTCCTGTGCAGCACAAAAGCCACCTCATTCTGGATGATAAAGAGTCCTTTAACATCGACCGAGATCATGTTCCCGTTTATTTTGATGATATATCCTGTGCGAACTTTTTTCATGATCGGCTGACGGGTAAATCTTTCAGGTTAAAAGAGGAAAGGGTTGTGTTGAAAACCATATTCGTATCAGATGCGGCGATGGTCTGCCATTTTTCCAAAATACGCAGTTTCATTGCGTAAACGAGCAGAGCGGGGAAATCAAAAATATGCCCCGCTGCTGTTTCATTCAGAAAATTCCAGCGGGCCATGTCGAGAATTCTTTCCGATTCGACAGGATCGGTGCTTTTATAAGCCTCCAGGACATACTGCTCGATCCGCTGGTCGATTCTCTCCTCGCGTCTTTGCAGGTATTTTTCCGGCGCAGCGTTCCGGTCGATGCAGCGAAGCCGCACCAGATGATTCCGCAGGGCCGTATCAAAGCTTTGAAAAGAGCGAATCACAGGAACATCTGTTTGCAGGTTAATCACGTCTTCCCGGGCGAAATTCCTGATGGTATTCATCTCATTTTCGGGAAGAAAGTCTTTGAGGATGCCTAAAAAATAATCCATGTCAATGGGGGGTGTCATCCCAAAGTTCAGAAGAGGCAAGCTGGAGAGAAGATACGAATAATAGCGGGACATATCAGACGGCAGCCTGTTCCGAGTCGTGAGACTCCCTGAAAATAGCGGCCATGCGGGGTTTCAGATAAGTCATGATTGCTTCCCCCAAGGCGTCATCAGAAAAACTGAAGAATGATTTTCCATCATCATAGCTGATGACGAAACCGCGGTTGAATTGGCGAAACTGACGCAGGCTAATCCCTTTTTTGATCTTTTCCTGAAGTTTGGTTAAAAAACCATCTAGGGCAGTCAATTCTTCCGGTGTAAGGACGACAATAAACTCCGTATCCGGATTTGCAATCTGCTCCAGAATCAATTTTTCAAGGATGCGGCTGAGCATTTCATTTGAAAAAGTGCCGGAAACTTCTTCCTTGATGACTTTCAGGAGGGTTGTGTTGATTTCCTGACGCAGCGTAATGAGTAGGTTCCGGCCGGCCTGTGCCAAAGCCAGTTCGTCGCTTTTACGCATTTTTTCGAGATCTTGTTTCGCTTCAGAGAGAATTGTATCTGCTTCGGCAGTTGCGTCTTCGATGATTTTACGAGCCCGTTGCTGGGCTTGCGCTTCGATCTGTTTTGCTTTGGCTTCGGCTTCCTCTATGCCTTCCTGTTTAATCTTTTCAATAAGTGAGTCAAGGGTATCAACCATGCCGTCTCCATGCTGAATGAAATGAACATCGGAATCAAATTTCCAAATGCCTCCGGGCTCTTAAAGTTACGCATCTGACCGAAATTAAACATCTTATTTAAACAAAGAACTTTAAGTAGTGCGTCATATAACACACATCTTCTGAAGTTTCAAAACAATAAGCTTTGTTCATTTTCAACTACCGGGTTTTGATAATCCTCACCACGGTATCAAAAAGTGTTCATTGTTCGACCGTCCGGCTTTTCAGGCCTCGCCTTGACGTTTCTGTTCGATGGCGCTCACCGCCAGGTTCCTCAATTCTTCCATCTGCTCCATCTGGGACTCTGTCAGCAGGACGCCCTTCGTCTTGCGGTCGGCGTAAATTATCCCGATGCAGATCTCCCTGACGACAATCGGGTAGATGAGAAATGCCGGAGCGGAGATGGTCAGGTGGTACCACTCCGGCAGGCTCCGGACGATACCGGGTGCTTCGGCGTCGTTGATGACGATGCCCTTGGCCCTGGCAATGGCGATGTTGAAGATGTCGGGTGCGGAGCGGATCGCAAAGTTAAAGTGCCTGATTATACCGTCGATTTCGTCACCAAGGCCGAACCGGCCCACCATCTTCGCACGGCTGACATCCCGCATGGCGAAAACAACACGGTCGAACAGAAAGCCCCGGTACATGGTTTCCATGATCATATAGATCACATCGCCAAGTTTGTAGGTGCCTTTCATGACATCGGCAATTTCCTGGATGCCGTTTCGGAGGGTCTGGACCTGTTCTCTTTCCGCCCTGTTCATCCTCGGAAGGAAGTCGGCCGATGTCCCGGATGAGCCAGCCGTCGGCGCCGGCCGCCTTTCGGGTCCTGCTTCTGCGCCGCCGGCTCGCTCCGGTTGCCCCAGCTTTTTAATGTTTTTCAGGAAGGAACTCGCCTTGGGATTGACCCGGACCACTTCCGAATACTGATCGACCTTGGATGTCGCCGTTTCGAGAAGGGTGACCGACTGGACGGCGCTTAAGGGAATACTGTTCTGGTAGCGCCTGGCGAGGCTGTCTAGGGCGGCATGCATGTCACCCTCCCGGCTGGTGGTCACGATGTCGCACAGGTCGTTGGAATAATTGGCCAGATGTTGCATGACCTCCTGTTCCGTGCGTGGCTTTCTGATGTCCTCGGACGGAAGTTCATCCATACTGTGGACGATTTTATCCGGGAAATTCCAGGACTTGGATATGGCCATCCCCAGTTCCTTGTAGGCGATCCCGAGGACGAAACGGGCGGCGCTGCCCTCGTCGATGCTGTTTTCGATCATCCGTCGCTTAATTTCCTGGTACTCTTCCGGGAAGTAGCAGATGACGAGCACCTTTCCCAGGTTGAAGAGCATGGCGCAGATGAACGCCTCTTCCTTGCGGTCCACTCTCATCTGCTCCGCCAGATCCATCGCCAGGATGCCGCTCATGTAGGACGCCACCGTGGCCTCCTGCAGTTCCGCCAGTTCCGATTTGTTCTGGAGGTGCTCGAAGATCATCAGCGCCGCCGCGATCATCCGCACCTTTTCGAAGCCCAGTAGAAACACCGCCTTGGAGACCGTCGTCACCCGGCCGGAAAGGTTGCCGTAGAAAGCGGAATTGACGACTCGCAGAAGCTTATTGGTCAGAGAAAAATCCTTCAGGATGACATTCGCCAGGTCACCCGTGGAGGAAAGGTTGATGGCAGTTAACGAGGCGAGTTTATTGTTGATTTCGATGATATGGCGGGAGAAGGTGGGCAGATCACCCTTGTGACGCATCCGCCGGACAAGAAATTCCACTGTACCGTGGTTGGACGGATCGACGCGTCCCCGGTCCTGTTCTTCGCGTTGTTCGTCCTCGGGCGGTTTGTCCATGCGCGATTCGCCTCCATCTTTTTAATTTCGCTCATGATTTAACACTCAGCGAGTGTTCAAGTATATTGTTGCCGGAAGATTGTGTCAACTGGGAGATGCAGAGAGGTAAAATCAATCATTAGATGGAGAATTCCACATCCCAACCGAATTACGGAGTGGAAGAAGCAGCTACTGGCCCATGCGGAGGAGATATTCAGCAAGGGCGGGAAGATTGATCAGGGTCCGACGGTGAAAGATCTTCACGCCAAGATCGGTCAGTTGTCGATGGAAAATGATTTTTTATCAGGTGCGCTCGTTCGCATCGGCGATACGAGCGCAAAGCGATGATCGACAGAGAGGCCGAAGTATCGGTTACGCGGCAATGTAAGCTTCTGCGGAAGTCGGAACTCCGGCAGGAATACATGCCACCGGGCGTCCCAGGGATCGCCCCGTGTGCCCGGAAACGCATCCGCCCCTTGCCCCAGAATAATGGCGGACCACCATGTGACCGATCCGGTCGTAATGATTCCGGCGCAAATCGAACCGGTCCTTCAGCCAGAATCCCTGAGGGAACCCGCGCATATGTGTACTGACCGCCCGTCATGAGGATCAGGGCATGGCTAAAGATCAGGAAACAGTGGAGATGCGTCAGTTTGTTTCTCCTGCAGATCAAGGTGAGAATCGGCACAGCGAGGATGACGGGCAGAACCTCCATCAGCCAGGTTAACAATCATAGGGACGAACTCCGGTGTAAATCAGATATGCGATAACAAGTACTAACGGCACCCCCGGGTAGTGGTTCTTTTTCATACCGGCCTCCTGATGACTGTTCATTGTCCACGCTCAGATGTCCGAGTTTTTCGGAATCGCGATAAAGGGTTATGCTCACTTGCGTTTTGTCCCTTCCGCCGCGACCAGGTCGATTACGGTGATCTCCGGTGGGGCCAGAAAACGCATGGGTGGTCCCCAGGTGCCGGAGCCGCGGCTGACATAAAGTTGAAAACCATTGGGCAGGGTAAAGTGACCGCTGTGGTAAGGGAAAAAAAGGCGGGTCAGAAGTCCGAAGGGAAATATCTGCCCTTGATGGGTGTGGCCGGAGAGTTGAAGATCTGCCGTGTTCATGATACCCGGATCGATCAGGGGCCGATGTTTGAGAAACAGTGTAAAACAACTGGATGCCGTCTTCACGGCCTGCTCCGATTTCGGGTTTGGGGATGACGGTCGCAAGCGAAAGGCTTCATGATCGTCCGCCCCGACCAGACTAAGGAAACGGGTTACGTGGACGGTCTCCCCTCGAAGCACCCTGAATCCGGACCATTTCAGCCAGGAGAGGGCCCTGTCCAACCCCACGTAGTATTCATGATTCCCTGTGACTGCGTATTTTCCGTATGGCGGGTTGATCCGGCGAAGCGGAGCCAACTGGGGGGCGAAGGAATCGGGCTGACCGTCCATGAGGTCTCCCGTACAGACCAGAAGATCGGGCCTGGCCTGCTCAATTGCGTTCACAATACGGTTGATCTGTTCCAGGCTGGCGGTGATACCGAGATGAAGATCTGATATCTGAACGATACGGAAAGCCTTGCTTTCCGCAGGAATTTTTTGGGACGGTACGACAAGGTGCTCGTTTCGCAAATGCCGGGCTTCATAGAGACCATAGAAACAGATCAGGACGGCCAGTGAACCGCAGCAAAAAAAGGCTGTTTGCGCTGTGGGCATGGACGGCATCATGGCGCCGCGGGAAAGAATGCGAAACATGCCGACAATCAAAGTGCAAAGATCTGCGGTCAGGGACAGGCAGAAAAAAAGGAAGAGGAATCCCATCCAGCAATAAGCGGTACGGGCAAAAAATCGCATCACGCCGTCCGGACGGTAAGCTTCAAGCACATGAATAAAAATGGGCGAAAAAAGCATGCCGACGAGAAAAAACGCCAGGGGAATCGAAAGCCAGGGTGAAACCGGGGCGAAGGCGTGGCGGGCTTTCAAAAAGAAGTAAAAATGGATGCCCCCGTAGATGGTGAAGAAGGAAAAAAGAAAAAGACTCATGGCTTTTGCTTGCGGGTATCAGTCTTTCGTCCTCTCCCGTTGCGCATGCGCCGGCCATGCTTGATGGCGAACCTGGTCCGACGCAAAAGAAAACCGGAGTGATGAATTATTTATCAATAATCTCGACCAGGTTGATGTCGAAGGTCAAATCCTTTCCCGCCAGGGGGTGATTCATGTCGAAGGTGATATGTGTGTCCGTGAATGAAATAATGGTTGCGTGGCGTATCCGGCCGTCCCTTTCGCGGATCTGAAATTGTTCCCCGACAGCGGGTTCGAAATCCTTGGGCATCTGGGAGCGTTCTTCCTCCATGGTGAAATTTTCGATGTAGGGGCCGTAAGCTTCCTCTTTGGGAATCTTGACGCTTTTCCATGCACCAACTTCCATGCCGATTATCGCTTTTTCGAAGCCCGCGATGACCTTACGCTCCCCCAGCACGAATTGGATGGGTTCGTCCATGAGGGTAGTCATGAAGATGGAGCCGTCATCGAATTTCCCCGTGTAATCAACGCGGATCATATTTCCTAATTTTGCTGTTGCCGCCATGATGCAATCCTTTCTCGTGACGCTTAGCTGATAGAATAATGCCAAACCCTGGCTTCAATATGACAGGCATGTTCGGAACGTTATACTGTTATTCGCACATCCCGTGCCTTGTCAAGAAATAAAAATCATTTTTCTGTGCATGATGAACAGCTCGTTCGCCTGCACTTTTGGGATTCATCCCTCTTTGGACCGGGCGGACACAGCGGATCCTGTCCGGATGCGGTGAAAAAATACGTCTCCGGTCTTGCGAAATTGACGGACTCACTATATAAACTTTCCCTGGTTAAGGTGAACAACAAGATCCCCGGACCGAATTCGAAACCGGCATGGGCGATTGTGACGGATGATTACTTTTCGGAAAAGGAAGAATATCTGGCCTCAAGACCTTTGAAGAATCAAGTTAACTCCGGGCAAAAGGCAGCGAAAAAGGAGTGAAAGGAAACATGGCGGAAGCATCGCGACACCTGGTTCATCAACTGTTGAGAAATTCCGACTTGGCCGTGAACATTTTAGAACATGCCCGGGATGTCGTCATGGTTGCCGATGCCAACCTTCACCTTATTTATGGCAACACCTCGTTTCAGACGGTGACGGGCTATACGGAGGAAGAATGGTCCAACCGGAGACTGGATCGGTTCTTTGTCCCCGAATCCGCGCAACGGGTCCGCCGGGTTTTTATGGAACAGAGGGGTTCCAACACCGGGCCCGGTTGCACAGCGGAATCAAGTCAGCCGTTCGAGGTTCGGATTTTAACCCGGCGCGGTGATATGGTCTCTTTGGAATTACAATGCTCACCGATCCGCGATGAAAACGGTTCCGTGACCGCACTGCTCGGTGTGGCCCGTCGGATCAGCGCGGAGAACAAACTTGAGGCGTCTCTGCGGTTTATCGAACGGAAGTATCAGGATCTTTTCGAGTCTTCCAACGACGCGATTATGATTCTGGATAAGGAGGGGTTTTTCGACTGTAACCG
>ERZ795058.4984-NODE-4984-length-12405-cov-5.039433_pt1 | contig 12405 bp, 5 predicted proteins | sample MGYA00375142_ERZ795058 | MGnify/ENA primary metagenome ERZ795058 (study PRJEB30187, sample SAMN05720210) | activated sludge metagenome | isolation source: anaerobic digester from wastewater treatment plant | place: Japan | collected 2015-04-20 ...
TGGATCTACGACCTGGGCGCGACCGAACCCAAGCTCTATTCCGCCTGGGGTCACCCGATCCGGACCTACCAGACGTGGACCGGCGCCGCGCCGCTGGCCCACGGCGCGCGCCCGGCGCTGATGATGATCAACCGCAATCTGCCGGGGACCCGCGTCGTCACCCAGGATGGCGAACAAGCCGAGATCCTCTGGAGCGACGTCGCCGGCGGCGTCGAGGATCAGTACCAGGCGGATATCACGATCGATCGCGGCGCGCCGAATCCGTTTATCGATCTCGACGGCGACGGCCTGGTCGAAATCCTCTCGATCTACAACAACGAGCATGGCGACGGCGTCTCCCACCTGATCGTCTTCCGGCCGACCGACGGCGAGCGGCTCTGCGAGGCGCCCGGCGTGCGCGTCCTGACTGCCGAGGATCTGGACAGCGACGGCAAACCGGAAATCTTCCTCCAGGAAAATGACACGCTGCGCATCGCCCACTGGACCGGCTCCGGTTTCCAGGATCTGTGGCACGCCGAAGGGGTCGAGCCGGTCTTTCAACCGACGCCCTCGGCGGGCGTCCTCTGGGGCAACAAGTGCTCCAACTCGGTCGATGCCAATCCACTGGTCTGGCGCGAGACCGAGGGCTCCGAGAATTTTCTGCTGCGCTTCCCCGACGGCGTCTGGAGCTGCCGCCTCGATGCCGCGGCGGGCGACCTGGCCAGGACCAGCCTGATCACCGCACACGCCGCGCTCGCTCCCCCCGAGGAGCCCGCGGACGCCCGCTTTAATGGGTTGGCCGTCTTCGCCCGCCACGACGACACGCTGACGACGGTCTATGAGGTTCCCTTCCGCCGCCAGTACCTGGCGCAGCCGCCGCTCGTCGGTCAGCTCGATGGCGAGACGCGCGTCCTCGCGCGCGACCATCAGGACGCGCTCGTGTCGCTGTCGGTCGACGGCGACGACACGCGCCGGCTCCTCAAGATGCCGCAGCTTGGTTTCGGCTACTCGATCGAGCACCCGATGATCGCGGATGTCGACGGCGATGGAACGGGTGAAGCCGTCGCGATCGACGGCGAGCGGGGCGAACCCGCCCTGGCCATCCTCAACGGCGACGGCGCCGTCCAGCGCCGCATCATCTCGGACTCCGGTGCCGAGAGCCTGGTGCTGGTTGCGGCCGGTCGGCTCGGTCCCGGCCAGGGGATGTGGATCGCCGTCCGCTGCGCCAAGGTTTTCACCCAGCCCTACGTCGAGGCCTACAACGGCAAGACCGGCGAGCTGCTCTGGCGCCGCGAGAACTACGGCGTCTACCTGGACAAGCCGAGCAAATTCATGATTCACGTTCCCACGGCCGTGTGGGACTATGACGAGGACGGCGTCGATGACTTGCTGGCCTCCTCGGAGAGCTATTACGGCATTCTCGACGGGGCGACCGGTGAGGATCTGGTTCCCCCCGACCCCCCGTTCGTTACGGCGATTCCGGGCCACTGGGGGGCGTACTCCAACCCGATCGTCGCGGACTATCTCCATCGGGGCCGGCCGCAGGTGTTCCTCAGCCAGGCCTTCGGGCTGGCGCCCCTGATCGACTTGGACGGCAAGCCGATCTGGCATTACGGCCTGTCGCGCGACACGACGATGCGCTCGCACCCCGGCGTCGCGGACCTCGACGGCGACGGCAAGCTGGAGATCGTCACGACGCAGGCCGACGGCTTGCTCCGGGCGTTCGCCGCCGATCCGCTCGACGAGAAATGCCCCACCTGCCCGGCCGACGTCGAGCTGACCGAGGCCAACCACTCCGCGGCGGTCCGTTGGGAGTTTAGCCTGACGCCCCCCCTGAGCGACGTCGTCTCGGCCGACCTGGATGGCGACGGCATGGACGAACTGCTCGTCGGCGCGGGCGACGGCAAGCTGCACGCGCTCAAGGACCGCAACGGCCAGTGCGATTCGCTCTGGGCCGTCGAGCTGGGCCGGGTGGTTGGCAGCCCCGTCATCGCGGACCTGACCGGAACGGGCAAACCGGTGATTCTCGTGCCGGAATCCGGCGGCTACCTCCACGCCCTGGGCGGCAACTGAAACGGCGCCGGGGCCGGTCGGCTCCGGCATTCCGCAAGGGCCGAACCTGGGCGGAGACGCTCCCAATAGTTGAAAATCGGGCTCCCGCGCGCGATCGGAGCAACCTCCCGCGCGCGGGGAGTCTCGCCTCGCGACATTCACACTCCTTACATCCATAGAAAGGGAGTTTGCGGACAGTGCCTTCCGCAAACGGCAACCGGCCATGCTACGACTGGACCCGAAATCCAAGACGCTGAACCTGCGGCATCCGGCGGTGAAGCTGGAGAACTGGCAACTGGGGATCACCGCCAACGGCAACCGCCTCAAATCGACCCAGGCCGACGTCGAACTGCTCGATGCCGACCTCCCCCACTTCCGGCTCAAATTTCCGGATCTCGGACTGGTCTGGATGGTTCGCGGCGAAACGGATGAGGAACACGGAACCCTCCTGCTGCATTCGCAGCTGACCAACGAATCGAACGAGCCCATCGCGCTCGGCAAGGTCTATCCGCTCGAATGCCCGGGCCGCGTGCAGATCGGCCAGACCGATCAGAACGTGGTGAACCTGCCGCTGCCGGTGGGGCAGTTCGGCCGCAAGGTCGGCCGCATCACCGACCTCACGACGGCGCGCGCGAGCAAGATCAAGTTTCAGTTCTACAACCAGGATGCGCGGCTCGCGTTTCAGGTCGGGTTCATCACGTTCCAACGCGCCAATACCGAAATCCATTACAATTTCGATGAGCAGAACGGGATGCGCGGCCTGCGCGCTTTCTGCGATTTCGACGGCTGGAAGCTTCAGCCCGGCCAGTCCACCTCGGCCGAAACCTTCATCCTGGCCGTGGGCGACAACCCCTTCCGCCAACTGGAGCACTGGGCCGACCTGGCGGCCGCGGCGGCCCCCTGTCCGCCGCGCGTCTGGGAGGACGCCCCGATCGGCTGGGTCGGCTTCTCCTGGGTCGATCCGTTCACCGTCGAACGCTACGAGGATGTCGTCCTGCGCAACGCCGAGGCCATTGAGCACCGGCTCAAGGGCTTCGGCGCCGACTACATCTGGGTCAGCATCGGCAACATGGAAGCGGGCATCGCCGGCGACTGGCTCAGCTGGAACGAGCGCGCCTTCCCCAGCGGCTGCGCCTATCTGGTCCATCGGCTGCGCCAGTACGGGCTCAAACTCGGCTTCTGGGTCGGACCGTTCTGGGTCGGCTCCAATCTGAAGGAAATCCTCGAGGAACTGGGCGAGGACGCCCTGCAGCACAAGCCGGATGGCTCGCGCAATATCGTCTGCAAAAAGTATGCATGGGGCCGGCCCGGCTTCTGGCCGCGCGAGGAGCGCCCCGACATGTACGGCCTCGATCCCACCCACCCCAGGGCCCACAAGTTCATCCGCGAGACCTTTGAGACCTACCGGCGCTGGGGCATTCGCTACTATATGCTCGATTTCCTCAGCGGCGGCACCGGCAACATGGGCGGCTACGACGAGGATTCCCCCGAGGTCGATTCGGGCGCCCCCGCAAGCCATCCCGACGCGGACTATCTGCTTTACGCCAAGCACCACGACCCGACCGTCGTCTCGGGTCCGGAAGCCTACTGCAAATTCCTCAAGGTCGTGCGCGACGCCGCCGGCGACGATACCTACTTCCTGGCGAGCACCGGCCCCACGGTGCACAACGTCGGCCTGATGGACGGCGTCCGGACCGGCAACGATTTTGGCGGCGGCATGATGCTCTACCCCGAGACCGACTTCCTGCATTACCCGGGAACCTACGTCATCGGCGATGCCCACTTCTGGACCGGCCCGCTGCCTGCCCTGATGAGCATGGCGACGTCGTACTACACCCACCGGCGGCTCTATCTGAACGACGTGAACATGCTGACGATCGATAAGCCGGTGCCCATCACCGCGGCGCGCATGTACGCCACGATCCACGGCATCAGCGGCGGTCCGACGATGATCGGCGACGACCTGGACCGGATGGACGAGGATCGCCTCGCGATGATCAAGAAGACCCTGCCGCGTTCGCCGGAAATCGCCGTCCCGGTCGATCTGTTCGACCGGGTCGCCCCCGATTATCCGCGGATCTTCCAGCGCAAGATCAAGAAGCCGTGGGGCGAATTCGACGTCGTTTCGGTCTTCAATTTCTCCTCCGAGCCGCTCGTCGAGACGGTCGAGCTGAGCCGCCTGGGGCTCGATCCCGACGCCGAATACGTGACCTGGGAATTCTGGAACGAGGAGTATGTCGGGCTGGTTCGCGGCGCGTTGCGCGCGTGCGTCGCGCCCGGCAGCGTCAGCATCTATCGCCTCGCCCGCAACAACGGCTATCCCATGCTGCTGGCCACCGACATGCACATGATGATGGGCGAGATGGAAATCGACGCCAGCCATTGGGACGCCGCCGCGGGAACCCTTGCGGGGCGCGCGCTGCGCCCCTGCGGCGAGCGCGGCAACCTCTACCTCTGGGCGCCGAACGGGCTGGAGGCCGACGACCCCACCGGCCTGTGGCTGGCCAAGGACAACCGCGACCATTCGCTCGTCGTCAAGTTGCCGATGGTCTTCGGACCCGAAGGGAGCAGGGATTGGAGCGTGCGCTTCATCCCCTTGCGTAAGGAACTCCCCCCCGAACGGTGCCAGTTGATCTAGCCCCGGCACGGGGACCGTGAATGACCGATTCAAACGGCTCAGGCCTTTCCGCACCCACCAGCGGCCCAGTCCCCTCAGGGACGGCAGACGTTCGCCCGCCACTCAGTCCGCGGAGCGGACGACTGGAATAAAGCGCAGGGTGACGGCCGCGGGCCGGAACCCTGCGTCGCCGCCCCGACGCATCAAACCCCTGGAAGGGGTGGCCGGAGCTCGTCTGAACTTGGGGAATGACAATCACTTCATCGGCGGGAGAAAAGATGGAATGATTGAAGAGTCCCGCAGGGACGGCAGATGCCGCCCCACATCCGGATCCGCCCCACGCGAACCGAGAAACGTCGCGCGACATCAGGAACCGCGTCAGCGGTTCGCTATCCAGGCCGTGGGTTGCAGGGACGCCCCGCGGCCCTGCAACTCACGGTCGCTATCCCCCAATTCACAGAACCGATCTATCGGTTCGATAACAAATTCTCGAATCCCTCCGACCGAATTCACCACAAAGGCGCAGGAAAATGAACCACCCCGAACCCACGGCGGCCGAACCCAATCCTGATGCCAGATACCGCTTTGGGGTCGTGGGGGCGGCGATGCGCGCCGAATATTATCTGCGCATCGCGCGTGCCCTCCCCGACCGCTTCGAGGTCACCGGCGCCGTCGCCCGCAATCCCGATCGGGCCCGGGCCTTCTCCCGCCGCTGGGATTGCCCAACCTTCCCCACGATCGACGAGATGCTCAAACACACTCGCCCGGAATTCGTCATCACGGCCGTCAACTGGGAACAGAATGCCGCCGTGACGGCGCAACTGGTCGAGCTCGGCATGCCGGTGCTGGCGGAAACCCCGCCGGCGTCGACCCTCGAAGGGCTGCTCGAATTGCATGCGCTGGTCCAGCGCCGCGGCGGACGCGTGCAGGTCGCCGAGGGCGTCCCGCTCCGGCCGCGCCATCAGGCGCAGTTGGCCGTGGTCGCGAAAGGCTGGCTCGGCCGCGTCACGCAGGCCCAGATCTCCGTCGCGCACGGCTACCACGGCATCGCCCTGATGCGCAAGCTGCTCGGGATCGGTTTCGAGCATTGCCGCGTCACGGCGCGCTCGTTCAGCTCCCCGCTGGTCAAATCCCTCGGGCCGGAGGGAACGCCCGAACAGGAAACGACGCACGACTCGCAGCAGTATCTCTTCTGGTTCGATTTCGGCGACCGCCTCGGCGTGATGGATTTCACGTTCGACCAGTACTGGAGCTGGGTCCGCAATGAACGGACGCTGATCCGCGGCGAACGCGGCGAAATCATCGGCGATACGATCTATTACCTGAAGGATCACAAGACGCCGATGCGGCTCGAACTCTGCCCGCATCGCCCCGACCGCACGACGATCGTCGAAGGCTATTTCCTGAAGGGCATCCAGGTCGGCGAGGACTGGGTCTACACGAACCCGCTGGTGCCCGCCAACCTGCCCGATGACGAGATCGCGGGCGGCGTCGTGATGGCCAACATGGGGAAATATGTCCGCACCGGCGTGCCGTTCTATTCGCTCGCCGACGGGATGCAGGACCATTACCTCTATCTCGTCGCGCAGCGCGCGCTGGGCGCCGAGGCCAGCCTCGCCACCGAAACGATGCCCTGGGCAACCCCCTGAGCGAAGCCCGATTCCCCCGCAGCACGGCCCGCGGCTACCGCGCGCCCGGCGCATTGCGCGCATAATACTCGTCGATCTCCCTCTGCATCCCGGCCAGCAGTTCGCGGGCGGCCTCCTCCGGCGCCTTCTGATTGAATAGCACCGCCTCCAGGATCTGCTTGCCCATCCCGGCGGTCAGGTAGCTCGCCGGCGCGTCGGGCCCCATCCGGATCAGCAGATCCTTGCGCGTCGCGGGGTCGGGCCAGTCCCCGGCATCGGCATGATAGGTGGCGGCGTTCTTCATCCAGTCCTTGTATAGCCCCCACAGGTAGGAGAGCCACGCGTCGGCGGCGATCGGGTCTTCGACGTCGGTCACGAGCGCCGCCACCGCTGCGTCGTCGGGCCACAGGTGAATCCGCACCTTGCTCATCCGGAAGACGAGCGCCTGCACTTCGGGCGAGGCCACATAGCGCGCGACCTCGAGCGCTGCGCGGGTGTGCGCGTCGCTCAGCGGCGGAATCCGGCGCATCACCCCCCACCCGTTGGCGCCCGCCGAAAAGACCGGCGCCATCCCCGCCCGCGGCGTCGGCGCCGGAATGTTCGTGGCATGGAACGGCCGCTCCCGCACGCCGCGCCGGATCTCTTCCTCGGCATAGAGCTGCGAATAAATCGAATACCCCGGCGTATCGGCCAGAATGCTCACCAGGTCGAGGCGATTGAACATCTCCACGCCGATCTGGCCGAAATCCATGCCGAGATACTTGCGCCCCCACAGCCCGTCCTTGTGAATCAGGTCCTGCATGAACCGCAGCGGCGCGGCGAGCGCATCCACCGTGATCGCCGGGTCGACGCGGTAGCGTCCGCTCCTCTCATCGTATTCCAGAAAGGACCGCGCGCGCGCCTCGGCGCCGATGATCGGCGGCAGCAGCGTCGTGTAGAGCAGCCTGTGCGCGTTGGCCAGATTGAGCCCGAAGGCATAAACCTCGCGCCCGGTTGTTCGCCGCGCGGCCTCCTGGACCTTCGTCATCTCGCGCGTGAACGTCTCATAGTCCCAGCCGTGCTCCAGGTACTGCTCGATGTCGACGCCCGCCTCCCGGAAATAATCCAGGTTGCCGCGCAGCAGCATGCCGTTGAGGAACGCGCTGTCGGGAAAGCGGACGATCTTGCCCTCGACGCGAATCGCGCGCAGGATGGCCGGGCCCCAGGCCGCGCGGGTTTCAGCGCTGATCATCGACTCAGGGATCGGCGCCACCAGCTCGCTGACGTCCGACCGCTGGCGGTTGGACTGGACCAGTTCGTCGGCGTTGTAGACGACGTCGGGGGGCCGTCCGCTCGCTACGGCCAGATTGACTTTGCTGCCGTAAACCGTCGCCGGCATCAACTTGGCGTCGATGAATATCTCGCGATGCGTATCGTTGAAGCGCCTGATCGCCTCGCGCATCGCCAGCTCGTCCCACCGCCCCATGATCGTCCCCATCCACAGGGTGACGACCTCGCGCCCGTCTTCATGGACCCGCCGCTGAGGCACCGCCCGCGCCGACGGGTCGTTGGCCACCCGCCACAGCCCCCAGACCAGGGCGCCCAGAACGATCCATTGAATGGCAATCCGCTGGGCGAGCGTCATCGGCACGATGGCCTCCGGTCAGACACAGGCGGGGGCCCGTGGGCCCCGCGCGGGGCACGGTTCGGGCAAAGCGGGAAATCCGCCCGCTGGGCATGATACCCGAGTATATTACGCCGCTCCGCTCCCCGCCCGCCACCGAAAATCCCCTCCATCGCGGGGTCCGCGGATTCCCCCGACCTCCCGCCGCCGGTCGTCCCCCTGGGGCGCCGCGCCCCGCCGCCGCCCTCCCTTTACCATATTGCATTCCATTCGCCCGTCGCTTAGCCTTGTTCAGAGACGAGGATTCCGCCTTACATTCATCACCCTCGCTCTGGTTTCGCTATGATCCGTTGTCCCAAGGTTCCGCGTCGGACGCCCGTCGCTGTTCTGCTTCTCGTTTGCCTGCCGTGGCTGGCGCCCCCCGTCGCCCGCGGCCAGGCGCCCGGCGATCCGGCCGAACCGTCGGCGGCGCAGAGCCTCGTCAGCGCGCTCTGGGTCTCCATGCGCACCACACCGCTGCGCGACCCCGTCAAATTGGACCCCTTCCTCGGCGAAATCAGCGAGATGCCCTTCGACGAGATCATCCTGCAGGTCGTCCTCGACGGCGAGGCCTTTTTCAACTCGCGCGTCCTGCCGCGCGCCGCCGGCCTGAGCGACACCTTCGACCCGCTCGAGACGATTCTGACCGAGCTGCACAGCGCCCAGCGGCCGATCCGCGTCATCGCCTGGCTGGACCTCTTCTCGGCGGGCGCTGAGAACAGCGCCGCCCTGCTCGCCCCGACGCACGTGCGCAACGCCCATCCCGACTGGCTCTCGGCCGACCGCGCCGCGCGGCATGTCGATGCCCAGGGGCGCACCTGGCTCGAACCGGGCCTCCCGGAAGTCATGACCCACCTGGAAATGGTCGTCGCCGATCTCGTCGCGCGCTATCCGGTCGACGGCATCTATCTTGGCGCGCTGCACGACCCGCAGGCCGACTGGGGTTTTCATCCCGCGCTCGTCGAGCGCTGGCAGCAGAGCCACGGCCCCGGCGTGCTGCCCAACGCCGCCGACTCGCGCTGGGTCTCGTTCCGGGCCAACCTCTACACCCAGGCGCTCAGGCGGTTGCGCGATGTCGCCCGGCGCGCGCGGCCGGGTCTGCCCCTCTCCGCTGGCGGCGAAACGATCGGCGCCCCCCCCGCCTCGCCCGAGGAGTTCTTCGGCACCAGCGTCTATCGCGACTTGCACCAGGACTGGTCGGCCTGGCTGCGGCTCCAGTTGCTCGACCGGCTCTATCTGAAGTCGTTTTTCGACGAGGTCTCTTCGGCTGAGCAATTCAACAAGTGGATGAGCACCGCATTGGCCATCGGCCATCCGGCCGGCGCGCAGGTGACCATCGGCGTCAGCGGCCACCTGAATGAATCGGTCCAGGCGCTGGCCCAGCTGCGCCGCGCCGCCGAAGCGGGCGCCGACGGTCTCGCGATTGACGACCACAGCCGCATCGTCCAGGATACGGGGGCGCGCAGCCTCTTCCTGAGCGCCGCCGAGCGGACCGTTTTCTCCCCCACCTACCTGCAGACCCTCGCCCAGGTGCGTGAAGCACAGCGCCTGCGCGAACAGAAAGCCGCCGAATCCCAGGCCAAGACCGAACAGGTCCTCTCGGCCACCGTCCCCGCCACGACCGCGACGAGCCCCACCCTGGCCGCCGACCCGGACCAGCCGCTGGAGCCGTTCCCCACGGAACAGGCAACGTCCGGCGCGCCGGCGACACAGCCCGAGTTGGCCGCATCTACCGCTGAACGCCCGCATCTCGCCGCCGATCAACTGGAGCTTCCCCCCCCGCCTCCGCCCGACCTCGAAGAAGCCGACGGACGGCTGATCCCGGCCGAAGAGGTCCCCTACGAAGATGCCTCCGCGCCGGTCGAGGCCCTCCCCTCGCCCGCCGGCGAGGACGATGAGACGATGCGCGCCCTCGAGGATCTGGTCGAAATGCGGATTCGGACGCGACCGCCCGATTCGCCAACGACGATCCCGGCCGAACTGCTCGAGCCCCCGGTCCCGCCGGCCGTCCGCGAGCGCCGCGAAACGATCGATCGCCTCCTCCAGGGGGGCGAGCTCGGCAAGAAACGCTGGGGCGACATCCGTCCCGACGACCAGGCGCAACGCTACCTGCGCGAGCAGTTCAGCAACATCTTCACCGACTGAGGGGGCCACCTGCCGCGCATGCCCCCCGCTTCGCAGCCGCCCCCCCCGCAGTCCGCCGCCGCCGAACGGATCGAGGGGGTCGTCGTCCGGATCACCTTTCAAAACCCCGAAAACGGCTACAGCGTCGTGCGCGTCGAACCGCGCGGCGATGTCCCCCCGGCCGCCCGCGCCGGCGACGGCGTCATCACCGTCGTCGGCGTCCTGCCCGGCGTCGAGGTCGGCCAGGCGCTGCTCTGCGAGGGGGAGTGGATTCGCGACCCCCGCTTCGGCATGCAGTTCAAGGCCAACTGGTTCAAGCCGATGCTGCCCAGCGGGGTCAAGGGGATTGAGGCCTACCTCGCCTCGGGGGCGATTCGCGGCATCGGCCCGGTGATGGCCCGGCGGATCGTCGCGCATTTCGGCGAGCGCACCTTCGAATTGATCGACGCCGACCCGCGCCGCCTCGGCGAAGTCCCCGGCATCGGCCCCAAAACCCTCGCCAAACTGCGCGCCGCCTGGACCGAGTGCCGCCACGATCGCGAACTGATCACCTTCCTGGGCGAGCACAATATCTCCCCCGCGATCGCCGCCCGCCTGCGCAAGGAATACGGCGACAACGCCCTCGCGATCGTCCGCTTCAACCCCTACCGCCTGATTACCGACGTGCGCGGCATCGGATTCCACCGCGCCGACGAAATCGCGCGCAAGATCGGCTTGCCGCCCGATGCCCCGGAACGCATCGATGCCGCGCTGGCGCACGCCCTGGAGCGCCAGGCCGACGAAGGCCATACCTGGCAGCCGCGCGAAATGCTGGTCGATCAGGTCATCGCGCTCATCGGCGCCGAACCCGAGCGGGTCCAGGAGCGCCTGGACGAGGCGATCCTCAAGCAGCGCCTCGTCGTCGATCGCGTCGAGGAGCAGGATGCCGTCTTCCTGCGGCCGCTGCACGAGGCCGAGGCGCGCGTGGCGCATTGCCTCCGCAAGATGCTCGCGGCGCGCCGCCGGCTGCCCCAGATCGATGGGGTCGCCGCGCTCGCCGATTTCGAGCAGCGCGCCCGGTTCCGCCTCGCCCCCGCCCAGCGCAAGGCCGTCCTCGAGTTCGTCAAGGGGGGACTGCTGGTCCTCACCGGCGGCCCCGGCACCGGCAAGACGACCACGATCCGCTCGATCATCGAACTGTTCACCCAGGCCCGGATGCAGGTCAAGCTGGCGGCGCCGACCGGACGCGCCGCGCGCCGGCTGAGCGAGACCGCCAAGCTGCCGGCCGAAACGATTCACCGCTTGCTGGGCTACCAGGCCCCCCTCGGCACATTCGGCCGCGACGCCGCCAACCCGATCGAAGCCCAACTGATTATCATCGACGAGGCCTCGATGCTCGACGCCGCGCTGGCCGCCCACCTGTTTGCGGCGATCGCGCCGGGCAGTTGCCTGCTCCTCGTCGGCGACGAGGACCAGTTGCCTTCGGTCGGGCCGGGCAACGTCCTGGGCGACATCATCGCGTCGGCCCGGCTGCCGCTCGTCCGCCTGACCGAGGTCTTCCGCCAGGCCCAGGCCAGCCTCATCGTCACCAACGCGCACCGGATCAACCAGGGTCACATGCCGTTGCTCAATCCGCCGCAACCCGCCCCGGGCGAACCCGAGCCCGACTTCTTCTTCATCGAACGGGAGGAACCGGCGCAGATCATCGAGGCGATCCGCACGCTGGCGGCCGAGCGGATCCCGCGGAAATTCGGCCTCGATCCGGCGCGCGAGATCCAACTGCTCACCCCGATGCGGCGCGGTGAACTGGGCGTCGACGCCCTCAACCGCGAACTGCGCGAGCTGCTCAACCCGCAGGCCACCGCCCCGGCCGCGGCGACCGTCGGCGGCCTCGCGGCCGGTGATCGCGTCATGCAGACCGCCAACAACTACGACAAGCAGGTGTTCAACGGCGACATCGGCCGCGTCGCGCACGTCAACGCCGACACTCAGGAACTCCTGATCGACTTCGACGGCCGCGCGATCAGCTATCTGCGCGATGAGCTCGACCAGCTCGTGCCCGCATACGCGATCACGATCCACAAGTCGCAGGGCTCGGAATACCCCGCCGTGATCATCCCGATCCACACGCAGCACTGGATCATGCTCCAGCGCAACCTGATCTACACCGCGATCACCCGCGCGCGCCGCCTGGTCTGCCTCGTCGGCACGAAGCGCGCGCTGCGCCGGGCGGTCGCCAACGCCACCCGCGCCCGCCGTCTCACCGCCCTCCGGGCCATGCTCCAGCGCGACTGATCCCCGGATGGACGCGTTAATCCCCGCCTCCCGCAGGGATGCCGGAAGGTAGCCGGTGGTTGAGCGCAGCGATACCACCGGTCACCCGG
>ERZ795058.4993-NODE-4993-length-12381-cov-4.224809_pt1 | contig 12381 bp, 9 predicted proteins | sample MGYA00375142_ERZ795058 | MGnify/ENA primary metagenome ERZ795058 (study PRJEB30187, sample SAMN05720210) | activated sludge metagenome | isolation source: anaerobic digester from wastewater treatment plant | place: Japan | collected 2015-04-20 ...
CTGGCGCGCCTGCCCGGCCACGGGACGACGCCGATTGATTTCGCGGATCAGACCCCCGAGACGCTGTATGCCGGTGCGCTGCACGAGCTGCGCGCGCTGCGCGCGGAATATGACGAGGTAACCGTGATCGGGTTTTCCATGGGCGGGACGCTGGCGACTTTGCTGGCGGCCCGTGAACCGGTCGACCGGCTGGTGTTGATCGCCCCCTATTACGGCGTGACCTACGCGTGGTACTACGTGCTGCCGCCGCACGTCTGGCATCAGATGCTGGGGTGGAGCATGCCGTGGCTCTACCGGTGGGAGTGCTTCACGAAGCTGAACCGGCCGGAAGGGCGCACGGGCCTGTATTCCTACAAGTATGTGCCGTCGCGCGGCGTTGAGACGCTGTTCGCGCTGGGCGAAGAGGCGCGGGCGGCGGGGCTGCTCGAAGCAATCCAGTGCCCCGTCCTGCTGGTGATGTCCGAAGGCGATCAGGCCAGTTGCCCGGTCGCGGCGCGCGCGGCCTTCGCGCGCATCGGCTCGCCTCAGAAGCAGGCGCGGTGGTTCCCGGGACGATCCAACCACCACTTGCTGCGCGACTGGGATGGCGAAGCGGCCAAGGGGGCGATCCTCGAGTTTCTGGGGGAGCGTCGCGTGGACGCATCTTCTCAGCCGCGGGGGGCGGAGACCGATTCGATGGCGTCGTCCAGATCCTGAAGCGGTGCGGTTTCGGTGGTCGGCTGGTCGTCGTCGGCCGCGAACGGCAGCGTTGCGGGCGCGACATTGACATCGGTCGTGAAGATATACGGTTCGGGGAAACCGGAATCGAAGACGACTTCAAGGAAGTAGGCGCGCCAGCCGGTTGGGGGGGCGCCGGGGTCGGCCCGATAGATGCCGTCGTCCTGATACGGCAGCGAGGTTTTGGTCCAGGCCGGTCCGATCGTCTCCAGCCTGAAATCGCGCGCGGCGGGGTTGTCGGCCTGCCACAGGTTGACTTCGAGCGGGTCGACGCGGGTAAAAACGCGGAGGGCGCCGCCCGGCTCCAGTTGCCAGTCGAAGGTGGGCAGCGGCATGTCGTTCAAGACGGCGCGGTAGAACCCCAGCAGGCTCTCCCTGACATTGGTGTTTTGCAGCGAGTGGTCGGCGTTGGGGATGTAGCGCAGGTATTTGGGGGCGCGGAGCCTGCTGAAATAGAGGCGCGAGGAATCAGGGAGGAAGAACTGATCGCCGGCGGCATAGATCAGGAGCTTGGGCATGTCGAGCCGGTCGCGGTAGGCGAACGGATCGACGATCTGGATCAAGGCGTTTGTGGCGGGCGTTTCCATCCGGTCCATGATGCCGGCCGCCTCGTAGTCGCGCAGCGTGGGGGCATAGAAGCCGTAAGCGGCGTGGTGCAGGCGGATGTTTTCGCGCATGTTGAGGACGTCGATGACGAGCGGGGCGATGCCCATGACGCGCGGGTCGACGGCGGCGGTCAGCCAGGCGGTCCAGCCGCGCTTGGAGGCGCCGGTCAGGAAGAAATCCTGGAGCGGGAATTCCCCGCCTTCGGTCGACAGCATGAACTCCTGGATGGCGTCCATCGCGCGGACGACGCTGTTGACCATCGGGAGTTGGGCCGGCCACGTTTCGTCGCCGGTGGCCAGGTATTTGTCCCAACTCCAGGCGATGATCGCGTCTTCGACTCGGTCGGATCCCCCTTCGCCGGTGAACGACAGCGGCTGATTGGGGACCTGATAGAGCATGGCCGTGACGGAGCCGGTGGCCAGGGCCAGATCGCGCGTGAGCGGGTCGGCGGCCTCGGGCGTCGGGTCGTTGTTCGCGCCGCCGGCAATCAGCAGCAGGGCGGTATCCTGATAGAGGCTGTCGGGCACGTTGACGAGCAACCAGTGCGTCCAGACCGGGGCATTGACCTCCTGGCCGGAACGCCAGGTCTGCGAGGTGAGCCGCAACAGATAGGTTTTGACGCGCTGGCCCTTGAACGCGTTGGCGATTTCCCACTTGTAGGCGGGGTCTTTTCGGGCCACGTAGCGATCAAGCGCGGTCTGACCCGAGGTTGTCGGGCCATCCGACTGGGCGTGGGCCGCGGGCCAGAGGACTGCAAAAAGTGTTGCTGTCAGGAGACTTACCAGGTATTTCGTCGTGGATAACATGAAGCGGATGCCTTTCCAGGGAGACAAGGTGGAGCGATGATCCGTCAGGGGGCGATGTGGGGGTTGAGCGGGGGGAGTCCCCGCAGCCAGCGGCGCGCCTCCAGGCGATAGGGGCGCAGGGTTTCCGACCCGATAAAACGGACGAGGCCGTAAAAGATCGCCAGATCGTCGAGGTAGCCCAGACCCACGAACAGGTCCTTGAGCAGGTCGAGAGGCCAGACGAAGTAGAGGAAGGTCAGCACGATGGAGAGCTTGTGGAGCGAGGAGGCATGCTCGTCCAGCAGGTAGAGCCAGAGCGCCACGAGCGTGGTGACGCCCGGGACATAGGAAAAGAGATAGCGCAGCGGATGCGGCGCGGGGCGCGGCGCGGAGCTGCGTTGCGCGGGGAGTGGGCCATCCGCCGGTGGGAGGATCTCGACGTCGCATTCCCGGGGCGGTGGGCTGGGATCAGGCGGAGTCATTTCAGGGCAGCAGCGTCCAGAACGTCATCGGTTCGATGTCATCGTAGAGCGCCAGGTACTTCTGGACCAGCGAGTGGGAGCCGAGGTTCTTGCGCTGATTCGACGGCATCGTCTCCACCAGCCGCCGGGCGGTGTCGGCTGCCCCTTGCGGGACATCCAGGCGGTCGAAGAACCGGAGCAGGTTGAGCAGGATTTCGATCTGGATCGGTGAATCGCTGAGCGAGGCCGACTGGTAGTAGAACAGCGCCTTGTCGGCCAGGTCGCGGCGGGACGGATCGTCGATGAACTCCAGTTGATACCGCGCGCCCAGGCAGTTGTAGAGGTAGGCCGTCAGCGGCGAAGCGGGGGCGGTGCGGACGATTTCCTCGGCTTCCTCAATCGACATCTCGGGGGGGAGCCGGCCCAACTGCATGCTGATGAAACCCTTGATTTGTTTCAGGCGCTCGATCAGCGGCTTCAGCTCGTCAGGGGTTTCGCGGATCCGCAAGGTGAATTCGGGGTAATTCAGTTGGATGTTCCGCAGGGCGGCGCCCCCCTCCTTGACCGACGCGGTCTGGACGATGCGAATCCTGTATTCGCCGGGGGCTTCGAAGGCCAGTCCGACGCTCGATTCGCGATCCGCCCAGAGGTGGACCTGCGTCGTCGAGCTGGCGAGCGGGCGGAGCGGGATTTCAACCGTGCCGTAGAGTTCAGGCAGATGCGCGCCCGGATAGCGTTCCTCGCGATCATTTTCGGGCTGGATGTAGACCTGAAGCTGCGAGACCGGGACGAAATTGGTCTCGATCGTCACCGGGAAGCGGGTGTGATTGCTGAGGACGAGCGGCACGGCGACCGGCTCGCCGACGAAGTAGCTGCGCTTGATGCGCCCAAGGTCGACGGTCGAGCGCAGAAAATCCGTCTCATCGAAAGGGTAGAACTGTTGACGCGTGAGGACGGGCACGCCGGTTTGCTGGGCAGGCGCCGGGAACAAGGCGAGGCAGAAGACTCCTGCGCTCAGGATCAGGCGGAATGAACGGCGGACAGACATGGAACGAGGAACCCTTCCGTAACGAATTGCGAAGCGGGCAAATTCCTGGAGCGGCGCCGGCGGGCTGGTCTCGGCTGCGACACGAGATTGGACCCATGGCGCCGGCCGGGTCAATCGGCGGCCGCCGGGGCCGGTTCGGCGTCATAGAGATAATAGAAGGCCAGCTCATACTCGCCGGGGGCGGCGGCGCGCTCGCTGATCCTTTTTACCATGAACACCAGGCTGTCGCTGGCGCTTAATTCGAGCTGGGCCCGGCCCTGCGCGTCGAGCGGCGCGCGGGTGAGCGACAGCAGATCCGAACCGCGCCAGAGTTCGACCAGCACCTCGCGCCATTCCCCCTGGCCGTTGGCGGGCGGGCCCTCCAGCCGGATCATGAACCAGAGGTTCAACTGGCCGCTGGGGACGATGAGCTGGCGCGCCTCGGAGAGGGGGAGCCGCGCCTGCCAGTTGACGCTGCCGCTGTCGGCATCCCCTTCCAGTTCGATGCGTTGATGAAACAGATTGAGCTGGCGCCCCATCATCGAAACGCCGAGACCCGGGTTGTCGATCAGTTGGTGGATCGCCTGATAGAGCGGGATTTCATCGAAGCTGATCGTCCGCGGCTCCTCATCCAGCAGCGTCAGATCGTCCGGGTCCATTTCAAAACCGACGTAATTGGTGACCAACTGCATCGCCTGTTGCGCCGAAACGTTGCGCATATACATCGTCAGCGGCAGCGGGAGTTTCTGGGCGGGATCGAGTCGGCGCATCAGGACCTGATCGGTGTTGATGCTCTGGCTCAGGCGGGGCTCCACTTCCAGGAAATTATCCGAGAGGCGGTTGGCGACGAAGACCATCACCAGCACGCCCCAGATGACCACCAGGCCGAAGAGGGTGCGGAAGGTGGCGTCGGGGCGCATGCGACGCATCCCGTGGGTGGGTTCGCGCAGCGGGGCCGGGCGCCATTCCGGGTTTTCCATGATCGGCAGGTCCGATACCGGGCTTTCCGCCGGCGGGGGAGGGGGGCGATCGAGCGTCCCGGCCACCTAGGGCTCCTCCTCTCCGGATTCCTGGCGAAGCTGGCGGGCGAACTGGTAGACGGCGAACTCCTGCGCATAGACCTCGAGCGAACCAGGGCGCGTCCGGCGGATCTCGCCAATGGCCGCGGCGGGGTCCAACCCGCGCGAGACCAGGAAGCAGGCCAGTATCGTCCCGGTGCGCCCGTAGCCCGCTTGACAATGGACCAACGCGCGGCCCTCATGTTCCAGTTGTTCGTTGAGCCAGCGGACGCCGGTCCGCACCTGCTCGGGGGTGGGGGCGGTGAAATCCTCAATCGGTACATGCAACGTGGCGAAGCCGTGTTCGGTCAGGAGCGCCGGTTCGGGGGCGTCCTCGGTCAGGCTGAGGATCGCGTGAAAGCCGCGGCGGCGGAGTTCGGTCAGCGTGTCGATCAGCGTGGGTCCGTGACCGGGATGGCCGGAGCCGGCCAGTCGGTCCTGCCAGACGAGGCTGAAGTTGGGCGGAAGGGTCATGCGGAGGGCGGCCGCCTGCAAAGGGCGATCTCCTTTAGTATCAGTCTTCGAGTATCCTGCAAGCTCGCACGGGGACACAAAGGATTTCTGCCGGAGGAAATGAGCGGGGAGAAGGAGGGGAGCAAGGGAAGGGGAGGCAAGCGGCGGCCTGGACGCCGGTTTCGAGAGCCGAAGAAGAGCGACGAGCGACGATGGTTGGGAGATAGAGGAGTGCCGAATGGTTTTCGACGAGATCGGTGGCTCAAGCGTCGGCTTCGGCTGCGGGGCGCGGGCTGGCGCCGGCCAGTTGCTGCTCGATCATGAACAGGGCGCCCGGGGCCCCCTCGGCCCGACGGATTTTCGCCAGAATGTGACGCGCGGTCGATTCCTCCTCGACCTGTTCCTGAATGAACCATTGCAGGAAGGTGTGCGTCATGTGGTCGTTATCGGCCATGGCCTGATCCACCAGCCGATTGATGCTGCCGGTGACCTGTTCCTCGTGCTGCAACGTCAGTTCGAACAGGTGCTGCAGGTTGCGGAAATCGGGGGCGATCACGTTGATCGACGGGATGCCAATGCTGCCGCCCGCATTGTTGATAAACCGCAGGATGCGCAGGCCATGTTCGCGTTCTTCATTGGCCTGCTGGTGAAACCAGGCGCCGAAGCCGTCGAAATCGTTGTTGTAGCACCACGCCATCATCGTCAGATAGGCGAACTCCGATTCCCATTCGACCCGTACCTGCTCCAACAGCTTGTCCTGCATGGCCTGGCTGATCATGGAAGCGGCCCGCCTTTCGTTCCGGGTAAGTGAATGTGCGGGTCATTGTGGCTGGAAACGGCAACGGCTTCAATCAGAAAGCAGGCGCGACGGTCGGCGCTAGCGGGGCACGCGTTTGGCGCCGTGCCAGCCCATGAGCGCCCAACCGGCCAGGAAGGCGATGCCGCCGATCGGGGTGACGGCGCCCCAGGCGCGGACGCCGCTGAGCGTCAGGAGATAGAGACTGCCCGAGAAGATGAGGATTCCGGCGATGAAGCACCCGCCGGCGGCGTGGATGGCACGGCCCGGCGCCGCCTGCGCCAGCCATGCGGCGGCCAGCAGCGCCAACGCATGGATCATCTGGTAGCGGACGGCCGTTTCGAAGATGGCGAGCATTTCGGGGGAAAGGATATTGCGCAGTCCATGCGCGCCGAACGCCCCCGCCGCCACGCCGAGCAACCCGAACGCCGAGCCGATGATGATGAAAAGGCGAGTCATGTTGCCTTCCGAGCTGGAGTGTGAACGCAAGGACTTGGATAGAGGGGGCATTTCCATGGCGCGCCGGGAGGAGCCACGTGCTTCGCTCTCTGCTTCGGTCCTAGTTCAGAGCGGCCCGGTCCTCAGGCGAAAGGCGGCCGAGCCTCCAACCGAGCACCCCAAGGATAATCGCGACAGCCGCGAAAGCCACAAAAAGCACCCATGCCCCCGGATCGGGCGGGGCGTCGGGATGGAAGTAATCGAAGAAGCTCGGCACGGACTCGCGAGGGACGCCAAGCCACCGCGCCAGAAGCGTCGGCAGCTTGTAGCGGCCCCACCAGTCGAATTGGTAGACCACCAGCAGCGCAAGCTGCCAGACAAACAGCAGCGCCCAGAACCAGCGGAAGCCGCGCCGGCGCCAGGTAGCTTGGAGCCCGAGCCCCGCGATGGCGACGCCCACCGGCACGGCGACGGTCAGGTTGCGGGCGGCGGTGCTCCAGCCGAAGAGGTCGAGCCGCGTGTTGGCGATCGCAAGCAGGTGAATCAGGCCGGCTGCCAGGCAGACCCACGCAAACCGGCCGCGTGGGCCTCGGTCTCGGCTTCGGGCGAGAACGACAACGCCCGGAACAAGCGCCAGCCAGAGCGGCCCCTGTGGCAGCAGACCGTACTGGAGGTCCGCGAGGTAGGCGGGCAAACCGAGCAGGAGGCTGCCGCCCGCGCCGTGCGACGCGAAGGAGCCATAGGGCGCCCACGGCCAGAAGCTGCCGTAGAGCCGCGCCAGCAGGATGGAGTTCAGGGCGACGACCAGCAGGAAGGGGAACAGCATGACAGGCCATGCCCGGCGCACGCCGCCAAGCCAGATGCCGCCGGCCAGCAGCGCGATGGCCAGCGGGTAGAATTTGACATGCAGCGAGGCGAGGATGCCGAGCAAGAGGCCGGTCAGCATCGTCCGGACGATCGGTTTGCGCTTGCCGACCAGAAGGCGCAGGACGGCCGCAACCAGCACGAGCCCCAGTGAATCGGGATAGACCTGCAGGGCCATCAGGCTCCACGGGACCGTCAGTAGCCAGACGAAGGCAACGGCGCTTGCGGCGGCCGGCGCGATGCCGAGATGGATCAGCGCCGCGCGAAGCCACAGGACGGCGCACGCATGGAGCAGGACGAGGAGCAGGAGGACGCCGTCGTGCCGGTCGAGGGCGTAGGCCGGCGCCAGCAGCAGCGCCGTCATCGGGAAGTGCAGCGAGCGGTCGGGGGCGGCGTGGGAGAGATGGGGCGCAAGTTGCTCGCCGAAGAAATCGCGCGTAATCTCGCGCTCGTGGTTGTTGAGGATCAGCAGATCCCCGTCGCGCACCAGCGAATCCATCATGACGAGATAATGCGGCTCGTCGCCCGTCGTGCCATGGACGCGGTTGACGCGCGCCATCAGTCCGAGCAGGAGGAGGGACGCCAGGCCGGGGAGCCAGGCTGGCTGGAAGAAAGTGCGCAGGCGGAGCGGGGGCATCAGCCGATCACATAAGGGTTTGAACGCGCCGGCCGGCGCGCGGGTCGTTTCATCATGACCGGGGCTCATCTCACTTTCCAGATGGATGGATTCGACACGGTCGCCCGGTGTCGCAGCCAGGGGACGAATCGATTGACCATTGCCCGCCGCCGTGCGACAAGTTCACCGTCCGAACCGAATGCCGCCGCGCAGCAACCGGGAATGCCGTGATCCGCCGTTGACGATGCCGAACGACCGCGCCCAGACCCCAGGCGATCGCGCCTGGTTTGCCGGCATTTTCTGCGTCGGCGCCGTCGCGCTCGTCTTCCATGCCGCGATGTACAGCTGGTGGGCGTTCGACGATGCGTTCATCTCGATGCGCTATGCGGAAAACCTGGTTCGCCACGGCGCGCTCGAATACAACCTGGGCGAGCGGGTCGAAGGCTACTCCAACCTGCTGTGGACGCTGCAGCTCGCACTGGCCGACCGGCTGGGCCTGCCGATGTTTCCAGTTGCGCGGACGCTGGGCCTGCTCGCCAATCTCGGGATTCTGCTGCTGGGCGTCTACCATGCGTTGCGGTTTGCGCGCACGGCTTCGCCCAGCAGAATCGCGCGCGATGTCAGCGCCTGCGTCGTCGTGCTCGGCCTTGCCTGCGCCGGCCCGCTGGCCGGCCACGCGCAGACCGGGATGGAGACGACGCAGCACGCCCTGCTGCTCGATGTTGCGTTTCTGGGGGGCGCGCTGGCCGGCCGGGAGCGGCGCGGCTGGACCGTCGGCGCGGGGTGCGCCATGGCGCTCGCTGTATTCAGCCGGCCCGAAGCGTTCGGATACCTGCCGTTCTTCTGGCTGTCGCTGGTCCTGCCCGAATCCGCGCGACGAAGACTTGCCGGTCCATCGGCGGCGGGGATTTCGCCGCGGTGGTTCGTCCTCGGCGCGGCACTGCCGCTTTTGGCGCTGGCGGCCTTGCTCGCATGGCGCATCAGCTATTATGGCTCGCCGTTGCCGCTGACCGTCACCGCCAAGTCCGTTGCCGACGCCGGCTTGGGCGGGCTCCGATACATTCAACTCTTCTTCACGTACGGGCCGACGGGTGGCGTGTGGGTCGTGCTGGCGCCGGCCGTCGTCGCGGCGCTGTGCTGGCGTCTGCCCGGCCGGAGCGAAAATTCGGACCTTTGTCGCGGAGTTCCTTCGCGTCTGCTGCCCACCGTCCTCTGGCTGGCGGGGCCGGCGCTGCTCCTCTTTGCCAACTGCCTGTTCGTAATCAAGGTCGGCGGCGACATCCTCACGTTTTCGCGGTTCATGGTCCCCTCGATTCTGCCAGTGGCGCTGATCCTCGCCTATGCGGCGATGCGGTTGACGCTCGTTGCCGGCGCCGTGGCATCGCCGCCCGCGAAGGCCGGCTGCGCTTTGTACCTGGTTCTTGTCCTGACGCTCTATGCGGGTCAGGCGACCAATCTGTTTCATTCCGTCGAGTATCACTCGCGGCAGGTGATGACGACGGCGAAGGCGCCGCGTTTCATCGCCTGGGCGCTCAAGGCCCTGCACAAGGGGGAGATCGTCACGCGCTCGCCGTACTACAATCCCTACTCCGGCCTGCTGGTGCCGCTGATTCAGGATCACTGGATGCCGGGCCAGAGCGCCGTCCTCGGCGACATCGGCATGGCGGGCGCGCTGGCCAAGGAAGTCCGGATCATCGATGCGAACGGCCTGGTGACGCCGGTCTTCGCCCGCCTGCAGGCGGAACGCGACAACCGGGCGTATCGCCGCCAGGCGCTGGAGTTCCTGACGGCCCGGCGGCCCGAATGGCTGGTGCTGGTCCAACGCGCGGGCGCGATCGAGCTCGTGCCGGGCCTGCCGCTGAGTGAATGGGAGGAGGCTTCGGCCTACGAGACGTTGCTCGTCTATCGGGACTGGGGGGAGCGACTGATCGAGCCGGCGCCGGTGAGGGAGGTGGTTGTGCTACGGCGGAGGGGACTGGCGCCGCCGGATACGAAGGCGAGACGGCAAAACTATCGTCGGCTGGCCGAGGTTTTTCCGAATTCAGCGGCGGCGGCGGCGATCGCGCGCAATGCCGCGCGCAACGCGGACCTCGAGATTCCGCATCATGTGTTGGAGGTGGGAGAAACCGCGCCGGAAAACCGAATCCAGATCGAGGGTCGCACGCTGGTGGGAACACAAATGCTGGGTGAGTTCGCGGGCGGCGGGCGCGACGGCTGGAGCTTCACGGGCGACGCGATGACGGACCAGCCGTTTCGCGCCGGGGCGGCGGCGCGGCCGACGCAGGGCTACGTCGGCGAGTGGCTGATCGATACATCGCAGGGCGGGCCAACGCGGACCGCGCCGACCGGTCGCGCCCGCTCACCGGAGTTCGTCCCCCGCGCCGGCGATTACCTCGGCTTTCGGGTGGCGGGCGCCGTGGCGGAGTCCAGCGGCGTGCGCCTGGAGGTGAACGGCGAACTCGCGGCCCATTGGCAGGGGGTCAACTCCGCGTTGCTGCGTTCCGTGCTGGTGGATCTGACGCCGTGGGCCGGCCTGCCCGTGCGGATAGTCGTCGAGGACATGGAGACGAGGGATTGGGGCTGGGTCATGGCCGACCATTTCGTCGTGTATCGGTCGGAATGAGGTGCGGCGCTCACGGTTGGCTGGTCATTTGCTCGCGCAGTTGGGTGAGGCGGTCGAGGATTTCGCTGTTGTTCAGAGCCTGCGCCGTCTCGATGCCAAGCTGGATCGTTTCCGGATCGCGCCCGCCCACGCGCAGATAACGTTCGACGGCGCGCATCAGCAGTTCGGGTTCATTGCGATTGCGAAACAACTGCGCCCGGGCCGCGTAGAGCTGGGGATCGATAGGGTTGATCCGCTCCATCTCTTCGAGCGTCCGTTCGAGCACGTCGTTGAGTTCATGCTGCAGCGCCACATCCAGCAGCTGCTGGAGCAGCAGTTCGTCGCTGGGGTTCAGGCGCCAGAGGTGTTCGAGGACGTCGGCCATGGCGACCGGATCGCCCGCCGCCTCGGCCGTCATCAGATACTGGCCGAGCAGTTGGCGGTCCTCCGGATAGCGCTCGGCGCCCTCGGCATAGACTTGCAGCGCGCGCTCGGAAAGCTGCATGGTCGCCAGCAACTGGCCGCGCTGGCGGTAGACCTCCGGCTTGATGGACAGCTCGCTCATCCGCTGGACATGTTCGAGGGCCAACTGGCGGTAGCGTTCGGCCTCGGCCCGATAATCCTTCCCCTCGTCGACTGAGTCAAGGACGCGGGGGGGCGTCTCGCCGCGCGCAATCCGATCGAGCAACTGCGCATAGTCGTAATAGATAATTCCCAGGTTGTAGTGGATCTCGGCGTAGTCCGGCCAGCGCTGCTGGAGCATGGCGTAGTTGCGCTTGGAGGCCACCAGGTAGTAGTCGGCGACTTCGGTCAGGCGGCGGGCTTCGTCGGGCTGGCCGGCGGCGTTGCGCCGTGAGGCTTCGTCGCGGGTCAGGCTGGACAGCGTCGAATAGATCGATCCGAGTTTGTAATACGAGGAGACGTTGCTCGGATTATCCTTGATCGACTGCTCGAAATCGGTGGCGCTGCGTTGCAGCATCGCCGCCACCATCTCCGGGTCGGAGACGCGCCCCGACGTCAGCATGTCGTAGGCCGGCTCCATCATGCGCATGCCCCGGGCATAATCGATCGCCGAATCAAAGTAGACGTAACCCCGGTAGGCGCAAAGCGGCAAAGCGACCAGCGCCACCGCGACCAGCGCCGCCGCCAGGGTCAGGCGGGGCCGCCGCGGGGCCTGCGTCGGGTCCGGCCCCTCGGCCGGTTCGAGCCGGCCGGCGTGGATTCCCCGCGCCTGCAGAATCGCGCCGCAGCAGAACCCCAGCACCGTCCACAGGGACGACGCGCCGATGACCCAGCGCCCGTTGGGGCTGCTCAGGTTGCTGCCGAAGATCCCGAAGATGCCGGCGACCATCGCCGTCAGCAGGCCGCGCAGGCGCGGGTCGGGATGCTTGAAGGCCCAGCGGAGGGCCAACCCCAGCAGGCAGAGGAGAAAGCAGACAAACGCGGCGAAACCGAGAATGCCGGTTTCGGCGAGCAGATCGAGAAAGTAATTGTGAGCGTAGAGCGTGACGTTTGAGATCTCGTGGAGGAAGTAATCATGCGCGCGGTGCTCGGGGAAGAACACGCGGAAATTGCCCGGCCCCGCTCCGAGAATCGGGTGGTCGAGGAAGATGCCGACCGCCCCCGCCCAGATGATGCTGCGCGATTTGACGGAGTAATCCAACCCCTTGAGCTGGCTGAGCAGATCGGGCGAGAGCATCCAGGCGATCGACAGCAGGAGCAGTAGCAGTCCGCCGACGGTGGCCAGTAGATAGCGCTTGCGCAGGCCGGGCATCTGGCCGATGCGCGAGAAGATCGCGGAGAAGATCACGATGGTGAGGATTCCGAAGATCCACTCGCCCTTGCTGCGGCAATAGAAGATGGCCAGGATCGTCAGCAAGGCGGCCAGGCAGCCGACGCCGCGCCACAACAGGCGGTTGCGCGGACCGGGGTCCAGGCTCAACAGCAGGGCGAACGGC
>ERZ795058.4994-NODE-4994-length-12378-cov-10.558793_pt1 | contig 12378 bp, 18 predicted proteins | sample MGYA00375142_ERZ795058 | MGnify/ENA primary metagenome ERZ795058 (study PRJEB30187, sample SAMN05720210) | activated sludge metagenome | isolation source: anaerobic digester from wastewater treatment plant | place: Japan | collected 2015-04-20 ...
TGAATAATCACGTTCTTCATTCAAGCCACCTGCTTTAGCGGGTGGTAGTTGACTTGTATATTCCCCCTTTTAAACTAAACAAGATTGAACGTAATCATCTAGATCACGATATCTTGGATCTGTAAAATGATGCATTTCAAGAGTTTGAATGATGAACTTGTCCCAGAACTTTCTATCGACTTTTTCCGGGAGATTACTTTCTTCGGATAATGTTTCAACAGTATCAATTAAATCATCTAACGCTGGAGCCACTACTGATTTGTAATCAAGTTTTCCTTGCTTGATTTCTAATAGCAGTTTGGCTTCTTTTGGAGGAAATGTAATTGAATTTTCTGTCAGAATCTGTCTTACCTGATATGCGGCTCGAAATGCGTGTGAGACAGCTTTCCAATCAATTCCTTCATTAGCTGCAGCTTTTCTTGCTCGTTCACCATAGTTGTCAACAAATCTTTTAACAGTTTCATATGCATATTGAAGAGTTACTTTTTCACCAATTTTACGACCACAAACTTCATACATTCTTTCACCATTTTCATTTGGTGGATGTTTGAATATGTGTTCTCCAGTTGGTAGATTGTTCCAATGTGAAAGTAATTTAGCATGAGCTTCCTTAATTACTGGTTGTCTTAGAAAATCCATCACTCTTTGAGCATCATTTAATCTACTACCTTTAACTCCGTATTTTGAAGCTTGTCTTCTTGCGTACCCAATAAAAGCTCTAAGATTTTTTGTATAGAATAAATGTCTATTCCTAACAATATCATCCCAAATACTATGTTTGTGGACAATCATATTAAAAGGAGCATGCAACATGTCTAATGCGACTGTTTCTCCTTCACAAGCTAAATGAATAAAGTAATGTAATGAATACATTTCAACATCAATATCTTCTGAAGTGTTCTTTAATTGATTTCCTTTTTTTGTTGATTCATTGATGCTCTTTGGGATTTTACCTAGTAATATTTGTTCTTTAGATGGAAGGAACACTCCTTTAAAATCTTGATCAGATTCGGGAGTGTCAGTTCCATATAGATGAGATCCAAAGATCATTTTAACAATAGTTTTCATATATGTTTTCTCAATATACTACATTATGATTTTCATCAAGATGCGCGTGCTTGAATTGCCAAATACTCCCTGCCCAAGTTTTTGTTTGAGATTTAAATTTACCTATTGGTTTTGTTGTATTGATGTGTCCATCTTCAATATGATTGTGCTCAAAATGCTCTGGTGTAGTTTCAGTTTTTGGAATTAATTTTTTCCAAACTGTTATTGCTTGCATTTGATCTCCTTTTAAATATAATCGTCCTTGTCTCTTAAATCTCTTCCAAAGAATTTTTTCTTTGGTTGGATTGTTGTTGTGATTGTTTTTCTGGTTTCGTTTTTTGATTCATTAATACCAGGATCAGAATAAGTTTCTTTAATTGTTTTGTCTACAATTTCTATTTCTGTTCCTTCTGGAAATCCAATAGTTTTTGAATCGATCTCTTCTGGGATTTCGTATTTAATTGGTTCTATTTTGTCTTCAAATAGGGTTTTTTCAATAAGAGCTATTCCCAGTGATTGAAAATCCCAAATTTGTTTTTCGATAATATTTGGTACACCAAAAAACATTTTATTGATTATTTTAGTGTTTATAGATTTATAATTATTTCCAATATCATCTACTGATTCACAATATTTATCAGATGAATAATACAGACCAATTAATGGTTGTTTTCCGCAATTTTCTCTAAGCATCTTAACATCAATATTGCATTTGTTGGCATATATTGTTTCATCATTTTTATTGTTGATCTTAATCAATATTAAATATTTTCCTGAATCTGGAAGCTCAGTAAGAGTGTCAGCAATATCATGCACTGTTTCAGAATAAGTTTCTTCTTTTGGTGTTTCTGGTTCTTCTTGTGATATTATTGACTCTTCTGGATGATTTATTTGATCGAATAGTTTGGTTCCACCTTCTTCGAGAAATTCTTCTTGATTTTTTACAATATTATCTTGATTTTTTTCAAATTGCTCTTTTAAATCAAAAAACTTTTCTTTAAGTAATTTTTCAATGTTGACATGTTTTTCTATATTTTTGGCTATTAATTCCAAGTTCACTAGAGTTTCTTGCCGAAATTCATCAAACAAATTTAGTCTATTCATTACTTGTTCCTGAAATGGAATGTCCACAATTTCTTCTTTTGACTCTTTGATAATAACAGTTTCTGGATTATTATTATCATAATCCAGTGAGTGTTTTAAACAATTTAAGCAATACATTTGAGTTGGTCTGATGAAACTTTTCAACTCAGTTCCATTTGTAACCTCTCCAGCGAAAATTCTTACTTGATCTGGATCTTCGAATGTTTCTCCACATCCCTCACATTGGTATAATGGTTTGAATATTTTAGCCATTTTTATTATCCTTTATATTAAAGAAATTTTCTCACTTATGATGTGTTTAATATCTTTTATTTTTGTTTGTTTCGGCACGAGCTTATAAAGCTCTTTAAAAATATTATTCAAATGTTTTGTTTTACAATTAACTATCAAACTGTCTGAGCTAATTAAAATATTTCCATTCGCTGTTTGAAGTTCCATTTCTTATTCTCCTTTTGAAAAAGATTATTAACCATATTATTTCTATATGAAAGTTGAAAATAATAAAAATTGGGAGGTCGTTTAGACCTCCCGTTAATGCTCTATTTGGTGTCCACGAGAATTGCGAATTTATCGTGGTCAACACCTTCAATATAGTCGCAAGCTCTTACTTTCAAAGCTTTGAAAGTGGTTGTAAATTGAAAATTCAACAACTTAAATAATGGTCGATGTTTGAAATCGAAATCCTGTTTGTCGACATATTCTTGGGTTAGTGAGCGCCATATGTCATGTGGTTTTGCTTTTTGTTTAGGATCTCTCATTATTCCAGTGCTCACAATCAATACTCTCGTTCCATCTACGAAGATGTTGACTATTTCTCCGTCAAAAAATCCAATTTTGTGTTCGCTTTTAATGTGAATTTGCCCACTGTTTTTAAGCTTCTTATCATTCCAATAGAAATACGCTTCTATTGGAATGTTAGCCCATTCTTGCTCTTCAAGTGCATCTTTTACTGTTTTAAACATTATTCCTCCTTATACCTCAAACGTTGAATATCCACTACTGTTGAATGTGATCAGTTGTGGTGGCATTTCTGATGTTACCAAAATTTTCTGTAAGTTGCAGAACATGATTGTTGCTGCCAAGCTATTGATAGCTTGGCTTTGATCACCAAAGAAGGCGCAACTTTGCTGGACTTCAGCTGGATCTTCTATCGGAAACATTTTTATAAAATTTAACTTCTTCCGTTTTTTAATCTGTTTTCTCAACTCAGTAGCTTTATCTGGTTCAAATTGATCATACTTTTCAAGTAAGAATTCTTCGAAGCCAAAAGACAGAGTAACAACTTGACCGTGATGTAAGAGATTGCCGCCATCAATGTAAAGATATTTTGTGACAGTTGAATGTTTATTTAAATGTTTTAATGTTTTGTATATTGAATGTCTTGTTTTATTATTATCGACACACCCGAGAATGATCATAAGACCATTTGAATCGTCTTCTTCACCAAGAAGACAGAGGTTGTCTCTTGATCGAATTTTGAATGTGTAAGCTCTTACATCTTTGAAATCATAAACATATCTATTAACTAGAGACTGGGCCTTGCTCTTGCCGATGTCCCAATCACTGAAATTCTGTCTTAAAATGTTCCTTTCTTCTACAACATCATCATCAACTAATTTATAATGGATTTTAACTCTATCAGGTAATCTTAATCTGACATTGTTTATTAATTTGGATGCAAGTGGAACGACCCAAGAGCCAGTTCCACCACATCCTATTTGAACTATATTGATTGTATTGAAATAGTCTGTTATGTTCATGATTGGCAATCTTTTACTATGTTGTCTATAGAAAATGCTTCCCATAAATCTTCATCAAGATCTCTGGGCCAAAAATCATGATCTTTGAGATTATTTGTTATTGGTAAGTGCTTTGATAGTTTCTTTTTTTCTTGTTTCTGAGAAAAATCAATTATCGAATTTAATTTTTCGAGAGTTGCATTTGCTAGTTTTGTTTCATTTGTACCAAGTTCAAAAACATCACCAAAATCAATTTCAAGAAATTTTAAACCTGACCAAATTCTAAATTTGGTTTCAACATTATAGAATTTACTATTTTCTGATATTTTTCCAACTACTCCATAGTAACAAGGAGCTGTAAAGTTTTCATCTTTATCGTCTTTTGATGAAAAAATCGCAGTCATTGAATTGTGGCTGTGGATTTGAAGATAGCGTATATAATCTTTTGACATCTCATAATTCTCATTATATATATAATCGGCTGTTGCACCGTTTACAAATTGGTCTTCTATGCTCAAATGAAAATCTTTTTGTCGTTTGTTATAATATACATTAACGCAGAGTTCTGATTTGATTTTGTTATTCATATACTTGAACATTTCCAAAATCTCAACAAATAATGATAATGGGGGTCTCGGAATAAGTGAGTAAATGTAGCCATCGGCAAGATCTGATAGTTGAGAATTAACATACTTCATATTTTCAATCTTATTATATATTATTCCGAACTCGTTTTTGAGAACTACAAAAATGCCATTTCCGGCAAAAACGATATTGTAGAAATGTAAATTATCAAGATCTGTTCCATTTTTATAGAAAATGACATTGGCTAAGCTTGTATCGTTAATTTTCTGTAACTGCTGGTTGATTTTCAGCATTTTCTACCTCATTATGTATTATAGTTTCGTTGGTTTCATCAATATTATTTATTCTTCCAGTTTCTTGACGCGCAGTTTCTTGTATGTTTGTAAGATTGTTTTCTGGTTGTTCGTTGAATGTTACTCCGTCTCTTGTTAGAGTAAAATCAACGTCGAAATGTTCTATGGGTATTATTGGTTGAATAACTCCAATTTCAACTTCTCCTTGTTCGGTTTGGATACGATTTACTTCCTCCGGTTCTTGCTGAACACCTGTCACAACTTCTCTTCTAACAACATTTGCTGTAGTATTCGCTGTGGAGGCAGTTGCATTTATCCAATCTATGGTGGTTATATTGTTCTGAGTTGTGGCTCCGTGTGTTATATTAATTTGTTCTTCAACTGGAGCAAACACAATATTTCCATCTCCATCCTCGTAGTCAGCTCGTTCAATTTGTCTAATGAATTGAATTCTCGGATCTGGATCAACTGGATTGTATCTTTCGTGCAGTAACTCTATTGGTATCCTAGCTAACCAAGTTGTTCCATCCAATCTCATGACATTAGTAGTAGTGAATTCAGCTCTTGGTAGAACAATATTTTGTTCCGGTTCTTCTATAACTGTTTCTTCCGCAACATCTGATGTTACTGTGGATTCCAGTTGTTCGATACCTTCTGATTTCAAAATTTCTTCTGGTACATTTGGTGATAGCAAGAAAATGTTTATATTAACGTCTCTTGCCGATTTACATTGTGATAGATAAAACAGCGCATCCATAAATGAGAATGCAAAATCATTACGATTCACTTTTTCTCTTATCCAATTAATATCAAATGTTGTCACAATAGTATTGTCACATTTTAAATGAGGACCATAGTCTCCATTAAATTCTGTTGTTATAATATGAACGTAAGCTATTTCCCCAACAGGTTCTGATTGGTTTCTTATTCGGGTGTTCCAGTATCCCAGGCAAAGTTTGTCATTTGTTGATGAATTACCATAAGGAAATCTATATAATTTATCATCTATCTTCATAAATATTTTTTTATTAGAATATGAATTTCCATATGGTTCGAGAATAGAATATATCTGAAACATTGGGAGTCTACAAGTTATATATGGAATCTTTAAAGGTTCGAAGTTTTCATCATATATAGTATTGAAGCCTACTGGCTTTTCAAACATTTCTAATTTGAAATTTTCAACTTCAAAATCTTTTACGTTTTGATAAAGATGATCATATGTTGTGTTAGTATTACTTGTTTCATCAATTGTATTGTCGACAACATTTATAATTTTCTCTCGTAGTGGGTTATTATCAAAAATATGAGCTACTTTTTTTGTTTTGAAATTCGGTGCAAAATTTTTATTAATTTTAAATGTCAAGTTTGCAAATCTATTATTCTCTAAATATAATGGCATAAATTGAGCAATTTGATCGTTGTCGATTTTTATATATTGGTGGTTGAATGTTTTCATCCAGGGTGTGAGTATTTTTGAAAATTTTATAAATTTATCAAGTTCAGATGAATGAGCTAAAATGCTTTTACCAGAAAGAGGATCTTCTATAAGAATCTCATTTCTGTTTTTTAAGACATATAGTATTATTTTAAACGGCGAGTTCTGAATATTGACCTGTTTGCTATAGTTTATTTGTATATTTTTTGACATTTTTCACCTTTTACATTACACATTTAGATTTAGTTGATTATTTAATATGATTTCAATTTGATCTTCTGTGAATTTTATAACATTATTAGAACCGAACACGTCTTGTGTACGGAATATCAAATCTATCATTATATTTGATAGTATTTTTTCATATTCATTATTAATAAACATTATCAATTTATCAGTTGGTCTTAATTGTCGATATCTGTATGAGTAAGTTAATCTTGGAGAATGGCGATTTTTGAAATTAGTAAAATTCCAAGGACCTAATATCTGAATTGGTTTTTTAATATTGAAATTTTCTATATTCAATTCAATTAATTGATTCATTCAGCAAGCTCCATTTCTATTTTTTCAATAGCTTTGTCTGTATAAAACAATACAAAATAATCGTTCCAAAGATATCTGTTTGATGGTAAATTTATATCAATTTTTGATAAGAACTTTATAAACTCTTTCCAAAGTACATCTGTTGGTTTGTTGATCGTATTTTCACAACAACTTCGCACTTTGTAAATTAAATCACACAATGTTAATTTATAAAGATTTGTTTCTGGATGTTTTTGTAAATATTCAGAAAGTTTCTTCAACACTATCAGAATTTGTATATCATGTGAATGACTATAGAGAAAATATTCGCGGTTTCTTAATCTTACCAAATCTTCTAGAGAAACCGAATTAACTATTGTTTTTGAATTAATATTGATTGTTTTTGTAACAAACATCTTTTATTTCACCTCTTTCTCTATTAGAAATTAAAAAATGTCAACTGTGTCTTTGTGACCACAGTTGACACTGATTGTATATCAGCCTTTTCCACCTGCAGTAACTTTGAACTTGATTGTTTTTTTGTCACCACTTTCATGGATTTCAGCTTTTTCTTTGGCAATTTCCTTAAAGTAGGATGAAACCATCTCAAAAGCCTGATCAAGAGACACAAAACCAGGAACTGTTTTGATAGTGTTATTATTAACAACAATTTCAGTTGTTAATTTAGATTTCTTTTCTGTTACCGATTTTTTAGCAGCTGTTTTCTTTGCTGGTGCTGTCTTTTTATTGGCGAATTTCTTTCCACAGGTTTTACAATACCACAGTTGTTCATTGTCTTTATTAAATCCTTTTTTTGTTACTTCCCGAGTTTCCTCACAATTAGGACAATACATCAGTTCTGCCATTTTTTGTTGCCTCCTTCGTATTTTTTAAAGTTTGTTTGATAATACTAATGGGTAGATAAATGTTTTGAGATAATTTTTTGGATCAATGTTGTTATTAATCTCTTTGATGATATATTTGCCGTCTTCGGCAAGATATCTTTTATTATCACAAATATAAAATCCATTTAATAATTCGGACAAGTTATTTGATGATAAAATTTTATAATATTTAGTTGAATAAATTTTTAATAGATCTTCAAAATTATCATACGCGTCCAATAAAATCTCACGTTGGACGTTTTTTATATAACTCGGACTATGTTTATATATCCCCTTTACAATAACATCATTATCTGTTGTGAGCAGATAACTGGTTTTGTTACTTCGGAGATATTTAGCATATTGATCAACATGAAATTCAAAATTATGATCGATTACATACTTTATAAATTCTGAATTTTGATCCGCTATATTTGTTATTTTGTTCAATGTTTCATCATCACAAGAGATCAATGCTCCATCTTTTTTCAATTCAAGTAAAAGAATCTCGCCGATTTCAAATAAAATCCCAAATATAATCACTTTTGAAATTATATTCAATAATCGCAAATATTCAGTATTTACTAAAGATGTTGCGATAAATATGTTTCTGGATTTCTTATCTTCAATCTGATTCATTTTAATAATAAAATCATTAGTCGGTTCAAACAAATTTCTACATATTGTAGTGAACGCTTGTCTGATATCAATTTCTAATATATTGTTATTTGTTGATTTTGATATTGTAACAAATTGATCTGTCGAATCTGCTAAATACCAACTAATTGATTTATCGGCTTTGGCTATTTCTTTATATTGTTCTGGAAATTTTATTTTTGAATACTTTTCTAACAGATTCTTAAAGAAATCCATATGACTCCTTTAATTAAAAATTGGCAAGATCTTAAGTTAGATCTTGCCAGATTAATTTTTTAATTGGCTGGAGTGGTTGGATTCGAACCAACATCTTCGGGGTCAAAGCCCAATATCCTACCCTTGAACGACACCCCAAAATAAAATGGTTTGATCTTTATTATTTCTATATGAAATTGTTGAATTTTAAATTATAAAACCCCAACGATGCAAATCCTTTCAAAATCAAATCTTTTGATTTGAATCAAATGTTGAATAAGATCAAATTTCAAAGTAGATGATGTGGCTGCGTAAATTCCTGGTGAATCAAGAGGAATGTATGGGACTTTACTTTTTGGATCCTCTCCCATAATATCTATATCATCAACAAAGATTTTATATGCAATCGAATCTAGATCAAGATTATTGAAATCTTTTCCCAGATGAACATTTTTAATTCCAGTATATTTAATATCCATAATATCTTTAGTATGTACAAATATTTTATAGTAATCAACAGATTTGATTGCTTCTTTGATTGCTGTGGTTTTACCACTTTGTCTTGGAGCAACAATTAGTGTTTTTGGAATTAACAGATTACATGTCATCTCATGTGGTTCAATTAAGGTTATTTTGATATTTGTTTTCATGGTGTTCCTCTTTAAAATATATTCACAAAATCATCATAAACTTGCTTATTAATTAGCAAATAAATATTATCAATCTGTGGTAGTTCAGATTTCGTCTGGAGATACCAACTGAAATAGAATTCAGAAATGGGTGTTCCCTTCTCAATTAACATTTGCAATCCAGCTTCTCGCATTCGAATTGTATCAATATACATTGTAAACATGAAATCGCCAACAATATATCTGCTAATGTTGTTTTCATCATCTATAATCGCATAATGATTAAATGATCTGTATATTTTCCAAAATATATCTTGAGTAGGATTTCCAATAAAATCTTCAAATTTAATCTTGATCCCAGATGGTATACACATTTTGAGCTTTGGTCGTGCTATAGCTGATAATGTACTTGGGGATATTCGAATAACATTACTGGCTGATAAATTGATATCTTGTGAAAGAGAAATTTTAAAAGTATCGGGAAATTCATCAAGTTCATGAATTGAATGTTCTTCAATGGGGTGCAAACATATTATGATGGTTTTTTGCTTATTAATTGTGTTAAGAAAATCCGGATTAATTTCTTCTTCTCTAATTATTTTCACTAGTTTTCTCCTTCTCGAGTGGGTTTGCCCACTTAGTCAATTGTGATATTTTTACTTCTGCGATGTGATTATTTTTAATTCCTTCTCTATTAACGTGTGTTCGATATGAAATTGTTCCTTCTGCTAGAATCAAAGAACCATTCTGTAGATTGTTAACAGCTATTTCGGCTGTTTTGCCCCAACAAACAGTTCGATGCCACTTTTTCTGAGTTTGTGTTTCTCCAGTTTTGTTCTTCCATTTATCAATGGTGCTTATCGAGAAATTTGTAACATTTGTGTTGTTTGTGGTCTTTCTTAGGGAAAGATCTGAACCAATGTTACCAACTAAGATAATTTTATTTAAGCTTCCATCCCATTTTGTGACTGTCGTTGCTTTGATTTCGGCAACTTTGAGACTCTTATTATTTTTTTCATAATGTCTATATGACATTGAACCTTCTACAAAAACAACATCACCGAATTGAAATGTTGTGACAACTTGCTCTGCTAGCTTCCCCCAACATACAATGTGGTGCCACTTCTTGTATGTTTGAAGTTCACCAGATTGATTTGTATGATTGTTCGATGTGGTTATTGTAAAGTTTGTAACTGAAGTTCCATTTGTAGTCATTCGAAGAGACATTTCTGATTCGATAGTTCCCACAAGAAGTACTTTGTTGAAATTTCTAGCCATATTTATTACTCTCTTTCATATTTTTTAATGCAGAAGTGAGACAGGATTCGATACCTGTATGAGAACTTTATTAACCTCTGAATATTATGTTCTCTCCAGAGTCACGCGTCTATCTTCCGCCACTCACTTCTGTATTGGAATTATTTCGACTTTTGCAGAGCGGACAATTCAAATCCTTTTGTGAATGTGAAATTACAAGCGTGAAGAAAAGCTTCTCGTTGCCAATTAACAAAATCATAGAAGTGAGTTCCAAATTTTGGATCAGCAATTGTAAATCGAATAATTTCTTCATTTTTTTCAATTTTACATACTGGTCTTTCTTGTTGCCACTGAGCACCCGGAATTTGACGGAACAATTGTTCAATACAAGTGGTTGATAATCTTTGAGAATTATATGCATTAAATGCTGTAGCTGGATAAATTGTACCAGAAACAGTTCTCTTGAGATTTTCCAAATAAACAATATTTCCTTGAATTGAATTGTTCGTCATATTGAAGAATGCTACTCTGAGATTTCCAAAATCAACATTAAATGACAGAATTGAGAAATGTGCTTCGTTCTGGGTAAGCTGTTGTTTTGTATAAAATTTCGGATTAATCAACCAGAACAGATCAATTATATTATATTTAGTCTGTTGTTGATTTGTTTGGGAATTGTCAAATATTGGAGCAGATGGTTGTTCACCAAATGGATTGAAATCCTGTGATTTTGTTTCTTGTACTGTTGGTTTAAAATCACCAAATGGTTCAACCGAATTCGCAATTGGTTGTGTATTTTCCATAATTTTGTTACCAGTTTGCATAAAGTCCACTGGTGGTGATCCAAACGGGATCGCATTACTTTCATTATTCATTTTGTGTTATGCCTCCTTCTTTGTGAAAAGTTTACGCTCAAAATCTGTTAATTTTACATTAAACGATGATTGGTAACCAATGATTGTTTTTCCATTCACTGTTTCTTCTTTGAAAAAACCATCTGTGTCTCGCATGTCATTTTTGCAAGAATTTATAACTTCTGCAGCATCGAATCTTGTGATGAAATTACCATCCAAACCAGATTTCATAGACCTAATTGCTCTGTGTTCGGCAAGATCTCTTCCTTCCTCTTTATTGACGGGATCAAGGAAACTACAGATTGAAATGCCCCTATGATACATGTTCTTTTTTGGATCATAGATTACACAAATTGTGATTCGAGGAGCATCAAACTCATCTCGATAATAATAGAATCTCTCATATATTTTATTAACTGCGATAAATTCTTTGTTCTTTTTGTACTGTCTCTGATCATTGAGTTTAGATACAAGAGTATTGCATTCTCGTTTCAAAATTTCAACTATTTGTTCATAACTTTCCAGATCATGCACAATTTCTTTGATTGGATTCTCAGCAGAAAAGATTTCTGAAAATTGATGACTCTGTTTAAACATGTGTTATTGCCTCCATTTATATTTATTTTTATAATTCGTCAACTTCTATATTTAAATGTTTTTTGAACCAATCTGCAACAATTCTTCTATGACAGAATTTTCCTGGTTTTTCATAGCATAATAAAATTGAATTTTCTCCCAGCTCTTGATAAGTTCTTGCTGGGTCTAAATTATTTAAAATTTCGTTATAGTATCGTTTTGTATATTCTTCTTGATTAATTTCTCCAGATTTATAGTCCATTACCAAATCCCACGATGGACATAATGGTTTGTAAATTGGAACAAACGCTTTAATCCAATCAGGTGGTTTTCTTGAAATTGAAACTAATCTCGGATCACCCTTTATAATCTTTGTAGAAGCGAAATATGAAGTGTTCATAACTCATCATCTATTAATTTTAATAAAAATTCTTTAACTGTTAATTGTTCTGATTCTTCATCTGATAAGTCATGAATTTCTCTATTGTAAAGATCCTCATAGCTATCATTTAATTCATCAAGTTGTTCAAGAATTTCTTCAAGTTTCATTGTCTCGTTTTTGATCCTTTCAGTTGTGATATTAGTTTCGGATAACCGC
>ERZ795058.4998-NODE-4998-length-12371-cov-13.051559_pt1 | contig 12371 bp, 13 predicted proteins | sample MGYA00375142_ERZ795058 | MGnify/ENA primary metagenome ERZ795058 (study PRJEB30187, sample SAMN05720210) | activated sludge metagenome | isolation source: anaerobic digester from wastewater treatment plant | place: Japan | collected 2015-04-20 ...
GCCGTTTCCGCGGCCAAGGGAAGGCCTGCCGTGGCGGATCGAAAAACGTTCGGCTGTGTCGGCGGCGGAGTGGGGCTGGGCTTCGGCAATCAGTATCTGAATTTTCCCGGCGGCATGGAGGGATTCTGCCATTTTCTGTCGTCGGGGAATGCCTTCCGCCCCGGCGGACCGGAGCTGGCCGAAAAGATCAAACCGTTCATGACCCAAGAGAGCCATGAAAATTTTCTGCACGGCGAAGGCTATATCAAAAATCCGGAGCTGGTGGAAAAATTTGTTGAGGCCCTGCCGATGACGGATGTGCCGGCTGCCTATGTTGTTTTCAAGCCGCTTTCCTTAGTCGATCCGGCCAAGGAAAAACCGCAGACGATTCTGTTTTTTGTCAATCCCGATCAGCTTTCCGCGCTGACGGTGCTGGCCAATTACGCCCGCGGCGACAATGAAAATGTGATCATGCCCTATGCGGCGGGCTGCCAGAATATCGGCATCTATCCTTACCGGGAAGCCCGGTCGGAAAGACCCCGCGCGGTGGTGGGGCTCACCGATCTTTCTGCCCGCGTCTATGTGCGCAAGCAGTTGGGCGACGTCAACTTCATGACCTTTGCCGCGCCTTTTGCCCTGTTTGAAGAAATGGAGCAAAACGTTCCCGGTTCGTTTTTGCAGCGTCACACGTGGCTGAGCTTGCTTACAGAAAAAACGCACTGAAAAAACGGCGATCGGCACACCAATGCGACGCATTTTGAAAAAGTGATTTGCGGGGAATGTCTTGAATACTTTTTGATTAGTTCTTTGCACATCGACAAGCCGTTCATTGCACCAGAAGCGAAGTTCTGCCAGCCCGTTATTAATGAGATAAATGCGGATATTGATCTTTTCGTAAGGGTTCACTTTATTGACTATGAAAGGCAGGTTATTGATGGATATTTTCCGATAGGAATCCGCTGTTCTGTCGATTCTTAGACAAGAAATGTCTTTGGCGGACTGATAGGGATTTTTATTTTCTCCCTGCAAAAAATATCAAGCCGAAATTTACCCGGGCACGGGATAAGGAAAGAGCCTGGGTTATTCATGCAGAAGGGAGTATAAACCATTAAAGTAATCCGCGTATAATAACCCAGGCATTGGGAGGGGAGGGGAAATAGAATAAACCATCAGACGTTTGATGAGATATCCAATGGCATCTAATCTCTTGACTATTATCATCTTTGCCCCAGGAGTTTTCTCGCCACAACGACGCGCTGGATTTCGTTGGTGCCTTCGTAGATCTGGCAGATTTTGGCGTCGCGCATGTGTCGTTCCGCCGGGTATTCCTTTACATAGCCATAGCCGCCGAAGATCTGCACACACTCGATGGCGGCGTTCATCGCAACATCCGAGGAGTAGTATTTGGACATGGCGGATTCTTTTTCGAAATCCATGCCCTGATCCTCCATCCAGGCGGCGCGCAGCAGTAACAGCTCCGCCGCGTCGAGCTGGGTGGCCATATCGGCCAGCTTGAACTGAATGACCTGGTTCGACGCAATGGGCTTGCCGAACTGGATGCGCTCTTTGGCGTAGGCCATGGCGTCTTCCAAGCAGGTGCGGCCGATGCCGCAGGCCTGCGCGCCGATGCCGATGCGGCCGGCGTTGAGCCCCGCCATCATCTGCTGGAATCCCTGTCCCGGTTTGCCCAGCAGGTTTGCCGCCGGAACTTCCGCGTCTTCAAAGACCAGCTCGGAGGTGCCGGAAGCCAGAATGCCCATCTTCTCTTCGATCTTGCCGACCTTAAAGCCGGGTGTTTCCTTCAGATCGACGATCAGGTTGATGACGCCCTTGTAGCCCAGAGAAAGATCCGTGGTGGCCGCCAGAACGCAGTAACGGGCAACGGGACCGTTGGTGATAAAAACCTTCGTTCCGTTGACAATGTACTTGTCTCCCTTGAGTTCCGCCTTGCAACGCAGGGCCGCCGCGTCGGAGCCGGCACCGGCTTCGGTAAGCCCGTAGCAACCTTCAACCTGGCCGGAGGCGACGGGCGCCAGGAATTTCAGCTTCTGCTCGTGGGTGCCGACAGCTTCCGGCAGATTTCCTCGGGATGGCGGTGCGTGTGATCCAGCTCCGCCGCGATTGGTTTGATTTCGGTCTCGGCGAATTTCCGGACCATGTCTCTGACCATCAATTGTTCTTCCGTGGGTGCAAAATTCACTTTTTTTCTCCTGCCTTTTTCGTCCTTACCTGCAGGACCCAGGCGGTGAGCTATGTGTGTAACTATCTTCCAATAACATATCGGTGCGGATCGACTTCCTCTCTGAGTATCTTCAGTTCTATTTCTGTCGGCGGCTCTGTTTCCGTTATCTGCGGCGCTTTGAGAAGTTCAAATCCACAGTTGTCCTGCACGTCTTTTATGGAATAGCCGGGATTGATGGAAGTGATGCGCATCCGTTTGCTTTCCGGCTCGAAGTCCATCACCGCCATGTTTGTAAAGACTTTATAGGGGCCTGTGCCTTCAGGCAGACCTGCCTCGTACCTGCTGTTCCCACCCTGCAGCCATCCGGGCGTGGTGATGAATTCGCACTTCTCGACAAATCGTCTGGCATCCTGAACAGTCAGGACCATCATTTTCCAGCAGAAGCTTCCGAAATCGTTGGCTCCACCGCTGCCGGGAAAACGAACTTTCGGTTTCTGGTGGGTTCCTCCGATGTACGTCGAATTCAGGTTTCCATACATGTCGATCTGGGCACCCCCCAGAAAAGTGTAATCGACATATCCCCGTTGGCAGGTTTCCATAATGGCTCCCATGGTAGAAACCATGACCGCCTTGTGCCCTGCCCGCGAATCACCGACGGATATAGGCATCTCGGGAAGTTGCGGACTGACGCTTCCGGCTTCAAACAAAATCGATAGGTTCGGGGAACTCATTTTCTGTGCCAGCATCGCTGCCGCGCAGGGAGCACCGGTACCCACGGCCAGCGTTGAACCATCCTCCAGCTCTCTTGAGGCAACACAGACCATCAACTCCATGGAATTATACTTCACTATCATTAATCCACCTCCTTGTGCAGCAGGTATTCAATTGTTCTTAGTTTGAGCATCTTTTCCATGCCGCCATTTTTGCTGATGTACTCATGGTGATTGCTGCAGTCGTAAATGTTTTTCTTTAAGAATTTCTTGAAGACGACGGGGTCTTCCTCGACATGCAACCACTCCCGCAGATGCTCTTCGTCGGAAAAGTACTCGTAAACCATGTTGCCCGGATAGTTACCGAAGGGCACCTCGCAGACCGCATCCACGAGGAAATAGGGTATCGTGGTTTGTGTAGGACTTCTTCGTATCTCTTCATTTGTGATCAGACGCTCGCACGTGATGATTACCCGTTTTGAGGCACGGGCCAGGTCGTTGTCTGATTTCATGATGCCGCGAATCCGGGAATTCCCATAAACATCCGCCTCGTGAACATGAATGATGGCCACATCCGGATAGAGTGCGGGATGAAGAGAAAGTTTCTTGCCGGTATACGGGCACTCGATGATTTTGCTGGCACTATACTCAAACGTGTCTGTGCCCAAAAGATTCCGTGCCGGGATAAAGGGCACGCCCATAGACGCCGCATGGAGCCGGGCAGAAAGGCTATAATTAGTCCATTCAGTTACCCTGACCTTGCCTGTTTGCATGTATCTTCTTGCACAGGGAGACAACCCTCTTGCTTCAAGACCGACAATATAACCGGCATCCACCCTGTCAAAAACTTCTCCCGCACTGAGGATTTCAAAATCATGAGTGGTGGTATGTCCGGCAAATCCCATGTTCTTTCTGCCCTGCCTGAGAATCTCATGGCAGGCTGCAATCGGGGCTCTGTTCCCGCCGAATCCACCCAGGCTGAGATAGTCACCATCGTGAACAAACATCTCGACGGCTTTGGCGAGCGGCATAACTTTGTTCACCATCTTCTTGGTTTTCTGATGGAAAAAAGCTCTCGCGTGATCTGGGTCAGGATCGGTATACAACTCGCTCCTACCTGCCCCAATCACGTTCATGGGCGTAGGACCCGTTTCATTCATTATCACTTGTTCTTTCATTGCTAAATCCTTCCTGCTTTGTGTAAATAATATATTCAATGCGATTGCTGGCATCTCAAAGTGACCTGACCGTAATCGGTTAACTAGCAGCAACAGCACAATCCATGCCATTGAAATAATTTTCTGGCGTGTCTTGCCCTGCCGTCAGCATATTTAGGATTAGGATATATCCGTCTCCAAGAAATCGAATGAAATCATCTCACCTTGCCATTAATAAAAAAATCACTCATCCAATGTAAAACCAATAAGCGAAGATATTACCTGACTTGAGGGGGAGAGAGAATAGCAAATGATGTATCGGAATATGTTACACGGTTTGTACATGATCCGAAACACTGTAACTCTTTATGTAACACTCGACGACAAAGTCCATCATCATTTTTTCAAAATATGAAGCAGGGATTATGTCCGATGAGGTTGCCAAATGTCTGCATGGCGATGACGGTGCCGTCTTTTAAAGAGCCGCCGAAGGCTCCAACCGCGATGCGCACACCGCCGACGATAACTGCATTTGACATAATACTGCTACCTCCTTGATCTCGATATATTATCCTTGTTTTCTTGTACAACAAAACCGGAAGAGCCATCTTTCTTGGAGTAATAACCGTGCAGCGTAATGACTTGGTCGGATTTGAGTCCAGACGTTTTGTCGATCTTCTGATAATATCGCCGGTGGTATCTGGCGTTGTTCTTGGCGCGCGTAACAAAGTAGGCTGCCGATTGATGTAGCTTGTAAAGACCTGTGTAATCAAGATAACCGCGATCCATTATGTAAATTGCGCCGGCTTCTACGGGCAGCTTGTCGATGATATTGACTTCGCGAACTTTCCCGTTGGTAATAAAAACTATAGTTGGGATGTTGTCTCGTAGATAGAAAAGCGTATGCAGTTTCACGGTGCCCTTGTTTTCCGGAATGTCGCCCTCGGAAAGAGAGACGGGCATAAGTCGATGGTCGTAGCATCCAGGTCGTAGATAGTTTGTTCAAACTCTATATCAAATACATCGTTTGCATAAAGTTGCTTGGCTTTCCGAATGAATGTACATGCAAAATCGGCGTAGATACGCCAGTCTCTTGTCGGATTGGAGTGGGGCAGTGTATTGCCGGAGATCTTTCCGCAAATGCCTATGTGATAGGTTTTTATGCGTAGTTGCTCGCAGATAGATCTAAATGTGCCGCGGACTCTCTGTATTTCAGTTGCACAAATGCCATGATCAGAAATTGAACCCAGCAAGAGAGGCTCTTGATCTTGTGAAATATCCTGCATATCTTACGACGTACAGTCAGAATTCGCATATCGGCAAATAATCCATGATTTGAGAAAGTATCGTTCTTCCGGTATTCATCAGACATCTCCTCTCTATTTAATGCGAGATTACGGCATCCTGAAGAAAAATATTTCGGCGGCGGATGAGTGAAACATCCGCCGCCGATAAGCGGAAAGTGAGCTTTCTCCCAGTCCGTTTATCAAATCGATAAATAACTGTTTATTGATTATTTTCATTGCTTTCGATAATTTACATTATCGTCCAACTAAAACGTTGGGAAGTAGTGTGTCAAATTTAATATTTAACCTTTTCAATGCCCTTGAGACCGAGGATCTTTCTCGCGTCATCGGGAGTAGCCGGCTCGATTCCCAGCTCTCGGCTGACCCGGACCATCTTCGCCACCTGTTCAGCGTTACTTTTGGCCAGACGGCCCTTCTCCAGGTAAAGATTGTCCTCCAGCCCGACCCGGCAATTGCCACCCAGAATGAGGGACTGGGTGCAGATGGGTATTTGTGCCCGCCCGGCGGCACAGACGGAAAATTCAAATTCCCCGATATTGCGTTTTGCATGTTCCACTAGGAACATCAGGTTCTCCGGGCTGGCCGAGAGACCGCCCAGGATGCCAAGAACAAACTGAATGTAAACAGGCTTCTTAATATAGCCCGCCTGGATCAGAAAGGCTACGTTGTTCACCATGCCGGCGTCGTATATCTCGAACTCCGGCTTGGTCTGGTTATCATTGAAAACGCCGCTGTATTCTCGTAAGCTCTTAAAGGTGTTCGTAAAAACGAAGTCCTCCGTCATGCTCAACATCTTCTTCTCCCACTCGTTCTTCCACTCCTTGTAACGGGCCATAAGCGGAAAGAGTCCCCAGTTCATGGACCCGGCATTGCAGGACGCCAGTTCGGGCTTAAATATGGCCACAGGGGCAACTCGCTGTTCCACTGTCATGCCCGCACCGCCACCTGTGGTGATACAGACAACGGCATTACAGCGGCTCTTGATACTGGTAATGATATCCTTCATCAGGTTGATGTCCGGGGTAGGAGCCCCGTTCTCGGGGTTCCGTCCATGGACATGAACCACCGCCGCTCCGGCCTCATAGGCCCGTACGGCTTCGTCGGCGATCTGCTGAGGCGTCACCGGGAGATATTCCGACATGGTTGGTGTGTGGATACTGCCTGTAATAGCGCATGTGATAATGGCTTTCTCTTTCATAAGTTGACTCCTTTCGTTTGTTCAAATTATTTCTTCGTTATAGAAGCGTATTTTCTAAGGCACTTGGCCCAAGATCCTTCATAACTTATTGATAAGTAATCCAGCTCTCGATCTATCCAATGTCCGCGATATTGATATTTAACTCAAAACAATAGAGATATCTTCCAGGGCAGTTTCATCTGCTCATGTAAGGCACCTGCTCAAAACTTTTCATCGCAATCACCCTGGTTTGATGCCCACCCGTGTCACAACGGTATTAATAATGGCCATAGTGCTAAACAAGACAACTTCCGCCTTCGGGAAGAACTCTTTGAGGGGAATCTTCAAATTGTGATCCGTTCATAAGTCAGTTTCTGTACGAATACAGGTTTGAAAAAAATCATCTTGGACTTTGTGGTATCATCACACTGTTGCGTGTAGAAAAAGCACATACTATGCCATTTTCCGAACTTGTAGGATCTTGTGGTGTATCTATTCGAATATACAATTGTTTGTTAATATAAGGAGTTTACGAGGAGCTCTGTCAGCATGTGTTACGGGTAGTGTTTCAGTGTTACTGGATGTGTGTCACGTAATGACATATCAGAGCTTCGGTCGGCGGGACTGGCCTTTTTTTTTGCCTTGGGAAATCAGCCGGAGACTGTCATATGTCGTCTGCCCTGCAACATTTGCCAGCTTGTTTTACCTCGGCTCTGTTTACATCGTATGCCTATCGATCGAAATATTGATCGATGGATGAAAAAGCCGTATCGACCATAAGGTCCATGTCCTCTTCCTCCACGACATAGGGCGGCATGAAATAGATGACATTGCCCAGGGGGCGAAGGAGAACGCCCTTTTCCAAGGCGATTCTGTAGATCCCATAACCCACCCGGTTCTTCCAGTCGAAGGGGCGCTTCGTAGCCCGATCCTCGACGAGTTCGAGGGCGCTGATCATGCCCAAGCGGCGGTATTCCCCGATATAAGGGTGTCCTGTCATCCGTCTTGCAACTTTCTCTCCAATCATATCCGATTTCACGGCATTTTTCGCCAGAACATTCTCGTCCCGGAAGATACGGAGAACCTCGCAGGCGATGGCACAGCCCATGGCGTTTCCCGTGTAGCTGTGGCTGTGCATGAAGGCCTTCAACTCCGTGTATTCGCTGTAAAAGGCCCCGTAAAGTTCATCCGTCGTCACCACCAGAGACAGGGGCATATAACCAGCCGTCAGTCCCTTAGACAAACACATGATGTCGGGACTGATGTCGGCATGATTACAGGCGAACATTTTGCCCGTTCTGCCGAAACCGACGGCGATCTCATCGGCAATGATATGGATGTTGTATAGGGTGCAGAGGTCGCGGAGTTTCTGGAGGTAGCGGGGCGGATAGATTTTCATCCCTGCAGCACACTGGACAAGGGGCTCGATGATGACCGCGCAGATTTCTTTATGATGGGCCAGAAGCACCCGTTCAAGATCAGAAAAACATTCGGCGTCGCAATGATCACGGGACTTGTCGTAAGGACAACGGAAACAGTTTGGCCCAGTCGCCTTCAAAGTGTGGAGCATGAGAGGCTTGTAGATGCTGTTGTACAGATCGAGATCCCCCATGGACAGGGCGCCAAGGGTCTCCCCATGATAGGCGTCGGTGATGGTCGCGAAACGTGTCTTGCTAGGATGACCTGTTTGCTGGTGGTAATGGAAACTCATTTTCAGGGCGACCTCCACTGCGGATGACCCGTTATCGGCGAAGAAGACCTTGTTTAAACCAGCGGGCATGATGCGGCATATCTCCTCCGCCAGTTCGATTGCCGGTTCATGGGAAAAATTCGCAAAAATAACATGTTCCAGTTTGCCGATCTGTTCTCGGATGGCTTGGTTGATCCGGTCGTTGCTATGACCGAAGAGGTTGACCCACCACGACGAGACAGCGTCGAGATAGGATTTTCCCTCCAGGTCGTAAAGGTAGGCCCCTTTCCCTCGCTCGATCACGATGGGGGGAAAGGCCTCATAGTCTTTCATTTGCGAACAGGGATGCCAGATGTGTTGAAGGTCTCTTTTCTGCCAGGACTTCATGACTTATGCCCTAATCTTTCACCCTTTATTCACAGGGATTTTTCATGGTTTAGAATGCCCAGTTCCTGCCCCACAGCCTCAATGGCGTTCAAGGCCTTTCCCAGATCAGCCTTGGTGTGGGTGGCCATAATGCTGATCCGGAGCCGGCTAGTTCCGGAAGGTACCGTGGGTGGACGGATTGCGGTAACAAAGATGCCTCTTTCGTAGAGCAATTTACTGAAAAGCATGGCCGTTTTTGCCTCGCCGATGACGAGGGATATGATGGGCGTTCTGCTTTCCATAACCTTGAAGCCCGCCGCTCTGAGGCGGTTCCGAAACCAGAGGGCATTGGCTAAAAGGCGTTCCCTTGCCTCGGGCTCAAGGCGGATGATCTCCAGGGCCTTCAGGGCCACGGCGATTGTCACGGGTGACAGGGCCGTAGAGAAGATAAAGCTCCGAGCCCCATTGATCAGATAATCGATGACATCTTTCCTGGCGGCCACAAACCCCCCTTCACCGGCCAAAGCCTTGCTCAGGGTGCCCATTTGAATATCGATAGCGTCATGGAGGCCGAAGTGGTCCACCGTCCCGCCACCCTCAGGTCCCAACACACCCGTCGCATGGGCGTCATCAACCATAACCATGATATCATGCGCTTGGGCGAGCGCAACGATGGCCGGAAGAGGAGCAATGTCGCCGTCAACGCTGAAGAGTCCATCAGTCACGATCAATGCGGAACGACCCTTGCGACGGGTTTTTATCTTGCGTTCAAGATCGGCGGTATTGACATGGTCATAAACGACGGTCTCGGCGCCGCTCAAACGGCAGCCGTCGATGATGCTGGCATGGTTGAGGCTGTCGGAAAAGATCACCCATTCCCGATTCGCCAAAGCGGAAATCGTTCCTACATTGGCCATATAGCCGGTGTTGTAAACCAGGGCGGCCTCCGTCCACTTTAACGCCGCAATCGCCTTCTCAACTTCCGGTGTATCTCATAACTGCCGGTCGTCAGACGGGAGCCGCCTGACCCGACGCCGTATTTTTCAACGGCCTCTATAGCAGTCCGCCTCAGACGTTCATCATGGCACAGTCCCAGGTAGCTGTTTGAGGAAAGGAGGATAAAATCCAGCCCGTCCATTCTGATGTGGGGGCCCTGGGGCGATTCGAGATACCGCATCCGTCGGTACAGGCCTCGCGCTTTGATATCCCTCAATTTTTTTTTAAACAAGCCCATACCTTTACCCGACAGCCTCCATCAAAGCCGCAATTTCATCGATATTGATAAGTTCTTCAAAGACGGCTCGAAGGTTTCCCGCCTGAAGCTTCTCTGTGTCAACATCCGCTAGAGTCGGTATGGTAAAGAGCGATGGAACGCCGGTTAATTTCATGATCGTATCTATATCATCCCGTTCTTGGTCCGAACGAATGTAACCGTTCATAAAAATCCCCTTGACCCGTATGCCGAGACTTTCGGCATATCGCAATGTCAACAGGGTATGGTTGATGGTACCCAAAGTTGTCCGGCTGACGAGCATGCAGGAAAAGCCAAGATCCCGGATGAGGTCGTATTGCATATACCCGTCGTTGTTCAACGGAACGGCAAGACCTCCGGCCCCTTCGGCAACGATCCACTCATAACGCTGCTTCAAATTATGAAATGCGTTTATGATCACGGACCGTTCGATCGGCCGGTCTTCCATGCGCGAGGCCAAATGGGGGGCCACGGCATTCTTGAAGGCAAACGGCGTGATATTCCGCTCCTCCTCGTCGAAACCGGATATGGTCTTGACGAAACACGCATCGGGAGAACCGGCCCCATGGCCCGCAGCAACCTCACCGCTTGCGACGGGTTTGAAGTAAGCGGCCCGGTAGCTTTTTTTAAGCAACAGATACATAAGGCCTGCCGACACAACAGTCTTCCCAACCTCCGTATCCGTGCCGATGATAAATATTCCTTGGGTCACGATTCAGTCCTTTTTGCTAGGATAATAGCAATTATTATCGATCAGGTCTTCTTTTTTATCGCCCGACCGACACAGGTGCCCTTTTTCGCATTGGCCACTCAGGAACAGGGGCCGGGACTCTCGGGTGGTCCGCAAACCCAAATCGGCAACCATTTCTTGATCCAGTGTACTGTCTCTACCGGTCGTGGTCAGATAATTACCTATCATGAGAGAATTGGCGCCGGCGACAATACCCAGCGGGAGTAATTGGCGAAGGCTTTTTTCCTTGCCGCCACAGAGTTTGATGTCCCGATCGGGAAGGATGAACCGGAACACGGCGATGGTCAAGAGGATCTCCAAGGGCGGCAGAGGGACGGCCCGTTCAAGGGGAGTTCCCTTGATGGGATTGAGGATATTCAGGGGAACGCACTCCACGCCGAGTTCCCGGATGGTTTCGGCCATCTCGATCCGGTGAATAATTCCTTCGCCCATGCCGATAATTCCTCCGGCGCAAACGGTAAGTCCCGCTGCCTTGGCCGCTTGAATCGTCTCAATGTCTTCTAAGTAAGAATGAGTGGAGCATATGTTATCGAAATAACCCCGGGCTGTTTCCAGGTTGTGATGATAGCGAAAAAGGCCTGCTGCCTTCAGGGCTCGGGCTTTTTCGGTGTCGATCATCCCCAGTGAGGCGCAGGCTTTCATGCCAAGACCATTGATCCCCTCGACGGCCTTGAAGATCTCATTCCACTCCTTTTTCGAATTGATCCCCTTGCCGCTTGTAACGATGCCGAACATCTCTGCGCCACCATGGCAGGCCTCCTCGGCCTCTTCAACGATTTGGGTTGCCGTTTTTAAGGGATAGGTGGTGATATCCGTCTTGTAATGACCAGATTGGGCGCAAAAGGCACAGTCTTCGGAACATTTCCCTGATTTGGCATTCACGATACCGCATAGGATGATTTCGCGGCTCTTAAAATGCTCACGAATTTCCGAGGCAGCTGCCATGACGCGAAAAGGCCGGCATGTTCCTTCTAAGAACAAGCCCAGGGCCTCGGCGGTTGTAAGCCCATCCTGCTCTATGGCTTTGTTTTGATACTTATTGATTATATCCAACCAATAATCTCCTTCCTGTATGGGAGTCTTAAGAATTAACATTCATCTTTTTTCGATACGAAAAGCAGCAAGAATTATTCCGACGCGTAAACTCGGGCTTCCGAAATAGTCTTTTACAGCCTGCTAAATTAAGAGCACAATTTATACCATATCCATGGCACGGCAAATTTAGCCTGATTTGTTTTCCCATTTGAAGATATCGCCCCCCGACAGTGTGCTGAATCAAGTCTGCTGCGTGAAGCTCCCCGCGGCAAGCCGCAGGCCCTTGCGTTGTCTTTCTATGATGAGCGATATATTTTTCAATAACCTCACGAGTCATACGGTCTCCGACGGTCCGCGCAAAATATCCGTCTTCCCACATCTCGCCAGCCCACAGTTTCTTTTTCAAATTCGGATACTCGCGGAACAACTGACGTGCGGTTATACTCTTAATGATTCTTACCACTTCCCCAATCGAATATCGCGGCGGAAAGGATAGTAAAATATGTACATGATCGATAGCAACTTCCATCTCCACTACTTCAAAACCATATTCTTCGCTGATCTCCCGAATCAGTTGTTCCACTCGTTCCTTAACCTCTTCCCGCTCGAAAATCTTCTTCCGGTATTTCGGACACCATACCAAATGGTAACTCGTATCGTAGACCGCATGACTCGTTCGTCTAATCGTCATGCACGGCTTATATCATATCCCGACGCAAGGGCCTATGAGGATAAGGGGGATGCTCCGCTCCCCCTTATAACCCC
>ERZ795058.4999-NODE-4999-length-12370-cov-5.106050_pt1 | contig 12370 bp, 12 predicted proteins | sample MGYA00375142_ERZ795058 | MGnify/ENA primary metagenome ERZ795058 (study PRJEB30187, sample SAMN05720210) | activated sludge metagenome | isolation source: anaerobic digester from wastewater treatment plant | place: Japan | collected 2015-04-20 ...
AAAGTGCGGCGACATTTTAATGAAAAGCTATGAGAAGGCAGTGGAAATATTAGCAGAGCACGGCTATGAATATGGGAGCAGAGAATAATTATGAAGCTGACACCCATTGAACAATGGATTATGCAAAAAACAGGCATGAAAGAAAGAAACAGAAAGGCATTGTATGCCTGGCAACTGGAGAAAATAAAGGGGACAATAGCCTATGCAAAGGAAAACAGCATTTTCTACGGTGAAAAGCTGGAAGGAGTTGAGGAGAGGTCTATATACACTCTGGAAAGCTTTCAGGACATTCCCTTTACCTTTCCGAGGGATATTGGAAGAAATCCCCTTGATTTTTTATGTGTGCCCCAAAAAAAAGTTGCAAGAATTGTGACGTTGAGAACATCCGGTACAAGCGGCGAGGATAAAAGAATATTTTTCACCGAAGAGGATTTAGACCTTACCGTTGATTTTTTCAAGTACGGCATGAGCTGCCTAACCGATGAAAGGGATAAAGTGCTGGTCCTTCTGCCGGGCAGCGCATATGGAAGTATTGGCGATTTGTTGAAAAAGGCGTTGGCATTGTCCCATATAGAATGTATTGTGCATGGGGTTCTCTCCGATCCGGAAAAAGCAGCCAGGTGCATTGAAGAAATGGGCATAACATGCATTGTGGGAATCCCTATACAGGTGCTTTGCCTAAGCAGGGTTAAGAGCGGCGTTTTCAGAAACAATATAAAAAAGGTACTGTTAAGCACGGATTATGTGCCCGATGCCATAATCAATGAATTGACACAAAAATTCGGCTGCAAAGTATTTAACCACTATGGAATGACGGAAATGGGGTATGGAGGGGGAGTAGAATGTGAGGCTTTAAGCGGATACCATATGAGGGAAGGGGATATATATTTTGAAATCGTTGACCCCGATACAGGCAAGGTTGTTGAAAACGGACAATATGGCGAGGTTGTCTTTACTACCCTTACAAGACAGGCTATGCCGCTGATACGATACAGGACAGGGGATATCGCTTCCTTTTCTGCATCTGATTGCGCTTGTGGAACCTTTCTCAATACAATGAAAAAAGTGCTTGGAAGAATAGAAAACAGGATCCCTCTGGGGGAAAACCGATTTTTACACCTGAGGGAATTGGATGAAATTATTCTGCCTTTTGAAGAAATACTGGATTACAAAGCATATTTAAAAGACGGATATAAATTCGTATTGGAATTGACTGCAGAAAATGATGCCGCCTTTGATAGGGTTAAGGGCAGGGTGATGCGGGAAATGGAGGATTTATTGTCGAATCAGCCGGGATGCAGGCCGGATGTGGCAGTTATACCGGCAGCAGAATGTGCACCTGTAATAATCAATAGCATGATAAAAAGGAAAATTATTGATTGCCGTAAGGAGAGATGAGAATGAAAGATGTATATGAACTGATTAATGAACAATTGGATAAAAAAGAAAGTTTTGTGCTGGCTACTATCCTGAAAAAGTCAGGTTCGGCACCCAGGGAAGAGGGTACAAAGATGCTGGTACGAAAGGATTTTTCAATTGGAGGAACCATAGGCGGCGGGATTTCCGAGGCCATGACGATTAAGCTTTCAGCTAAGGTATTTGACAGTGGGATGTATATTATTGAGAATTTTGTGATGTCCGGAAAAGATGCTGCAGGTCTGGGTATGGTATGCGGTGGTGATATCAGTGTGTTGCTGGAGTATGTTGACTGCAGCGATACTCAGACGGTCGATATATTCAGGAAAGCAACCGAGCTTAAGGGCTGCGATTCTGATTTTGTTATGATAACAAGATTGCCGGAAGGCCAGAAGAGAATTAAAGGGTCGGATAAGTGGATTTGCACCGAAACGGGATTCTATGGCCCGGAAAATGAAAAAATTCTGGGGATTATCAAGGGTATCAGAGAAGATTTTGGTGGAACCAGGATTCGGGAATTATTTGTTGGTAAAGAAAGGTATATGATAGAGCCGTTTTTTAACGTAGAAAGTGTTCACATATATGGGGCAGGCCATGTTGCGCAAAAACTTGCTGATTTGACAAAAAATCTGGGTTTTTATACGGTTGTCACGGACGACAGGGAAGAATTTGCAAATCGGGAAAGATTCAAAACTGCTGACGAGGTCAAGGTAATTCCTTCTTTTAACAATTTGGCAAATTATGATACAATTAACAGTAACAGCTATATTATCATTGTTACAAGAGGACATGCCTATGATAAGGATGTACTTGCCCAGATGCTCAGAACCGATGCCAAATATATAGGGATGATAGGAAGCAGAAGTAAAAGGGAATATGTATACAACGGCCTTTTAAATGAAGGATTTACTTCCGGGGATTTGGAAAGGGTATATTGTCCAATAGGCCTGAACATTCATGCCCAGACTCCTGAGGAGATTGCGGTAAGTATTGCAGCTGAATTGATCATGGTTAAAAGGGGACCGCAGAATGAAAAGCGGTAAGATAGCTTCAATCCTTTTGGCCGCAGGCTATTCTTCAAGGATGTACAGCTTCAAACCCTTCTTGAAATTTGGAGAGCTTACTGCAGTTGAAAAAGCAGTGGATACGCTTAAAAGTGCGGAAATAGAAGAAATTATCGTCGTAGTCGGGTACAGGGGCTCCGAGGTGGCAGACAAGCTGAGGGATTCAGGCGCCGTATGCCTATGGAATGAAAATTATTCCCAGGGCATGTATTCTTCGGTATTAAAAGGGGTAGAAGCACTCGATAAGGACGTTAAGGCATTTTTTATAATGCCTGTGGACATGCCTTTGATAAAAAAACATACCATTAACCTAATAAAAAAAGAATACCTGAAATCCGGGAAAGGTATACTCTACCCGGTTTATAACGAAAAAAAGGGACACCCCCCCCTGATTGACATAAAGTACAGGCAGGCAATATTAAGCGGCTCCGGGGAGGGGGGCCTGGAAAAGATACTTTCAAGCTTTCCGGAAGATTCGGCGAATGTCTTTGTTTTTGATCCAACGGTTATAATGGATATGGATACAAAAGAGGATTATGATGCACTATCAAGCTATTATTATCTTGGTGCTCCCAACAGAAACGAATGCTATGCAATTTTAAAAGGCTATAATGTTTCGGAAAATGTTATCAGCCATTGCGCTGAGGTAGCCAGGGTGTCCCTTGGTATTTTAGAAGGGTTGAAACGCTGCGGCTGCGCCTTGGATGCTGCAGCCTTGGAAGCAGCCGCAATGCTGCATGATATTGCAAAGGGTGAAAAGGATCACGCCATAAAAGGGGCAATGATTCTGAAAGAAATCGGATATGAAAATGTAGGGCATATAATATCGACCCATATAGATATAGATGTTGATGGAAAAGGTGAAATTACGGAGAATGAAGTACTTTATCTGGCTGATAAGTTAGTGAGCGGAACTAAAACAATGTCCCTGAAAGACAGACGGGAGCAAAGTGTGAAAGCATTTGGCGGGGATACGGAAATATTGGATAAAATCAATAAAAGATTTGATGATGCCGCAAGAATAATAAAGAAGATAGAAAAAACCACCGGGAAAGGTCTGATATATGGATAGAAGGATATATCTTTTGAGGCATGGAGAAATTGATTGCGGCAAAGAAAAACGTTATATAGGGATTACGGATTTACCGCTGAATAACAAAGGAAGGACTCAGGCATACAGGCTTAAGGATTACTTTTCCAATATCAATATGGGGAAAGCTTTTACAAGCCCTTTGATAAGATGCATGCAGACCTCCGAGATAATTTTAAAGGACAGAAATATTGAGATAATGCAGGTTGATGCATTAAAGGAAATCAATATGGGAGAATGGGAGTATAAGACCTTTGACTACGTAAAAAGCCGTTTTCCGCAACAGTATGAAAAACGGGGGATATATATGGACTGCTTTGTTCCGCCCGGAGGAGAGAGCTTTGAGCAGCTTCAGAAAAGGGTGATGCCGGCATTCGATGAAATTATCGGCAGCAGCAATGGGAATATACTGATCGTTGCCCATGCAGGAGTTAACAGGGTAATATTGAGCAAGCTTATGGCATTTCCTTTGAAGGATATTATGAAACTATCCCAGCCCTATGGCTGTGTGAATATACTTCATATGGACAAAACGTATCAGGTCTGGAATTGTGAAACGATGCTGTAAAGGAGCATACCGATGAATGGTATTGATTACAAACATGTAATTGAGCTTTCCCATGAAAGATGCAGAAAATTAAATATAAAAGAGGATCAGGTTTTCAGCAGTAAAATCATTAATGAGGCAGAGCTGCAAAAAAGATTTGCCGATAAGAGAAGTATGATTTTAACAGCAGCACCTTATATGGAGCAACTGATAAATTTTGTCAGGGGGCACAATTTCTTCGCTCTTCTTACCGATGGAGAAGGATGCATACTTAATGCAATAGGAGATGAAAAGATACTGTCGGAAGCCTTTGATTTAAAAATGATTCCCGGCGCTTTTATGAACGAAGAGAGCATCGGTACTAATGCAATGGCCATAGTCATTAAAACAGGGGAACCTGTACAACTGTCCGGGAAAGACCATTTCATAAAAGCATATCATAGATGGACCTGTTCCGGGGCACCTATTAAGGATCACCATGGGAATCTTATAGGGGTTCTGGACCTGACAGGATATACCGAACATGTTCATCCCCATACATTAGGTATGGTTATTGCAGCGTCAAATGCAATTGAAGAAATGATCAGAGTAAAGGAATTTAATAATCTTCAGGATATCAACAATAAACATATAAATACAATATTTAATACGATGCCGGTTGCTATCGTAACTTCCGACATAAACGGCAGGATTAAAATTCATAACAATAAGGCAATGGAACTTCTGGGGAACAAAGGCAACCAGCTTAAGGCAAAAGATATGGGTGAGATTATTGAGGAATGGGACAGGATAAAGAAAGATATCTTCCAGGGCGGAAATATCTCACGGGGAATAGATATTATAGCAAATAAAAACAGATTCTCCTGTCGCCTGATTGCCAACCCCATCTATAATTCAGTTGATGATGATGTGGAGATAGTATATGTTTTTGAAAGAATCGAAAAGGAAAAGAAAGAAAGAAAGAAAAATGAATACCAGGCATATTATACTTTTGACAAAATCATAGGAAAAGACGAAAACTTTTTGAAAATTGTGGAGTACGCAAAAAAAATTTCCGACGGCAAATCCACAATACTTATTATGGGCGAAAGCGGTACCGGAAAAGAAGTATTTGCCCAGGCTATTCATAACTTCAGCAAAAGAATGGATGGGCCTTTTTTGGCTCTGAACTGTGGCGCCATACCTACCCAGCTTATCGAGTCCGAGCTCTTCGGGTACGAGGAAGGTGCTTATACAGGAGCAAAAAAAGGAGGAAATATAGGAAAATTCGAATTGGCTTCAGGGGGCACTATTATGCTGGATGAAATCGGTGAAATGCCTATGGATATGCAAACTAAACTTCTGAGAGTGCTTCAGGAAGGCATTATTACAAGGATCGGTAGTGCAAAGCCCATATCTGTAGATGTAAGGGTTATTGCTTCCACAAACAAGGACTTGAAGGAGGAAGTGAAACTTGGAAGGTTCAGGAAGGACTTGTATTACAGATTGAATGTGCTGCCTTTGTTTTTGCCGCCCTTGAGCCAAAGGAAAGATGATATACAGCTGCTTACAGATTATTTTATGAAAAACATTGCGGAGAATCTTGGCAAAAAAGAAATAGAAATTCCGGAAGAATACTTAAAGACTATGATAGATTATGATTGGCCCGGAAATATCAGAGAGCTTGAGAATTTTGTGGAGCTTGTTGTCTGTACCGAATCTATCCCCTGCGGTTATTTCGGTCATGAAAGATATTGTTATGAGGGACTGTATGAGGGAATCATTCAAAGTTCCGATATGAATCTGGATAATATGGAAAAAGTACATCTGAAGAAAGTGCTGAAAAAGCACAACGGGAATATTACTCACTCTGCAGCGGCCTTAGGGATAAGAAGAAACACCCTCTATGGCAAAATTAAAAAATATAACATTAAATTATAGACTCATTTGCGATACCCTATGTTTCGGCTATTATATCGCCGATCTCTTTTAAATCGTACCCTCCGATTCCTTCCAACTCCGTTCTGAATTCAGGTGAACGGAGTATATCTATTATTGCTTCAAAATGCGGTCTATTCACATCTTCCTTTTTCATAACAAGCTCGTATCTTTCAACTTGCATGGGAATGAAATCAATTCCCTTGACTTGAAGACTTGTCTTTTCGTTTCCCATTCCAAAATCGGCATCACCCCGGGCAACAGTACTGGCTATAGCCAGGTGTGAGGCACATTCATTTTCATAGCCCCTGATTTTTTTGTAAGGGATGTTCATTTTACGTAGATGTTCGTCCAGGAGCACCCTGGTGCCGCTTCCCTTTTCTCTGTTTATTATGGTTATATCATTGCGTTTCAGGTCCTCCCAGCCATTGATTCCTTTAGGGTTTCCGCTTATTACATAAAAGCCCTGCAACCTGCAGGCCAAATGAACAATAACTGCCTGTATGCCTGGGAGCATCCGCCGGACATAGGGTACATTGTACAAACCAGTATCACCGTCCCACAAATGAGCTGTAGCAACCTGAACCTTACCATGATACAGCGCATAGAGGCCGTTGTAGCTTCCGATATATGAGCGAAAAGTCCTCGTACCTGAGGGGTGTAGTTCAAGGTATCTGGACAGTATATCCAATATGGCATCCTGCCCGCAAATTACAAAACCGCTGCTCTGAGATGGCTCTTCACCTGAAGAAAGGGTTGACTTTGCGGGGGCCGTGAGTTTATATTTCGTATGGGATAAAAAGCCTTTTGAAGAGCTATCCCTATTTTTGTAAGCTTCCAGGTCATCCGTATCAATTCTGAGCTTTTTTCCAACCTTGTAAGCGTTTAGTTCCCCCCTCTTTATCAATTCGTATACGGTGTTTTTGGTGATTTTTAATATTTCTGCGACCTCTTGGGGGGTAAGCACGGATTTGTCCGCCATAAAAAAACCTCCATTCATCAAAGGTTTGTTTTATTACATTATAGCATTTATAACTAATATAGGCTATTGATTTTATCATAAGCTACTGTTAATATTAACATAGCATGACATAATAAAACATTATTAAAGAGATAAAAATATAATAAATTGTTATGCGATGTTATGTTATATTATGTTACACATACTGAAAATGCAGTGCATATGCAAAAAAAAGAAATTTGATGGAGGAGGTTTTTTGTTTTGAAACACATTCAAAAAAGATTATTCATTTCTCTGGTTATAACTATCCTATTATTCTCGACTGCCTGCGGAAAGGTGGTCCCTGAGCCTGAAGTTTCATTGACAATCTCGGCTGCTGCCAGCCTGAAGGGTGCTATGGAGGAAGTCAAAGCAGCCTATGCAGAGGAAAAACCCAATGTAATTCTCACATGCAATTTCGGTTCTTCGGGTTCTCTGCAGCAGCAGATAGAGCAGGGGGCAGAGGTGGATGTCTTTTTTTCTGCCGCAGCCAAACAAATGGACGCACTGCAGGAAAAAGGGCTTATCGTAGAGGATACCAGGAAGAATATTCTGGAAAACAAAATTGTGCTTATTGTACCGAAAGATGTTACATCGGTTACTGATTTTAACGATTTGACATCAGACAATGTTAAAAAAATCGCTTTAGGAGAAACAAAGAGTGTGCCGGTGGGGCAATATTCCGAAGAAGTGCTGAAAAAGCTCAATTTGATGGATACCATTGAGTCTAAGGTCGTGTTCGGCAAGGATGTGAAAGAGGTTTTGACCTGGGTTGAAACAGGAAATGCCGATGCGGGCATGGTCTATGAAACCGACTCAATAACCTCGGAAAAGGTTAGAGTTGTAGCTTATGCACCCGAGGGCTCCCATAAGCCGGTTGTATATCCGGCAGCGGTAATCAAAGACAGTAAAAACATTGATGCTTCCAAGAATTTTATGAGCTTCCTTTGCAGCGAAAAAGCAAAATCAATATTTGAAAAATACGGATTTGCATTTATAATAAAATAACGGGGGATTATTTGGAGTGATTGGAGTGGCTATAGATTTTTCTCCTATATGGATATCATTGAAAACAGCATTGACAGCAACTCTTCTGACATTCTTTTTTGGAATTGCGGCTGCCTGGCATGTTGCTAACTACAGGGGGAAGCTTAAGGGATTGGTTGACGGGCTCCTAACCTTGCCAATGGTTTTGCCGCCAACGGTTGCGGGCTTTTTTCTGCTGCTGATTTTTGGTAAGTACGGTCCAATAGGAAAGATACTGTATGCTCTTGGGATACCCGTCATTTTTACCTGGCAGGCTACGGTCATTGCGGCAACAGTGGTCGCATTTCCATTAATGTATAAAACTGCAAGAGCGGCATTTGAGCAGATTGACGGGAACATATTGAACGCCGCAAGAACCCTTGGGGTTTCCGAATGGAATGTATTCTGGAGGGTATCCGTTCCCCTTGCCCGTCCGGGTATTGCCGCAGGTACCGTACTTGCCTTTGCAAGGGCAATGGGAGAGTTCGGGGCAACTCTCATGGTAGCGGGCGGCATACCGGGGAAGACGCAAACTATTCCAATAGCTATCTTTTTTGCGGCGGAAGGCGGCGAGATGGACAAGGCAATGATCTGGGTGCTGTTGATTACCGGGATCTCTTTGATTGCTATGGTTTTGATAAATTATTGGACGGAATATCAGCACAAGAGCTTAACCTTTTCCGGGAGGAAATAACATGGCACTATACGTAGATATAAAAAAGAAGCTTCCCGGTTTCTGCCTTGACGTTAACTTTGAAGCCGGGACAAATACTGTAGGCTTTTTGGGGGCTTCAGGTTCCGGGAAGAGCATGACTCTGCGCTGCATTGCCGGAATTGAGACACCGGACAGCGGAATAATCGAGTTGAATGGACATATTTTATTCGATTCGGCAAAAGGAATCAATCTTCCCATCAGGAAACGGCGGGTAGGGTTCTTGTTCCAGAACTACGCCCTTTTTCCCAACATGACGGTGGAAGAGAATATCCGGTTTGGGCTGGGGAGCCTGAGCGTTTCGGAACAATTGAAAAAGGTTCGTGAGATGATCTCTGTTATGCATATGGAAGGGCTTGAGAAAAGATATCCCAGTCAGCTTTCGGGCGGACAGCAGCAACGGGCTGCATTAGCCAGGGCTCTGGTCATAGATCCCGAAGTCCTGCTGCTGGATGAACCTCTTTCAGCATTGGATGAGCATTTAAGAGACAATATGCTTAAGCAGATGATTGAAACCCTTTCGGGCTACAGGGGCGTTACGCTGTTTGTGACACATAACATTGAGGAGGCATACAGGGTCTGCAGGGACTTGGTGGTATTGTCTTCAGGAAAGTTAGAGGCAAAAGGGAATAAAGAATCCGTGTTCATGAATCCGCCCACAATAGAAACAGCCCATATAACGGGATGCAAGAACCTTTCAGCTGCAAAGCTCATCTCTTCCGATGAGATAGAAGCACTTGACTGGGGAGTTATACTGAAGGTAAATAAGGAAGATAAAAAAGATATAAAATATATCGGAATTCGTCCATATCATATTGAATTGGCCGAAGACGCCAGGGATCAAAACACTATTAATTGCTGGATTAGTTATACCGGCGAAACTCCCTCCAGAATGACAGTTTATTTATCCGTTGGAAGAAAACCTTCAGGCAACGGGGAATACCAGCTTCAATGGGAGATTCCAAGGGAGAAATGGGAAAAGGTTAAAGCAATGCAACAACCCTTGTCTTTAAAGTTAGATCCCGACAAATTGATATTGATATAGGTTCAAGGCGAGGGAAGAAAGGCTGCTGCACAGCCTGAATCCCCTTGCCTCTTGAATTCTCAGACACTAAAAATAGAATTTCACGAACTTTATTGAATAAATATCACATAGAATCAGGTCGTCAGTTTCGGCCTCCCTTATTATAATGTAGCTTATTCCCACATCAACAAGCGTTCCTTCACGGTCTATAAGCATATTGGTACCAATGAGAAATTCTACCTTGACTCTTTTCCCTATCTGGGATTTTAAATAACCTTGGGTATATTCTATATCAAGCACAGGCGTTGTCGGAAGCATGTCAAAGTCTACAGGAGCAGCTCATGGGATATGGCGTCGGAGCCATAGGATATCCGAAACTGGTACCCATTTCCGGAGCTTTGCTTAATTGGGCCTGAACATTGCTGTCTGAGGATATTTGGCCATAATTATACGGATTATTGATATACATAAGGATCTCCTTTCTTAGATAATATTGGATACTCTTTTCTTTCTTCCTATGTAGTATAGTAAAGCCTTGTAGGGTTATAGAAACAATGCTCCCCTACTTCGTTTGTAAACCTGCCGGAGCCGTTTCTTGGGAAAATTTGAGGACAGACTGTCGCAAAAGGATTAAAATACCACAGACTATAGGCTACCGTCAGAAGCTTATTTCCCGATAAAGCCCAGTCCGCTATATCATAGTGTATTTGTTCGGCCGGGATATTAAAAATATTCTGAGGGTTATATGCACCTCCAATGGTTTCCGAAGCGCAGTCAAACTGACCCTGCTGGAACATGACCTTTCGCAGATCTCCCTGGCATAATCTCTGATACTCTCCATTCGGGACATGAACTCTATTCATAATTACAGTGGCTACGGCCTTCATTCCATTGTCACCTTCGCCACCGGCTTCACACTTTATCATTCGGGCAAATATTTCTCTTGTTGTAAGAGGCACAGTAACTCACCTCGCATGTAGTGATATTATCATTTTATGTGACAGGGTCATATTTGACACTGTTACGGTTAATTATTTATAATTGAATCATATATAAAATAAGGACTGCAGGGCGAAAACAGGCCGGAAAAGTTCATTATAGGGGAGGAAAGCCTTATGGATAAAATAATACTGGATAAAAGCGCAAGCCAATGGATTCGGGAGTATCCCGTTATAGGAGATCTCATGGGTTATAAACCTGTATTTTGGATAAATGAAGGCATGGACAATACAGGTAATGCAATCTCTGAGCTTCCCGTTACAGTTGAAGATATGATAAATGCAGAAAACAGGCTTCATAGATTTGCACCATTGATTCGCAGACTATTCCCTGAGACAGCGGACCGGGAAGGTTTGATTGAGTCTGAATTGGTGCAAATCGAAAAAATGAAGAACAGCCTGCAATCTGTATACAATCAGGTTTTCAGAGGCGGGCTCATGTTGAAGTGCGATAATTACCTGCCCGTAGCGGGATCCATAAAGGCAAGGGGAGGTATCTATGAGGTGCTGACCCATGCTGAAGATATTGCCTTGAAAAATGGAATGATAGATATGGATGATGACTATTCAAGAATGGCAGAACCCGAGTATAAGAAATTTTTTGGCAAGTTCTCTTTGGCTGTAGGCTCAACCGGTAATTTAGGGCTAAGTATAGGGATAATGGGATCTGCTTTAGGCTTCAAAGTTACGGTGCATATGTCTGCAGATGCAAAGGAATGGAAAAAGAACCTCCTCAGGAGCAAGGGAGTCAATGTCATAGAATACTCGTCAGACTACAGCAAAGCGGTGGAGGAAGGGAGAAAACAGTCCCTGCAGGATCCTGACAGTTATTTTGTGGATGACGAGCACTCCAAAAATCTGTTTTTAGGTTATAGTGTTGCAGCTTTCCGATTAAAAAGGCAATTAGGTGACCATGGAATAACAGTCGATAAGGACCATCCGTTATTTGTATATTTGCCCTGCGGGGTAGGGGGCGCACCGGGGGGCATTTGCTTTGGTTTGAAGCAGGTATTTGGGAAATATGTGCATATATTTTTTGCAGAGCCGACCCACTCGCCGTGTATGCTTCTTGGTCTGGCTGCCGGTGAGAACGACAGACTTTCGGTACAGGACTTCGGGATAGATAATGTTACAGATGCTGACGGACTTGCAGTAGGAAGACCTTCGGCTTTTGTAGGAAGGATGGTGGAGAAGCTTTTAGGCGGCATATATACTGTTGAAGACAGTGAACTATTTAAGCTGCTGGCAATGATGAAGGATGAAGAGGGTATCAAGATTGAACCTTCGGGGACTCCGGGGCTTTTGGGGCCTATATGGCTTGAGGGAAGCAGTGAGGGCAAAATGTACATTAATGCCAATGGGTTGGAGACCGGCATGAAAAATGCAGCTCATATAGCATGGGCAACTGGGGGGTTGTTTGTGCCTGAAACCATGATGCAGGAATTCTACGGCAGAGGCAAAAGGATTATTGCACAACAGGAGAAAAATGCGACATAATAGCCCTCAAGTTTGTTGATTCCATTGGGGAGAATTACATAGTATATCGATGCACACGGGTTATGATTTTGACAGGCCA